>Ga0256405_10006346_pt1 | contig 19048 bp, 15 predicted proteins | sample RumenRJG_02DNA_FD_189096 | JGI IMG/M metagenome (GOLD analysis project Ga0256405, IMG submission 189096) | Bovine rumen microbial communities from Lethbridge, Alberta, Canada - RJG_02 | ecosystem: Host-associated > Mammals > Digestive system > Stomach > Rumen | place: Canada: Alberta... | reverse complement strand
GCTTTTTTTGAAGCAGGTGACATTTTGGATACAAATGGATATGAAGCCAAAGGCTTGAACAATGCCAACCATAGTTTAAACAAACTTTATATCGCTTTAGAAACGGCAACCTACATCTGAAGTATATCAGAATTGTGAATTCCAATTTATCGGTATGATTCAGACCCCGGTAATCCTGATGGGATGCCGGGGCTTTGCATACCCTACCCAGGGCTGGGCCTCGCAATGGAAGTCTTGGGCAGGGCAATAGATGGGAGGGACCTTCTAAGGACATCGGACTACAAGCGAAGCGGTGCGGCGCAAGCCGCACTTCCTTTGTTGTATATATTTATACCCTTTCCTTCCCCTCCGGGCGGGAGATGCCGGTGATTTTCTTGATGAGGCGGAAGCGTAAGTCTCTTGGTGGGCCTTGGTTGCTGGGAGTCTCTAAGGCGGGTCGGTGATGCGGGTGATGTCGCTTCATTTCTTGATGCGGTCCGGGCGGAGGCCCGGCTTAGAGTCTCCCAGTGACCAAGGGCGCGGAACGAGCGAAGCGAGTGGAGCGTGGCCCTGGAGGCGGTCTGGCAGCGTGAGGGTCGGCGGGCTCTGGAGCGCCGTGGAAGGGAGACCTCGGGCTCCCTGGAACAGCGGAAGAGACCGACATTGTGGGAAGGCAGACGGCCTCCGGGGCCTGGGCCGGAACTGCCCACAGGTGTGAGCGCGAGATGACGATGGAGCGGGTGATGACGGTTCTCGCGAACAGGCACTGACAGCCGAATAGAAGCACCTACCCTACACCGCTCAAGCGGGCGGAACCGCGCAGTGTATGACGGGCGGCGTGGGGTGCGTGCTGGCAAGGCTGGCAGTCTTGACTGCCGCATTGTGCGGTGGCTGACCGGCATACTCTGCGCCAACAGCCGGGACGGCTGTGTCCTGGCTGCCCGGAACACTTCTGGCGGGATTCATCCCGGCAGAGGTGTGGAGGAATAGCGGCCAGGTTAAACTCTACCTTGGAGGAACGGTGCCGGAAGTGGTGTGGCAGGCTTGTCCTGACACACGACTGGAGGTGCCGGGCCGACCCCGAGCGAAGCGATTAAGGCGGCGGACTGCTCGCACTGCACTGAGGTTCCCAGCGAGACACTGCCCTTCGAATCTTGATGCCGGTCCCACGGTGCTGCACTTTGCGCCCTCGAATTCTGGCACTGACGGTTCTTTGATGCTTGCGCAAAGTGCGGCGCTCCCGGGTTGAGGGAGGGGTGGTCCCTCCCTCCCGGGAGTGCCTTGTCCGACGCCGCCTCACCCGGGAATTCGAAGGTAGGACCTTCGCACCTTGATGACGGAGCGTCCTTAACATAATCCGAATTGTGTAATCAGACGCCTGGAATGCCGTTTCTGCGGGCTTCTGACCCATCAATAATTGATGCCCTCCGAGCGTGAGATTCCGGTCTTGGCGGCTGTTACACAATTCCGATGGGATTATGTTATGGAAAGCGGGATACGAGGCACGACGCTCGTGCTGGCACTACGGCTCCCGGGTGATTATCTCCCCTGGGGGTTGGGGGGATAAACCAGATGCAAGTCTGTGACGGACTTGCTCCGGCACAGTCTTGCATACCGCTTTCCCTTTATAAGTGCGGGAGCCTTGCGGCGTAGGCCATTTGTGCGAAGGGGCGTCAGCAAGTCTGTGGCAGACTTGCTCTGACACAGTCTTGCAGCGAAGGGTGGCAATGATGGTTGCTGGTCTGGCTGTTATGGGCGAAGCGCAGCGGAGAACATAACTGACAGACGAGCAAGTACCGCTTTTTATATGGACGATGGAATTGGCACTGCCGCTGGAACCGGGCACCATCGGCCTGAATCGGCAACATCGGCCTACACCTTGTATCGATTGTATCGCTTGTATCGGGTGCAATACAGGCGATACGGGGCGATACAGTGAGCCTTACTTTGAATTTGGAATCATCGGCCTGATTCCGTAAATTTGCAGTAAATCAAGCGCCTGCAATGCCGAAAGCCAATAATATGCCTCAACCGAAACCCTGGTATAAGAACAGCAATACCTGGGGCTGGATTGTGACTGGAGTCTGCCTCCTGGCGTTCATCATCTTTATGATTGCAGACAATGCCGCTGATGAACGGGCAAAGGCTAATCGGCCCAAACCTCGCTCCTATGAGGAAGTCTTCACTCCGGAGGAGGCAAAGAAGATGGGTATAGGTGGGCGCATCGATGGACCTGGCGACTGGAAGCCCGACCCCAATGCTGCCAAGAATGTACGTGAATTCATCGAGAAGGGCGGTAATGTAGATCCTGCCGGTGATGCGATTCAGGATGGTGACTACCACGACCTCTTGGACCAGAATGGCGGTCCGGAAGGATTCTAAGAATTCCGCAAATTACGTGGGTACGGAATCTGCGGAATCTACGGAATTGAAGATGTAGCCTATGCTCTATAGAATCGCCAAGGCTTGGTGTCCGGCTCGCCCTTGCCGTTCTTCAGGTTGTGGCGTACATCAGTTTCAATGTTAACATCGGCATCCTCTGGGGCATCGACCCAAGTGATATGGAGGCCATCTCCGAAGAAGGAACCGTAACTGAACAGATCCTCCCATAGATAGCGAGGCGTCGAAATGACTTCGCCGTTCTCCTCGTACTTGTAGGCCCGGATGAGGAATGATGCCCGATATTCTCCCTTCTCGTTCTCGAAGGTAACATCGACTCCAGACTCATTAGGATAGAAGGTGCCAATAACCGGGATATACGGCACCTTCGGCCCTTTGTGATACATATTAGCATCCTTCATCCAAGGCTCCTCTTCTTTGCGTTCTCCATACAAGTAGAACTCGATGTCCATCGGATAAATCCTGGTATCATTGTTCACCAAGAAATAGCCGCCAGATAGTGCGGGGACGGCGATTTCGGCAAACATCCCTTGAATGGTATTCTCATTTGCATTGCGAGCATTGAAGTCTCGCATTGCCTCGTATAGTGTCTTCATAGCCGATTCTTTACGCAACCGTTTGGGGATATTCATTGACATCGGCCAGGATGTTCCAGGTGACACAATTGAGAGCGCCTCCGTCCTGAACAAGACTCAAGCAATCGTCAACGGTAAACACCTTGTAGTCGGGATAGAACTTCTGGATTTGCTCTCGCGCCATTCCATCTTCTTCAATGCCCAGGCCCGGCACGAAGATGCATTTGCTGGTCTGGAGGAAGTTGATGTACGCCCAGGATAATTTAGCGTGTTTGTTGCTGCCATAGGCCAATTCTTCCACGGAGAAATGCTCCGACAGCGTCTTCTTCAGTTCTTTCCTGAGGCCGGGGTCAAAATCGGCATAATTGTTCAGCAGAACCCGGTTCCCATCAATCCAGCGGACCATTCCATCGGCGTGGCCGTACTTTTCATAACGGTCCCAGGGAATCAATACGATCTGTGCCTGGAAATGATTCTCCAGTTCGGCGATCATATCCCTGTAGAACTTCATCGGGTTCTCTTGAATGATTTTATCGGTCATAATGACCTTGTCTCCGCATTTGACCACATTGCCACCGTCCAGAACAATGTCCGTGGTAACGCAATTCAGCTGCAGGCTCTTGCAGATGGAGGGATAGTCCGGTATGAAGTCCTCGAATCCTTTGAGGTAATCCGGAGTGTATCGATAGAGCAGGAACTTGTCCTTCTCCAACTGAATGGGCATATAGTCCCTCGCCCAGATGTGCTTCTTGGAATCGGCCAGAGGAAGGAACTGAGTTTCAATATTCCAGCCGCTTAATTTCGCGAGAATCCTTTCAAGGACTCTCCCGTAGTGCATCAGTCCTTTGGACAGGAACACCTTATTGGTTTCTTTATCGCAAATCATAAAGTTTGTTGTATGCTTCTATATCAAATCCATGTTCTATTGCCAAATTCTGCCAGGCATCGGCTGTCTCATCATTCACTTCCACCCCAATTCCGTAGCGATAGCATCTGGAGAGGTTAAACTCCGCACAAGCACCTCCACCATGTTCTACCGACTTTTTGAACCACTCATAGGCCTTGTCCCAGTCTCTTACTATACTGAAGGTCTCCTCATAGAACAGCCCCAGTTCATTCATCGCCCCCGCATTACCACTGTCTGCTGCCCAGAAGCACAACCATATCGCCAGATTCCAGCTCGCATTTCGAAATACTCTGTCAAACGTCAACTGCGCGTAACTTACTGCCGAATCCGTATTCCCTTTCTCAATGGCCTTCATCAGCCAATGTTCGGCAAGATGCAGGTTCTTTTTCACACCCAAGCCATCAAGGTAGGCAAAGGCATAGTTGTTCATCGCGTTCCGATCACCTTTGCGGGCCAGGTTTCGGTAAATGCTTACAGCAGTCGCATAGTCTCTCTCTCCAAACCAGCCGTGGGTTAGACCATATGCGTAATCATTGCCAGCACCCGCGTTCCCTCGTTTGTACGCTGCTACTAAAAAGCGTTTCCCCAGCTCAGTGTTTCCCTTCTCAATGTGACTCATGCCCAGATGATACCAGCGCTCTGGTTGGTCTTTTGAGTCATCCCACGCAGTGGTTGTTGCCTCACTCATCAGATGGAAGGTTCTTCCATCACTTGGGAATTCCCTGTCTACCAGATCAGGATGGATGCCCAAGATTCTGTTTACATCTTTTGTGTTCATACGCTTTGGGTTTGTTGCCGCAAAGGTATGAGGTCAGTTCCGGGAAGGCAAAAATCTTCTGTTAAAAAGTGTTAAAGGTTTTTAAATAGTTATTTATAATTTGTATGTGTTTGTATTTTAACAACTTGCGCACAAAACTTTTTTAGAAATACCATCAGCCGAATTCGGCCCACGGAGTTGATAAAGGTGCTGGGATGGGTCATTGTCACGGCATCTATCAATAACACACAAAGCCCAATGACGCAACATGGGTTGGCATTTCGCGGTCAGCCAGTGAAGATAATCTCTTTGGACCGAAATCCGGATGTGATATAATCGTGGTCAGTAACCAGAACTCAAATACAAAACTCTTGATAAAGTCCACTCTTTTTCGGTATCCAATAACCATTCTGGCACCTGTAGTTTTTTTGAAGTACTGAATATCTTCCTCATCAAGATTCAAGGTGCTGCAACTATCGAAAATTACTGTCCTATCTTTGAATATTCCTTTGTGTTCTTTGGCAAAATCTGATAGTTGGTACTCACTCTTTTCTGCAAATGCTATAGCCCCACTTGTTCCGTGGAAACACAGATAGACCAAATCGTAGGAGGCGTATGAAGCCGCCTGCAAATGACGGATATAATAATCAAAGTCTTCAAGTGTGGCTACCTGTCGGAAAACATATTGTATTTGAAGTGTGCCTTCAATGAATTCAAGTAACGAATGAACCGTGGATTTATCTTTCAAATCATGTATGGACTGTGTCCATTCGGTCTCAAGACAAAAAATCCTACTCATATGCCTAATCCTTTATTTAGTCTCCGAATATCATATATGCAATCACTGCCAGCGCCAGGAAGACGATGACCCAGACGCGGAATCGGCCATCTTCAGATAAGCGGTACTTCCTGGATGTAGGAGCCGGAGCAGGTTTAGCAGACACGGCTGCCATTGCTTCTTCGCTGGGAAGGTAGTGCTCCCGGACGGTCTTCAGCAGTTTGTTAGCCTGGGCAATCAGCTTCTCGCACTCAACCACTTCATCCTCCAGTTCCTCGCTATCCTCGAAATCACCAGCGTATTCCTGTCCCCTCTCCTCATCATCGTCAATGGCCTCAACGGGCAGATTTGAGATGAGACGGTTGACATCGGCCTGAATCTCGTTCAACTTTCTTTCCAAGTCCAGAACATCGAATGTGGGATCGAGGAGGTAATCCTCCTCGGTCATGGCCTGCAGGAACTCAATTCCAAGGCGTACGTGGGCGGCTTCGTTCTCGTACATGTCTGAGGCTTTATGCTATAGTTACTTCAAGGGTGAAGGAGGACGTAAGGCGCAGGCCGATAGTCTTCCCTGCGGCGTATTTCCGGAAGGACTCGCTGCCGTCCAGGACTGTCTTGAGGTCACGTGCGACTGCACTTCCGCCCAGTTCTGGGACCATACCATCTACAATGGTCATGGAGAAGGAATAACTATCCCTGTTGCCTCTTTGCTCAAACTCTCCTTTGTAGAGCGGATATGAGCCACCACCATCCTTGATGAGTTTGGTGATGACGGGACGGTATTTTTCCCAGAGGTCGGTATATTGATAATTCCCCATTGCGTTTACAGTTTGCTGATGTACTTTTTCTGGTAGTTCTGGATATACATCTTGAGGATTTTGCCTTCCAGAATCTTCACATCGGCGGCTAAACCAATCACGAATCGCCCAGCGCCTTCAAGGCTATGAATCGTGGTTGCAAGAACCCACTTACCATCTACACGTTTGAGGTCCTTTTCTGCCAGCGGGTATTCTTCCAGAAGGAGGCTCTTGGCCCGAGTGTCCAGTTGCAGGGTTATCTTCTCGTTGAGTTTGCCGGTCATCCGGAACACGTCTGGTTTCAAGGCTTTATGCTTGGCTTTGAAAGCCCAGTCGGTATCGGTTACTTCGACCTCGTGAATCCTCGCCACTTTGAACACTCGATTCTCATCTTTGTCGATGTCATAGGCCCAGATGTCAATCATGTTTGCGGTGAACTCTATCGGCTCAACCAGGCGGTCCTTAGCCTCGTCGCTGTGAGCTGATTCGTACTGCTTCAGAATAACCTGTTTCTTGTGCTTGATGGCATCGGCAAGAGCCTCAACATTAGCAGCGTTGGCTGGATTGTCGATATAGTTGGCAATGCTTGTGCTATCGTACACGGAGGCCAGTTTTCTTTGGAGGTCTCGTTTGAGGACGTTGTTGTTATCGATGCCTTCAATCAGACGGGCGGCGATATACGCTTCTTCCTCGGTGAAGTAGATCAGCTTATTGAAATCGGACAGCCCTCGATTCATCTTCCCCATGGCGTAAACATTACCATAGAGTTTGTTCACGACGAAGCCGGAATCACGAATGGTATCGATGTAGCGATACACCGTCCTTGACGTGATGCCCATCTCCTTTGCGAGATGGTCTATTGTCCGGCTCACGTTGCCGGTCAACAGTTTCATCAAACGGAGAAGTTTGGATATTTTGGTCTGGTCCATAGGCGCAGGGGTTACAGGCCCTTGACGGAAATGCGAGGCATCTGAGTCTTGAACTCAGGATCGATGTGGTGGCACTGGGTTTTGATGATGCCACGGCGATAAATAGCAGGCTGGAGGCAATACGTGTCGAAGTCCTGAAGGTTGACATCGGCAACGGTCTTCCAGTGCGGGAAGAAGAGTTTCATGGCAGCAGTGGCAATGCGCTTGACGGCCTTGAAGTCACGCATATCGGCGTTTGCTTCGTACTCTACGAGTTGGTCGAAGAGCATACCGTAGACGTTTTCTGTACGGAGGGCGTGCATCACCTCGGAGAAGTACTCCACGTTGATGGTCCAGCCCTTATAAATCATATTCTTTGAGATACGCGGAAGGTACCAACCTTCAATGAAGCAGTGGAAGCGGTCCAGGAGGGCTGATTCACGGAAACTGTTGGGCAGAGAGTCGAAGTACCGGTAGTTGATGGGCTTCTTGTTCTGGTCCAGCGGAATGTTACCCATCAGCATCAGGCCGCACTCGGAGGTAATCTCCTTGTTGTCAATGGTGGTCTTGCCAGCTTCGAGGTAAGCCTTCAAGGCAGCCTGGATTTCGGCCGGCTCCTGGAAGACGATGGTCTGAATCTCATCGAAGGCGGTATAGTCGTGGTTGCAGAGGATACCCAGTTGCTCCTTGGACTTGTCATAAAGCAGTTTCGCACGGGTCACCTTGCCGCCGCTGATAATCCAGCCGTATTTGGAGAGGTTGCCGAAGACGTAAGATTTACCGGTTCCCTTCGGCGCCAGTTCAATAACATTGAGACGAGGCTCGATGAAGATGAAGAGGCGGGTCAGGAATTCCAGTTTCTGCTGCATACTGGCAAAAGTGTCGGCATCGTACTCCATCGCAGAGATGAGAACGTCTATCCATTCCTCTGTAGTGAACGATTTGCGGGCCTCACGGAGGTAATCCACATCCACGGACTTATAGGGCTTGAACGGCTTGAAATCGACCATTTCTACGTGGTTTTTCTTGCCATCTTCGTCCGGCATCAGGCAGAGTTTGATAATGCCCCATTTCTCGCCATCAACGAGTTCACCCTTATTCTGTTCATAGATGTACGGCGGAATCTGACCCTCATTGAGCTTGATACCGAGGTCCGGAATGGAGAAGCGACGGATGCTCTTCACCAGATCGATGTAGATGGTAAAGCGTGTGAGCAGGGTTATCTCTTCCCCCATTCCAAGGCGATCCTTCACGGAAGCCGGGTCTTGCGGGATTACCTTATTCAGGAAGGTGGTGAGGCCACCACGGTCCACAACGCCCTCAGCATTGATGAAACGCTTGAGGAGGTAGTCTTTGACGAAGGCCGGCAGGTTACGACCCGCGAACAAGCTGTCCGTAGAGTTCGGGTCTTTGTAGATGGCCATCGGGGCGAAGTAAGTGCGAATCTTACTGCTGATATTCTCGTTCATTATGCTCTATTAAAATAAGTCGTCAAACAAATCATTCTCTTCGGTGCCAAGTTTGGCTTTGAAATGGAAAGGATGGCTCATGCCTTCTACCATGACTTCGACCAATTCAACGCCGGCAGCCAGGTCAATATGGTCTGAAACATAGATTTCTCCGCTCTCAAGGTGGAGGGCATAGTGTTTTCCATTGTAAATCAGGTAAGGTACATCCTTGTTGGACAGCCCTTTGATTTCAAATTTCATCACAGGGTTGGAAGCAGACACTTCCAGACTCTTCTGGGCAATCTGGGTGCAGGAGTGCTCCTCATAGTCGGAGATGATAAACACCGGGACCAGGACCTCTTCCGGAGTGCAGCCGCCGTGACAGCCTGAGCCGTTGTCAATCTTGCTCGTCAGCGACTCGTGTCGAAGGGCGCAGATGGTATTCTGGTCGTCCAGAATCTTGTATTTCTCATCACTGACAGCCTTGCCAGAGTTCCAGGTTGCGTAACGTCCACCGTGGTGGCCTTTGATACCGGAGAGGTTGAGGCCGGGACGGAGTTGCGACATATAGGAGATGCCGTGGTCTGAAACGATGGCAATCTTCTTACCCGGGTTCTCGTCCAGAATACGGTTGATGACCTCACGGACTTTGGCCATATCGTCAATGATGTAGGACGGGTATGGACGCACCTTGTGAGAATCACCGTCCAGGTCGCCGTATTTGTCCAGCGGACCGCCGGCGAGTTTCTGGAGTTCGATCTTGTTGATGTCCGTCACCGTAGGTAGCGTTGCCCTTGCGATGTACACCTCGTTGAGGAAATAATTATCCTGGTTGCGTTCGCGTAGGATTTCCGTGACAAACGGCACCCATTCAAGGCCCAGACCGTCAATCCAGAAGTAGACCTGAATGTCGGTGCGCATATTGAAGTTGGTGCGGACGGTCTTGAATGTATTGTACCAAGAGTTGAAGGTCACCTCGTTTGCATTCTTTTCGAGGATGACCGATTCGACCTCCGGCGTGTAGATGTTGGCAAGTTTGGCCTTCTTGTACTGGTCAATATATGACAGACACCAAATCTGAGCAGCATCCCTGGTGCCGAAGGTGGGCTTCATGTAGTTGTTGAGATCGGGATAGACCTTACGGACATCATCGGCATCAACCTTCCCGGCAGCGAACCACTTGATGATTTCGGTCTTCTCTGCTTCTGTGGCCAGCGTCAGGTATTGGAAGGCGTATTTCGCTCCCATCTTCTCCTCCACATCGTGAATCTTCTGAAGGAGGAGTTCCTGGACGTTATCCGGCACCGTGATGTTCTGCTGGACGGCAGCCTTCAAGCCAGCGTTGCGCTCTTCCAGTTCATCGACGGAGTGACCTTCGTCAAAGATGGTGAGCAGCAGATGCTGAACGAATTCCGGGTTGCTGTAGTTGTTGCATTCTCGGAGCACGGAGCAGATGTAGCCCTTGTTGCAGAAACGGTGAGTGTAGTAGGCGCTAAGCAGCCAGCGGCTGTAGGAATCCTTCTCTCCGAACCAGATCTTGTAGAAGACATCAAAGTGAGCCAGTTCGTGGATACCGAAGCGGGAGTTGAAGAATGCGGTAAGATTGAAGTTGTTGATGTCGATCTCCGTGGCCAGTTTCCGCCAGAAGACATCCTCCACCTCCTCGTACTCGATAATGTCCAACGGCAGGCCAAGACCCTTCACGAGGAAGTCGTACACATTATTACAGGTGGTGTAGTCGAAGGCGTTGTCCGGCTGGGCATATTCTGCATTGGCAAAGATGGAGCGCGAGGTACAGATGATGGTCTGCGTGACATCACCGTCTCTCCAGACATTTATCCACTCGGTGACTGTACGGACAACCGTGTACTTGGATTCCAGATTTTTGATGCCGTAGGTCGTACCGTCCGTCAGGATCAGGTGATAGTTCAACTGATGGTCTGCGGATTTGAGGTACCAGATGGTGGATTGGGAGTCCTCGTTGAACTTGGACATCTTCCCATACAATCCGACAATTGGAATGTACACACGCCGGTGGTCATCGTAGTTCTTCTGCGAGGATTCAACCGATTTTATGGTTGAAATGAGCGAGTTGAACTCATTGCTGGTCTTATTGTTATAGAACCGAGCCAATTCGGAGAACGGTGCGATTACGCTATCAAAACTACAGTCTCTTGCGTAGTCTCGAATCTTGGTGGCCAGGTCACTATGTGTGACGATGACATCCGGGAATTCCGTGTTCAGCCACAGGTCAATGCTCTGGAAGAAGACATTAGCCTGACGGGACACGAACTCATAGCAATCCCGGAAGTTGTCGAAGAGGACGAAACGAATCGGATACCGGTTTGCGGTGAACGCATTTGCACCGGTAGCATTCTTGTCCTTTTCAACGGCCTGCATCAAGGCCTCCATGTTGTCGAATGTCTGGAACATACGTGCTTATTCGTCAAGAATTGTATTGAGAATCTGGTCGTAACCGAGGTCAATCAGTTTCTGGAGGATGGCCTTTGCCTCTCCCACCTCAACGATGCCGTCAACCTTGCTACGAGCCTTAGATTTCTTCTCTGCTGAGAACCCACCGGTGGGCGGTGTGTAAGTCGGAGGGACATTGCCGCCACCACCAGGCTGGTCCGGGCCAGAAGGCGGAGGAACCGGACGAGTGGTGAGACGCCAGTCTTTGAGGACGCCTATTACCTCGTCTTCGTTCCAAGTACCGACCTCTGACTGGAGATGTGTGGAGATGTATTCTACGGCAGCGTCGAATTCGTCTGCTTTCAGGCCCACGGTCTCTACTGTCTGCAGGAAAGCAAGGAAGCCCTCACGGAAGTTAGCATCGTTGCCGATGAGGTTCTTGAACTCGAACTCGTACATCTTGAGGCCGTCCAGGGCATCGGTCATCAGGTTTGGATTGGAGGAGCCAATTTCCACACAAATGGCGTTGATGTTGTCCACAAGCGTTCTGACCTCCTCCTTTGCCTTATCTTCAGCCACATATTTGAGCGACCAGAGCGGGTATTTCTTGCCGGGAATGTAGGAATGCGTCATAACCCAGCGAGCGTTCTTGAGGCTGCTGATTTCGCTGATGTCTTTATAGGCGGTAAGGTTGAAGGTCTTGATGAAGGCCTTACACAGCTTACCCTCCTCCGGCGTCTCAAAGCGGAAGGTTACCTTCGGGTTGGCCTTGCCGTCTTCCCAAGCCTTGAAGACCTCCACCACGTCTTCAACAACGTGCTGGGCTTCACGCGGCTTGCCGTTGAGGTCGAATATCTTACCGATGTAGGGACGCATAGCGAAAGCCAGCATACCCATACCCGAGTAAGTTTGGAAGAGACCATACGGCGGTTTGGTAAGGTCGATGAACTTCTCGGCCAGATTGAAAGTGTTAGACTTGTCGGCGTGTTTAATCTTGTTCTCAACGAACTTGCATACCTGATACAGCGGGTGTTCAGGATCGACATCGGTCTTCCAGGTGAGGTCTTCGTTTACGCTGTCCTGGAGGAGATAAGGCACGTGCATAGCAGGACCTTTACAGTGGTCACTGATGTCCGTCTTGGTGTTGAATGATATGACGCTCTTGACGGTATCCTTGACCAGTGCTTTCTTCCAGTAGGTCTTGGAGAATTTAATCTTGATGATGTCAAGGGATTCCGGACCAGCAGAGAAGATGGCCGGGGCAATCTCTGAATTGACCACGGTGGGCATCTTCATAGCGGATGCGGTCATAGGCTGGCCCTTGACGTAAGTCTCAAATACGCCACGACGGATCTCTTTAATCCATTCCTTGAGCATATCAGAGGCGCACTTGGCGTGTGACTGCTGCTGGTCGGCAAAGCCGTGCTGCTGGGCACACTTGGCATTGGCCTGGTACTCGATGAAGCGCTGGTAGTTGAGGTCAGTGAGTGTGGTGTCAAACACTACGAAGGTCGTGGTCTGGAATCGATCCTCATTGCAGTTGCGGAGGCAGATGTCTTTCAAGGTGTTCAGTTCCTCTGCATTGCGGGCGACCATCATCGCAAAGAACAGTTCGTAGTCCTTGGCCTGCTTGCGGCCGTTCTCCACCTTGTTGAGAAGCGTGTATTCGTTAACCTCCGTGGAATAGAATTGGAAACTGTACGGACGAGCAACGTTGGCCAGATAGCGGTCAAAGTCTTCACGAGCGGCAGAACCGAAGTTGATGACCTGTGCCGTTGTCTTGAACTCGGTGAACATCAACTGCTGCTTGATTTCCTCAATTTCCTTCGGAGGAAGGGCCGAGAACTGGATGGAGTACATTCCACCCGGGGCTCGCTGGATGATACTGTTGTCGTTGAGCCAGGTCAGTATATCATCTACCTGGTATTCAATGGAAGTGCCTACGAACAGAGATTTGATGTTCTCCTCGCTCGGGGTCACAGACTCGTTGTTGGCGATGTTGTTGAGGGCATTCAGCAAAAGGATGCCCTTGAATACGGCAAGGTGCGCAGCGCTCTCATGCTCTACGCGCAGGCGGTAAGAGTTGAAGCGTTCTGTGACGGCACCGAACTTGGCCACGTTGTCATTGAATTCTGTAACTACATAATCCCAGAGATAGTCCGCAGTGATGGTCTCCCGATTCATGAAGAAGTCTTCGTTTTCAAGGAAGGCCTTGACCGCTTCGTTCTCACCCAGGAACTGGAATACACTTCGAGAGGATGAACCTGCTTCACGGGCGTAGTAGGTTGCCAGGTTGGCCGTGGCCGGATGGAGCGGGAACAGATTCTTGATGTCGGCTATGGTTTCTGCCTGATTGGCGGAACCAGCCGTGTAGGCATTCAGGATAGGAGCACATTTATCGAAGAACGAACTGCTGACCATCCGGAGTTCCTCTTCACTGCCCACGAGTTTGAACTTGCGGGACATAATCTTGAAAGCGGAAACCGGTTCCATATTGTACTTCATATAGAGGTAGCGGCCCTTTGTCTTGTCTCGTTCCTCTGCTTTCAAGGAGTTGAGGGCGGATGGATGCGAGATGAAGAACAGATATGAATTGTGCTCTGCATTCATGGTCTCGTCCGCCAGTCGCTGAAGATCGACCAGCAGGCTAAGGCCAATATCGGATTTCATCACGTCCGTGAACTCATCCCAGATGACCAGAAGGCCATCGTAGTCAGTATTCTGGGCCAGTTTCTGCTCCACCTCGAAGAACCAGGAGCTGAGTTTCTCACTCTCCAGGCGGATGTCGATGCCGGCATCTCGCAGCACGTCCTTCACCTTACCGAGGGTGCCGGAGTCTTGGGCGACCAGGTTGGACAAGAGTTTGTCCACAGTGGGCGTAAAGGAGGACAACTTGGGGTTCTGACGCAGAATTAGATCCCACATATCCCTATTGTTCTGGATGTGGTTGACGAAATTGTCGAAGTCGGTCTTGACATCCAGTTCCAGGCCTGCTTTTGCTAACGCCAACTTGATTTCGCGCTGCATCTGCAGGGACAGGTCATCCTTGTGGGCAATGTTGTTCTGACCATACAACGTGACCGGGAAAAGACGTTTCTGCTTGCGCAGGTCAAACAACGACTGGCGCAAGGCGTCATACTTGGGATTCGCATACTCCTCGTTCACGTAGTCCGCAATCTGGGCCACCTCATCGCAAAGGAGGTGCTCGATTACGGCGGCGGCGTGGGACTTACCTGTTCCGTAAGTACCTTCAATCCAGAAGGACTTGTGGACGTTGGTGTCGTTGTTGAACACGGAATTGATAATCCGCCGCAGAATGTCGTTAAATTGCTCATTGGCGATAAACACCTTCCAGGCACCATCCTCTTCAGTCTGGATGTTGTAAGCTGCCTTTTGGCCCCTTAGAGCAATAATGTCAGAATACTTTGTTGCCATATGTTTGGTTCTTTGCTATTTGCGTGTTTATTCGGACAGGAAATAATTGATGATCTGTGTCTCAAAAAAATGCCTTGTCTCTTCGTCCTGAAGCAAATCCCATAATGCATTATCAAGATAGCCGTACTCGGCATTCTCTCTAAGCATTTTCGCAGAGGGATGATAAGTGTGCTCTGGCTCCGTTTTCCATTTGATATGCCAGTAGCCATCTCCTACCAAAAAGTAGAACGGTAGGTACATCGGTGCGACCACTAAATCGGGATTGTACTTTGAATATAGCCCATGATACACTTCTTTGAGGTCATCGTTAAACAAGACCTTATTGTTCGAGAAAACTCCGCGACGTATGACTTCGATTAGAGCGAGAACAAAAATGGGTTTGGCATTGATTACGCCACCATTTCTGCTCGCTCCTCTCCTCGTCTGGAGAATCATCGTGTTATAAAGTTGTATGTATGGGCGCTTGTTCATTATTGATACAATTCACGAAGAACAGATTCAGAATTCAAGTCCTCACGAAGGGTGATGTGGTCAAGACCCATATTCAACTCAGCCACAAGGACACGATTAGAGGAAGAGTTCAGAGTCCTAAGCGCTTTTTCGAAGACTGCTTTAGGCACGCCAAACTCCTTGAAGGGGCCTCCATCACAAGAATCCTGATAAAAGTCGGAAACGCGAAGTGAATGGATGTTATGTGACTCAGCATACTTGTACAAGGAGTACGCAATTGCTTCTTCACTTATATCTGAATACTCACCACGGACAGACGATTCCTTATCTATTACATTCATCTGCTCAAACTGGCTACCAACAGGAGACTCTCTTAACGTCCTTTGAATCTGGTACACAGCATTGTGAACTGTTTTCTCCTTATATGCAGGGTACTGGTCACGAATCATCTCTTCCATCAGTTTCTGGCTATACTGTGTGCCTGGAACGATGTTTTTTGCAAACCACCCTGCAATGAAAGAGTTGTAGGTGAGGTTAATCCAAACAATCTCCCAAACCACTTCGGGACGATCCATTCTCATGTCAGCAAGAAGTTGTCCAAGAGGCGTCACATGATTAGTCTGGTCAATTACACCAGCATCTTTGAGCCATGCCTTCAAAGAAGGGATCTGGTAATTCTCATTGAGGCCATGATCACTTGTCCAATAATCATCAAGGTCAATGAAGTACTGTTCGAGCCATTCTTCTCTCAGACCGAAATTCTTGTAGCGGTCAATGTTTCCTTGTTTGGTAGTCATATTTTCAGTTGTTGATAAGGAATTTGCCACAATGCAGCCTTTATCGTGAAAATCAAGGCACTTATGGCAGTGAATGCATAATTTTCTATCTACGGAAACTGTCGGATAGACCTTCAGGGCCCCTGTAGGACATTCCACTTCACAAGCCTCACAATGGATGCAGTAAGTGGTCTTGTACAGGACACGTTTGATGTCACCAATCAGTTCAATGTCTGTAATATTATGGATTGTGAATCGATATATCTCCTCGTTTTGGCGTTCTTTCACAACCGAGAACTCATATACATCCTTCTTTACGACCAACTCGCCTTTACGATTCTCCTTCGGCCCCATCATCCTAAAATCGCCAATAATCTGGAGGTAAGAGTCGATTGGCAATTGAGGGTTTTTGAGAATAGCAACGAATTCTGGAGTCAGACTCTTGAATTGGATGAAGGACTTCTTCTCGATGAAGTTACCGCCACCACGACGCTTCCACCCTCCTTCTCTAATATAATCCTGAACGTCCTTTACTCCGGCTCTTTTAGCGAAAGACTCGATCCTATCGAGGAAAGGTTTAACGCTCTCCGGATTTGTCTTGTTGGCAATCATTTCGTTCCACTCAGATGCGAACGGACAAAGCAGACAGCCAACACGAGTCATACCACTCCTGTAAGAAGGATTGATAGGGAGATTATTTCTGAAAAGATACAAATAGACCTCGGCAGTATTCCACAAGAAGATGGGACGAGCATTGATTGTCGTTGAATGCTTAACTCCTTTTCCGATTCTATCGTATCCTGAACGTCGGGTACTTTCCTCTGCTCTAACTCCTTCAAAGCAGAGCACCTTCCCTTGTTTATTAGTTCCAGGTTCTTTCAATGTCCGATAAAGAGGACCGGTCTTCATAACAGCACAGCACCACCTCTGTTTGTCGCTTGGCGTTCCAATCTTATCCCAGTAGTTCAGCACAGACTCGTGATTCTTTGCCGTGGAGAACTTCAAATCGGGGAACTTCTTGCCGTAGAACTCCTGAACCTCTTTGTAAAGATCCAACGAGGAAGGCAATTCATACCCAGTGTCAGAGTAGATGACCTGGAAGGCAGACGGCGGTATGGCACGGGTGCAGAGGTCCAGCACTACCTGTGAATCCTTACCTCCGGAGAAGGAAGCAAGGAAGTAGTCAATCTTTGTGGTCTGGAAAACACGCTTTCCTTCCTCATTAGCCTGGTCAAGCGGCATTATGTCGAAGGAATCGCAGTCCTGCTTGACGATGGCCATTTTCTGCTTTGTCTTTTTCTCCAAGCGTTCCGTGAGGGCCTCGAAGTCAATTTTGTTGGCGGCCACACGCTCTACGCTCTTGGTCGCAGCAGAATATGCGATGTAAGTGTCACGAATGAAGTCGATGGCTTCGGACTCCATCAAGAACATCGGGTCTTTGTTGCGGGAGAGCATCTTGGCCATATTGACCGGAACGAGTTTCATTGGCTCAACTCCCTTCTGCAGGACCACTTTTGGTGCGTCGTAGATGTTTGCTCCCTGGGCGTCAAAGAGGTACTGTCCCCGGTAGAAATACTGCTTGTTGCAGGCCCACATCAGGGGTTCCTCACAATGGGGATACTTCCACCCCTGGGCAGCAAGACCCAGCAAGTCGAGTTCCTCCCAGAATACAGGGCGCGGAGCCACTGAAAGCGTATTTTCAACCACTTTCAGGTTGAGGAGGATGCCTCCGGTTTCGTTATCCCAAGTTATTTTGTACATTGTCTGTGTTCTGTAAATGTTTCAATAATTTCTCAACGGCCTCTCTCTTCCATTCCGGCATAGAATCCCTGCTATACCGATAATCATGGGTCATATTAGCAAAGAAATGCTCTAATTCTTCCTCCGCTTGCGGGTCTAAATCAGACACATCCTTCTCTACATACACGCGCCATGCTATCGCGTATTTTCGACGCCATTCATACTCCTTCTTATCCATCTGCAGGTGGCCATACTCATTGAGAATCTGCGTGTGGTATTCCAAGCCGCTTGTCGACAACTCGCCGGCCTCATAATAGTGCTGTTGACGCCTCCAGAAGCCACATAGTTGCTTCTCACTGTCGTCAACACCGCTGGAGAACGGGAAGCGACCATTTTCAGATATGAAAGCGAGCAGCTTGGGGTAGCCAATGCTCATTGCCGTAGCATTGCGGGCATCTCCAGAATAAGGGAAATACTCTATCGGGTAGGTGTTTTCAGATAAACCGATATAGCGAATGCCGTCCCGGAAGAAGAATGAGAACATCCCGGTTTGCTCCAGGGCAAGATTCGTCAAAATGTTGTACTCATCGGTTGTCGGGCGGAATTGACAAACGTGCTCAGTAATATCTGATGACGAGGCGATAGTCGGTTCCAACTCGCGTAAGTAATCCGCAACGATTTGACGTATGGAGCCTCCACGATGGGAATCACCCTCCCACTCCGCGAGAGTGTAGGTGCTGGTGCGTCCTATGGGGATAATGTTGGGATTATTGTTGACGCTGCCTCGAAGGGTGTTCATTTCCGTGTAGCGTTCCGGATACTGATAGATGAATTCTTCATAAATCTCTTCCAGCGTCAACGGGTGGCCTGCAGCACGGATTATCTCTTCAATGACGATGGGGTTATTCTTGCGGGCGTTCGGTTTGAAAATTACCTGACCAAAGTCTACCTCAACGGGATAGTGCAGGTAAAGAATCGAGCGGCAAGCGGTCTCGATGGCCGGCATCTCATCCTCGCAGTACTGTGTTTTAAGATGAGCGTTTATTAGGTTCTGGAGATTAACTTTCTCTTCATTGATTCGTTTCTCTGCCAAGCGGGTTTCGACATCTTCAAGGAAGGCGCTGAAATCCATATACTGACAGAGTTCGGTGGGGACCAGGCAGAGGAAGTAATTCTTATCGTAGTAGCCAGTGATGGTCTTAGCGACATCGCCCAGAAGCGTCACCTCGTCAAAAGCGGAAGCAAGCACCCAGTTGATGTAGTTGAGGTTGAAATCGGTGCCCTCTTCTGCATTGATGTCCTCGTTGATGCGGCGCATCTGGTAGTTGTAAGGGCATTCGCCAACGAATCCGAGAGTGCGATAAAAAGCGAAGTATCCGGCCAAAGAATCAACCAGTTTGTTTCGCTTCTGGCGGACACGTTCCGGGCTGAGGTATAATTCTGCTGCGACTTCATCTCTTTCACGAGGAACTTGGTCTTCGTGTATGATGAACAAGCCGTCAATGATGGTGCGCTCCTCTCCTTCCAGTCCCTCAAAGTAGGCTTTCAAGGCAGCAAACAGCGGGTATTCTAAGACTTTTGCAAGTCTTTTTTGAAAAAAGTTAATCAAAGGTTTTCCCTTCGATTCTGCGGTGTAGTTTGTGGATATTTATCGCGCTCATCGGGGCGTCCCGCCCCTTGCCGCGC
>Ga0256405_10006345_pt1 | contig 19051 bp, 14 predicted proteins | sample RumenRJG_02DNA_FD_189096 | JGI IMG/M metagenome (GOLD analysis project Ga0256405, IMG submission 189096) | Bovine rumen microbial communities from Lethbridge, Alberta, Canada - RJG_02 | ecosystem: Host-associated > Mammals > Digestive system > Stomach > Rumen | place: Canada: Alberta... | reverse complement strand
TCCTCTGCCTCATGCAAAATGAGCTTCTGCGCATGGATGGCACTGCACCAAAAACCAGGAAAAAAGCAGCGGCAATGTAGTTTGTGGGCATGTTCCTTCTGAACCAGGGCTGAGCATATGATGAAAAGCCAATAATAGCGCAGGAAAAAACCGCCATGCATCGGCATGGCGGTTTTTTCCTGCGTAGTTCAGCATGCGAAAGATTTTCTCTCACAGTGTCTTGGCAAGCTCTGCAATGCATTCCGGGGAAAGTTTTGTGTATTTCATGACTTTCTCGGGATCCATCTTGTCCCGAAGCATATCCAGGGCGGTATTTTTGCGAACTTCCGTGATTTTCTCGCGTGCTTCCTCGCGTGCTTCCTCGCGTGCTTCTTCGCGCCAGTATTCACGAGCTTCTTTTTCGTCGTACCAGAGAGTGACCATATTGATTACCTCCTCGTAATGGGTGTGAATGAATTCGGACAGGATGCCGCTTTTATCTCTTCCCGCCAGAAGACTCCCGCCTCTTAGGCGGGGGATGAATGGCGGTACTTTGAGCGGGTTCGATGCCCGCGAAAAGAACAAAACTCTGTAACTCATCTTGTAAAATAATAATTCTTGCTATATAATTAGTATATAACAGGAAAGGAGGTGATGAAAATGTACTTAACTCAATCAAATGTCATAAGAGGTCTTTCCAAAGAAGAATATGCAATGCTTCGTGAGATGTGCCAGTACAGCAACAACCTCTACAATGTCGCCCTCTACAACATCAGACAATACTATTTCCAAGAGAAGAAGTTCCTGAAATACGAAGAGAACTACCATGTCTGTAAGGAAAACGAAAACTACGGACTTTTGCAGGCTGGCGTATCCCAGCAGATATTGAAGGTTGCTGACCGCAGTTTTAAGTCGTTCTTCAACCTCATCAAGAAAGCAAAATCAGGAGAATACCGCTTCAAGGATATCAAGATGCCTCACTATAGGGAAAAAGGCGGTATGTTCAACCTGATTCTTTCCACCAATGCCATAAACATCAATGACGGATTCCTGACCGTACCCATGAGTCGAGAGTTTTCTAAGTTACATAGTGGCAAACAGGTCAAGATACCATTCCCAGCAAGGCTGAAAGAAAAAACCATCAAGGAAGTCCGTATCTGTCCCGTATATAATGGCAGATACTTCAAAATCCAGTATTGCTATCTTCAGGAAAAAGAACCTCAAGATGTTTCCGTTGACAATGTTCTTGCTATCGACATTGGGCTTGAAAATCTGGCGACTTGCGTAACCAGCACTGGGACGGCGTTCATCATGGACGGGCGTAAACTCAAATCAATCAACCAGTATTGGAACAAACAGAAAGCCTACTATCAGGGTATTGCCGACAAGCAGGGGCGTAAAAAGACGCATAGGCTCTATGCCTTAGCAAGGAAACGGAACAACCGCACACAGGACTATATCCGCAAGGTTGCCCGACATATCATCAACTACTGCATAGAGCACCGTATCGGAACCATAGTATGTGGCTATAATGGCGACTTCAAGCGTAGCATTGACCTTGGAAAGATAACCAATCAGCAGTTCACGCAAATCAGCTTCGGAAATTTAAGGGAAGCCATCTCAAATCTCTGTGAACGGTACAATATCCAGTATATTGAGCAGGAAGAATCCTATACTTCCAAAGCAAGCTGTTTGGACTTGGACGATATACCTGTCTACAATCCTGAACAGCCGTATACGGGAACCTTCAGCGGGAAGCGTATCCATCGTGGCTTGTACCAGTTTGCCGATGGCAGGATTGCTAACGCAGATGTGAATGGAGCATGCAACATACTCCGCAAAAGTAAGCAGAACTTCGATTTCGAGGGACTGTGTAGGGGGCTTTTGGACAGCCCCTTGAGAATAAGGGTATCCTGACAGCTAACTCCTTCGGGATATACTGTTAGGCGTTAGTCCGTATACCAGACTTCTCAAGAATCTCCCGCTTCTATAAGCGGGAGAGGTTCAAGGGAGACATGACGATTGCGGCGATGTCGGTGGCGATGCACCAGTCGCAGGTGCAGCAGGATCTCGGCATCAGCGTCATGAAGATGGCCATGGATACGGAGACGGCTGCCCTTGGGGAGCTTATGGAGGATATGGCGGTGAGCCTTGATCCGAATCTCGGTGCGGCGGTTGACATTATGGCTTGAATGTTTTCAAATGGATGGTATGGGCTCTTTCAGCGGGCAGTCCTGCTTGCTGGAAGGGCTTTTTCTTGTGGGAAAAAAAACTTTTGACTTTTTGACTTTTCGCTCTTGACTTTTTGTCTTTGGCATTGTATTATTCTAATTGAAGGTTAGCACTCGACAAAATAGAGTGCTAACAAAAAGCAAACTTCGTGCGAAACGGTGTTTCGCACTACGTCCTTGCACGAAATCTAACCGATTCCGCGCCCTTCGGGCTTGACTCGCTAAGATTTCATAGTAAAAGGGTTCCGTCCGGAGGTGTTGGAATGATTGATGAGAGGAAGCAGCGGATACTGCAGGCGATCATCGATGATTACATTTCATCGGCGGAGCCGGTGGGTTCCCGCACCCTGGCGCGAAAGCACGACCTCGGTGTGAGTCCTGCGACGATCCGCAATGAGATGGCGGATCTGGAAATGCTTGGGTATCTGGAGCATATCCATACATCATCGGGGCGCATTCCTTCTTCCAAGGGCTACCGCTTCTATGTGGACGGGCTCATCCCGCCGAAGCCGGTGAGCGATGAGGAGAAGGCGCTGATCGACCGGTGGTACAAGGCACGGGTCAAGCGCATCGATGAGGTGTTCCGGGAGACGGCCCGGCTGATTTCCCAGGTGACGAAGAACGTTTCCATGGTGCTGGCACCGCAGATTTCCAATGCAGCCTTCCGCTGTCTGCAGTTCCTTCCTCTGGATGACCACCGGGCCATCGCGGTCATCATGACGGATGCGGGATTTGTGGAGAACAAGATCGTGGAAATGCCCTCCGGTGCAGAGTTTGAGGACTTCCAGCGCATGGCGGGGGTCATCAACCGTTGCCTTGCAGGGCGGACGCTCCGTTCCATCGAGGGGCCTGCCATGAAGCAGATCCGGGATGAGATCCAGGATGAGAGCCTTTATGAATCGGCCCTTGAGGTCATACAGCGGGCACTGGATTCCGAGAAGAAGGAACGCCTTTATCTGGGCGGCGCCACCCATATGATGGAGCAGCCGGAATTCCACGATGTGGACAGGATCAAGGACATCCTGCTCATGCTGGAGGAGGAGGAACTCATCAAGGATATCCTTCATGCCCATATGGGAGATGGTTTGGAGGTCACTATCGGCCAGGAAAATGAGAACAGCCGCATCAAGGATTGCAGCATCATCACTGCCACGTATCATCTGGATGGGGAGCTTCTGGGAACCATCGCGGTGCTGGGGCCGACCCGCATGGAATACGGGAAGGCGATGTCGCTTCTGGAGTACATGAATACGAATCTTGCCAATGTGATACGAAGGTTCCATTGGTAGGCTTCCAATAATAAGGAGGACAACATGCCATCTTTCATGAAAGACGAACTGAGAAAAAAGGATGAGGAAAAGCTGGAGGCGATGAAGCAGGAAATCGATGAGGCGATTTCCGATGAGAAGGTTCCCGATGATTATCTGAAGGGCGCACATGACATGCAGGGCAATTCAGATAAAGGAGAGGCTGCGGAAGAAGTTTCTGAGGGAGATGCTTCCCAGGAACAGGAGCCGGTGGATGAAAAGGCTGCCCTGCAGAAGCAGGTGGAACAGCTTACCGCCCAGCTTCAGGAGTCGGAAAGCAGCCTGAAGCGTCTCCGGGCCGATTTCGAGAATTTCCGTCGTCGCACGACGAAGGAAAAAGAGGAAATCGGGGTGGTCGTCGTACAGGGGCTTTTCAAGGATATGCTTCCCCTGCTTGACAATTTCGAGCGGGCCATGGCATCCGAGGACAAGACGGGAGAGAATTTCCAGAAGGGTGTGGCTATGATCTTCACGCAGTTCCAGGAAATCCTCAAGAAGAACGGCCTGGAGCCCATCGAGACGAAGGATGCGAAGTTCGATCCGAATTTCCATCAGGCGGTCATGCGCGTGGAGAATCCCGATATGGAGGATGAGTCCATCGCGGCAGAACTCCAGAAGGGCTACATCGTGAAGGGCCGGGTCATCCGCCCCAGCATGGTGCAGGTGGTAGCGAATTAGTCGGTGTCCCGCAATAGCGGTTTAGAATCATAAAAAAGACAGTTTTGAGATACAGGAGGAATCATTATGTCAAAGGTAATTGGTATCGATCTGGGTACGACGAACTCTGTCGTATCTGTTGTGGAAGGCGGGGAGCCTACCGTTATCACGAATCCCGAGGGAAGTCGCATCACCCCGTCCGTGGTTGGCTTCACGAAGGATGGTCAGCGTCTTGTGGGACAGCTTGCAAAGCGCCAGGCTGTGTCCAATCCTGACCGCACCATTTCATCCATCAAGCGCCATATGGGCGAGGCCGGCTACAAGGTCACGGTGGATGACAAGAGCTATACGCCGCCGGAGATTTCCGCCATGGTTCTTCAGAAACTGAAGGCGGATGCGGAAGCATATCTCGGCGAGGAAGTCACCCGGGCCGTCATCACGGTTCCTGCGTACTTCAACGACAGCCAGCGTCAGGCCACCAAGGATGCCGGAAAGATCGCCGGACTGGAAGTGGAGCGCATCATCAACGAGCCGACTGCGGCAGCAATCGCCTATGGCCTCGACAAGGACAGCGATGAGACGATCCTCGTCTTCGACCTCGGCGGCGGCACCTTCGATGTCTCCATCCTCGATCTGGAGGGCGGCGCCTTCCTCGTTCAGGCTACCAGCGGCGACACCCATCTGGGCGGCGATGATTTCGACAAGAAGATCACGGACTGGATGGTTTCGGAGTTCCAGCGGGAGAACGGCATTGACCTTTCCCAGGACAAGATGGCGGCACAGCGCCTCAAGGAAGCTGCCGAGAAGGCGAAGATCGAGCTTTCCAGCATGACGCAGACGAACATCAACCTGCCCTTCATCACGGCAGATGCCAGCGGCCCGAAGCATCTCGACCTGACCCTTTCCCGTGCGAAGTTCGATGAGCTCACCGCAGACCTGGTGGAGCGCACCATGGGTCCGACGCGTCAGGCCATGGAGGATGCAGGCCTCACCGGCGCAGACATCAACAAGATCATTCTCGTGGGCGGCTCCTCCCGTATCCCTGCGGTACAGGAAGCCATCCGCAAGCAGCTCGGCAAGGAGCCATCGAAGGGCGTGAACCCGGATGAGTGCGTCTCTGTCGGCGCAGCAATCCAGGGCGGCATCATCGGCGGTGATGTGAAAAAGAACATTGCCCTTGTGGATGTTACGCCTCTTTCCCTCGGCATTGAGACTCTGGGCGGCGTTTGCACGAAGCTCATCGAGCGCAACACGGCAATCCCGACCTCCAAGAGCCAGGTGTTCTCCACGGCGGCAGACAACCAGCCGGCGGTTGACATCCATGTGCTCCAGGGCGAGCGCGAGATGGCGGCAGGCAACAAGACCCTGGGCCGCTTCGAGCTCTCCGATATTCCTCCGGCACCCCGCGGCGTGCCCCGCATTGAGGTTACCTTTGATATCGATGAGAACGGTATCGTCAAGGTTTCCGCGAAGGATCTCGGCACGGGCAAGGAGCAGAAGATCACGATCCAGTCCGGCAGCGGCATGAGCAAGGAAGATATCGACCGCATGGTCAAGGAAGCCGAGGCTCACGCGGCAGAAGACAAGAAGCAGAAGGATGCCATCGACGCAAAGAACCAGGCGGATTCCCTTGTCTATCAGGCAGAGAAGACCATCAAGGATCTCGGCGACAAGGCCGACCAGGGCCAGGTGGAGAAGGTCAGGGCCGCCTGCGAGAAGGTCAAGGAAGCCTTGAAGGGCACGGATACCGAGGCCATCAAGAAGGCGACGGAGGAACTTCAGAAGCCGCTCTATGAGATGAGCGCGGCAGCCTACCAGCAGGCACAGGCTGCAGGCCAGGGCGCAGCTCCCGGTGGGGATGCAGGTGCCCAGCAGGCTGGCGGCGCAAAGCAGGAGACCAAGCAGGATGACGATGTCGTGGATGCAGAGTACACGGAAGTGAAGGACGACAAGAAGTAATCGTTCTGCAGGAGATTTTAGTTGGGAGTGGGTTCCACTCCCAACATTTGTATAGGATGGTGCAACGTGAGCGAGAAACGCGATTATTATGAAGTCCTGGGTGTCAGCAAGAACGCTACGGACGCGGAGATCAAGCGGGCCTACAAGAAGATGATCCTGAAATACCATCCCGACCGCAATCCGGACAACAAGGAGGAGGCACGGGAGAAGTCCAAGGAAATCAACGAGGCCTACGATGTGCTGAAGGATCCCCAGAAGAAGGCGCAGTATGACCAGTTCGGGCATGCGGCCTTTGACGGAAGCGGCGGCATGGGCGGCGGCTTTGGAGGTTTCGGCGGCTTTGGCGGCGGTGGCGGCTTCGGCGGAGCCGAGGGCTTTGGCGATATCTTCGACATGTTCTTCGGCGGCGGACATGGTTCCCGTCGTCCCGGACCGGAGCGCGGCAGCGACCTTCGCTATGATCTGGAGATTTCCTTTGAGGAGGCGGCCTTTGGCAAGGATGCCGAGCTCGACATCCCCCGCACGGAAAACTGCCCGGATTGTCACGGGACAGGGGCGGCGCCGGGCTCCTCGCCGGAGAAATGCCCGGACTGTCATGGGACGGGACAGCAGGAGATTGCCCAGAACACGCCCTTCGGGCGCATTGTCAACCGTCGTACCTGCAGCCGTTGCGGTGGCACGGGAAAGATTGTCAAGAATCCCTGCAAGACCTGCCATGGCTCTGGAAAGCAGCGCGTAAGGCGCAAGATCAAGGTGCATATCCCGAAGGGCGTGGACCAGGGCTCCCGGGTGCGCGTTTCGGGCGGCGGCGAGGCAGGAACCCGTGGCGGCGAGAACGGGGATCTTTACGTATACATCTTCGTCAAGCAGCACAAGCTGTTCAAGCGCCAGGGCAACGATGTCATCGTGGAGGTCCCGATCTCCTTCGTGCAGGCGGCCTTGGGGGCTACGGTGCAGGTGCCGACGCTGGATGGCCCGGTGGATCTCAAGATCCCGGCCGGCATCCAGTCCGGCAAGATCCTCCGCATCCGCGACAAGGGCGTGCCTTTCCTGCGCGGAAACGGGCGCGGCGACGAGCATGTGGTGGTGAAGGTCCTGACTCCGCAGAAACTGTCAACGCGCCAGAAGGAGCTCCTGAAGGAATTCGCCGAACTCAGCGGCGACAGCGTGAATCCGGAGCAGAAGAGCTTTATGGATACGCTGAAGAATTTGTTCAAGTGATAAAGAAATTCCCTTGTCATCGGGCGGATTGCTTGATGGGCAAGGGAATTTTTTGCGTCGCAATTTGCATTTACATTGTATGTTATTTATGCTATGATGTAATCATAGGGGGCGGTTCTAAGATGAAAACGGTATCCATTACAACCAGAGTCAATCCTGACCTCAAGGCACAAGCAGAGTTTTTATGCGAACAGATGGGGCTGACGCTCTCAACCGTGTACACCATGCTGTTAAAAGCAATTGTTCGTACTGGCTCAATCCCTTTCGAAATCAAGGCTGACAGTTTTTACAGTGAAGCCAACCAGAGACATCTAAGAGCAGCTATTGCACGATTGGAGGCTGGCGAGGGAGAGGAGCATGATCTGATAGATGTTAATAACATGGGACAGTGAGGCGTGGGCTGACTACGTATGGTGGCAAGGTCAAGACAAGAAAACCGCCAAACGTATTAACTCTCTCATAAAGGACATAATGAGAAATGGTGTAATGGAAGGTACAGGGAAGCCCGAACCATTAAAATATGATCTGTCTGGGTGGTACAGTCGCAGGATTGATGAAACAAATCGATTGGTTTACAAAATAGTTGGCGATTCGCTAAAAATTGCACAATGTAAAGAGCATTACTGACCGTTGATGCACTCAGCGGTTTCCCTCTCCATTTCAACACGGAGAGGGAAGTTTTTTATTTCAGCAGTTTTTCCTTGAGCTCTTTATATCTTCTGGTGTAATAAGGGCCGTTCTGGGCTTCCCTGTGGTCGAAGCCGAAGGCGCGGCGGCTGACGGCGAGGATGGGGGGAGCCTGGATGCGCTTGGCGATGGCCATGCCGGTGAAGAGGTTCCACCAGCGTTCCAGGTCGGCGATGAAATCCGCCGGGGTCGGGAAGTATTTTTCCACAAGGCCCGGTTCGCAGCCGATTTTCTCCTCCAGCACGCCCTCGCTGTACCAGGAAAGGATGTCCTGGGGCGTTGCTTTCTGCCAGCGTTCCACGAAGGAACGGAAGAGATGATCGTGGTAGGGGTACTTGATGGGATCGCCCTTTCCCTCGTCCACATTCTGGTCCCTGGACAGCTCGGCGCTGGGAACGATGTCGATGATGCCCTGGGGAATGACTTCCCTTTGGTACACTGCGTCATTGAGGTAGTGAGCAAGCTCGTATACCTGATATTTCCAAAGGTCGGCCATGGCGGCCAGGAAGCCAGACTGGTCGCCGTAGAGGGTGGAATAGCCCACGGTGGTCTCTGCCTTGTTGGCATTGCAGGTGAAGCCGCCGCCGAAAGCCGCCGCAGCGCCTGCAAGGATGCGTGCGCTGCGGTCCCTTGCCTGGATGTTCTCGGCGACGAAGGAGGATACTTCCAGATGGGATTCGGTGTGCTCCCTGAGGAATTCCACAGGGGTCGATTCCAGCTGCCGGATGGTGTGTTCCACGCTTTCCTGGATGGGGATGATGGCGTAGTGGCATCCGAGATTTTCCGCCAATTGCCGTGAAAGTCCCTTGGTGGTCTCCGAATTGTAGACGCTGGGCATGTTCACGAGGAGCAGGTTTTTCGGCCCGATGACGCGATTGTAGAGTGCGGCAGCCACGGCGGAGTCGATGCCGCCGGAGATGCCGATGACCACCTTTTTCATGTGGATGTTTTCCAGGAAATGGTGGATGCCGTAGGCGAGGGCATGATAGATATGGGCGATGGGAGGATCATCGGGGAAGGTGACAGGGGGGAGCTCCCCAAGATGCTCCAGGTCTACCACCGCAAGCTCTTCCTTGTATTCCTGGCAACAGGCGGCAACCTGTCCTTCGGCATTGTATACCGTGCTGAGTCCGTCAAAGGTGTAGATGGTCTTGCCGTTGTTCTGCAGGCCCACATTGTTGATGTAAAAAAGGGGCGCATGGGTATCTTTTGCCTGGGCGCCGAAGACGCGGTGGCGCTTGTCGTTTTTCCCGAGGGTGTAGGGGGAGGATGAGATGTTCACGAAGAAGTCGATGGAGCGCTGGTGCTTCAGGATGCCCAGAGGCGTCAGCTCGTAGTCGTCGCCCCATCCGTCCTCGCAGAGCAGGCAGCCCACGCGGTAACGCCTGTCCTTGATCTTGAGGGTGACAGGGGAGATGAGCTGGTCCGGCGTTGTTCCGAGCTCACGGGAGAGCTTCTGCAGGCTGAAGAAATGGCGGGTGTCATCGAATTCCCGGTAGTTGGGCATGAGGGTCTTGATGACGAAGGGATAGGGCATGCTGTCGGGATAGATGAGCTTGCCGTTCTTCGCGGTGAAAAAGGCATTGTATTTTCGGACACGGCCATCGTTGTTCTTCTTTTTCCAGTCCACGGCGATGTTGCCGAACATGATGATGATGCCCTGGGAGGCCTCGATGACCTTCTGGCCGCATTCCTCGCAGTCCTGAAGGAAGGCAGGCTGCTCCCAGGTGTCGCCGAGGAAGTAGCCGGGGATGGCCATTTCCGGGAAGATGACGATGTCGGCCTGCTGGCTCCTGGCATCTTCGGTCATGCTGAGGATCTTCTCCATGTTCTTGTCGGGGTGGCCGGGAATAACCTCCATTTGTCCCAATGCGATTTTCAACAAGATAAACACCTCTTTTTATGATAGGATTCTTTGGGCAGGTATGGTATAATATGGACGTTTGGCGTGGGTGGGCGAGCGCGGGGCGATTTTTCGGCTCTACTATGGCGTGTTGATAAACTTCGCCAGTACACTATAGCGGCCATTTTTCCGTCTGACTGCGTCATCGAAATCTTGACGTAGCTCTGCTACGACTGCGATTTCGCTTCCTTGTCAGGCGAAAAACTGTCTCGCTATAGTGCTCAGCCTACGTTTATCAACACGCCAATGACCCGCATGGAATGTTGTATCTGTAAAGCTGATTGCTCCCGTTACCAGGTCGCGTTATTCATCGTGTGGTCTTGTCTGTGCCGTTTGCGGGCCATCCCTTCGGGCAATCGTTCCGCTCGAAAAATCGCCCCGCGCTCGCCGAGGAACAGTTGGTTTGCGCGAAAGGATGGCTCTTCTTGGGGCGATGACATAGACTTTGTCGCTTGCTCGCCGAGGGTAGTTGGTTTGCACGAAAGGACAGATTTTCCCAAGGCGACGGCGTACTTTGCTGATTGCTCGTTGAGGAACAGTTGCTTTGCGCAAAATGACATCGGATGGTGATGAAGATGAAGGGCAGGAAAAAGACGAATGCGGCGCGCATTCTGGATACGTTGGGGATTTCTTATGAGATCAGGGAATACGAGGTGGACGAGGATGATCTGAGCGCGGTTCATGTGGCGCAGTCCGTCGGCATGCCGATCGAGATGGTGTTCAAGACACTTGTGGCACGCGGCGACAAGAATGGCATCCTCATGGCGGTGATTCCGGGGGCTGCGGAGCTGGATCTCAAGGCACTGGCGGCAGCTTCGGGCAACAAGCGGGTGGAGATGGTCCACCTGAAAGAGGTCTTTGCGCTGACGGGATATATACGCGGAGGGTGTTCGCCCCTGGGGGCGAAGAAGGAATACCCCGTGTATCTCGACAGGCACGCAGAGGCGCAGACGACGATTGCCGTGAGTGCCGGGAAGCGCGGCGAGCAGCTGCTGCTGGCCCCTGCCGATCTGGTGAGGGCAACCAGGGCAACGGTTGCAGAGATTGTCCGGTAGGTTTTGTTTTGGGAAATGATTTCCTTTTACATTTTATCATAAATTCAGGCAGAGAGGGGAGTTTTCTTTGAAGTATATCAGCACAAGGGGCAACGGGGAGCAGCTTGCTTCCGCGGAGGCCATCATTCACGGAATTGCCGCAGACGGGGGGTTGTTTGTCCCGGAGGCGGTGCCGGAGGTTTCGCTTGATTTCATCGAAGGCCTGCAGAACCTTTCCTATGAGGAGCGTGCGGAGAAGGTCCTGGGCTTGTTCCTCACGGATTACACGGAGGAGGAGATCAAGGGATGCGTGGAGCGGGCCTATGGGAATGGCAAGTTCGATGATGAGAGGCGTGCGCCTCTGGCCGTCTTCGATGATGTCTCTGTCCTGGAGCTGTGGCATGGCCCCACCAGCGCCTTCAAGGATATGGCCTTGCAGCTCTTGCCCCAGCTCATGGGCACAGCGCTGAAGAAGACGGGGGAAAAGGCGGAGGTCCTCATACTGGTGGCAACCTCCGGCGACACGGGGAAGGCGGCCCTGGAAGGGTTCCGGGATGTGAACCAGACAAAGATTATGGTATTTTACCCTGAGGGCGGCGTGAGCAAGGTGCAGAGGCTCCAGATGGTCACCCAGCAGGGGGGCAATGTGAAGGTCACGGCGGTGAAGGGGAATTTTGATGATGCCCAGAACGGCGTGAAGCGCATTTTCGGCGATGGGGCCTTCAATGAGAAGCTTCATGGCAGGAATGTGAAGCTGTCCTCGGCGAATTCCATCAACTGGGGGCGTCTTGTGCCCCAGATCGTCTACTATTTCAGCGCCTATGCCGACCTGCTCTCCGCAGGAAAGATCAAGGCCGGGGACGCCATCGACTTCACGGTTCCCACGGGCAATTTCGGGAACATCCTGGCGGCATTCTATGCGAAGCTCATGGGGCTTCCCGTCCACAAGCTCGTCTGCGCATCGAATTCCAATAATGTGCTGACGGATTTCCTGCGCACGGGGGTCTATGACCGCAACCGCGAATTCTTCAAGACCATCACGCCCTCCATGGATATCCTCATCTCCAGCAATCTGGAGCGTCTCCTCTATCATGTGACGGGGGATGCCGCGAGGGTGAAGGGCTGGATGAAGGAGCTTGCCGGGACGGGCCGCTATGATGTGGGGGCAGAGGTCCTGTCGAAGATACAGGAGGTCTTCTGGGCAGACTGTGCGGATGACGAGAAGACGAAGGATGAGATCCGCAAGGTGTATGGGGACAGGAAGTATGTGCCGGATACCCATACCTCCGTGGCATGGGCTGTGGCGGAAAGCTATCGGCAGCAGGTGGAAAAGGAGCATGCCATGGTTGTCGTCTCCACGGCCAGCCCCTACAAGTTCAATGCCAGCGTCCTTTCCGCGCTGGAGGTTCCCACGGAGGGACTGGATGAGTTCTCCATGCTGGACAAGCTGCAGGAGAAGAGCGGCATGAAGATTCCCAAGGGGCTGGATTCCCTGCGGAATGCCAAGGTTCTCCATGGGGATGTCTGCGAGAGGGAGAAGATGGAGGATGCTGTCTTCCGGTTTGCCGTGGATGGCCTTTGATGTTTTGATATTTTTTTGATATTTTTTTGCAATCAGGAAGGATTTTGGGATTCTTTGCAGAAGTTAAGAGTGATACAGAGGAAAGTGATTGTTGTTAACTGACTGTTTTTGCGAAAGAGGTTAGAGAGAATGGCAAACATCGATCTGAGCAAGTATGGAATCACCGGGACGACGGAAATCGTGCACAATCCTTCGTATGAGCTCCTTTTTGAGGAGGAGACGAAGGACGGGCTGACGGGCTTTGATGTGGGCAAGCTCACGGAGCTTGGCGCAGTGAACGTCATGACGGGCATCTACACGGGCCGTTCCCCGAAGGACAAGTTCATCGTGAAGGACAAGACCTCCGAGGACACTGTCTGGTGGACGACGGATGCCTACAAGAATGACAACCATCCGGCCTCGGAGGAGACCTGGAAGGCTGTCAAGGAAATCGCGCAGAAGGAGCTTTCCAACAAGAAGCTCTATGTCATGGATGCTTTCTGCGGCGCCAACAAGGACACCCGCATGGCCATCCGCTTTATCGTCGAGGTTGCCTGGCAGGCGCATTTCGTCAAGAACATGTTCATCCAGCCCACGGAAGAGGAGCTCAAGAATTTCGAGCCGAATTTCGTCATCTACAATGCTTCCAAGGCAAAGGTGGAGAACTTCAAGGAGCTGGGCCTGAACTCCGAGACGGCTGTTGTCTTCAACCTCACCAGCCGCGAGCAGGTCATCATCAACACCTGGTACGGCGGCGAGATGAAGAAGGGCATGTTCTCCATGATGAACTACTACCTGCCCCTCAAGGGAATCGCTTCCATGCACTGCTCCGCCAACACGGACATGAACGGCGAGAACACGGCCATCTTCTTCGGCCTTTCCGGCACGGGCAAGACGACCCTTTCCACCGACCCGAAGCGCCTTCTCATCGGCGACGACGAGCACGGCTGGGATGATGACGGCGTGTTCAACTTCGAGGGCGGCTGCTATGCGAAGGTCATCAACCTCGACAAGGAGTCCGAGCCTGACATCTACAATGCCATCAAGCGCAATGCGCTCCTTGAGAACGTCACGGTGGACGGCGAGGGCAAGATCGATTTCGCCGACAAGAGCGTGACGGAGAACACCCGCGTTTCCTATCCGATTGACCATATCAAGAACATCGTCAAGAACAAGAGGGGCATTTCCTCCGCTCCCCCGGCAAAGAACGTCATCTTCCTTTCCGCGGATGCCTTCGGCGTGCTGCCTCCGGTTTCCATCCTGACGCCCGAGCAGACGAAGTATTACTTCCTCTCCGGCTTCACGGCGAAGCTGGCGGGCACGGAGCGCGGCATCACGGAGCCGACCCCGACCTTCTCCGCCTGCTTCGGCCAGGCCTTCCTTGAGCTTCCCCCGACGAAGTACGGCGAGGAGCTTGTCAAGAAGATGGAGAAGAACGGCGCGAAGGCTTATCTCGTGAACACGGGCTGGAACGGCACGGGCAAGCGCATTTCCATCAAGGATACCCGCGGCATCATCGATGCCATTCTCGGCGGCGCCATCAAGAAGGCTCCCACGAAGAAGATCCCGTACTTTGATTTCGAGGTTCCGACGGAGCTGGAGGGTGTTGACACGAAGATCCTCGATCCCCGCGACACCTATGCCGATGCTTCCCAGTGGGAGGAGAAGGCAAAGGATCTCGCCGGCCGCTTCATCAAGAACTTCAAGAAGTACGAGGGAACGGCTGAGGGCAAGGCTCTCGTAGACGCCGGCCCGAAGCTCTGATTGGCTGTAGCCATTTCCGGACAATAAAATGGGGCTATGCAATATCCAAAAGGACATTGCATAGCCTTATTTCACTTTTTCGTGCTTCTGGCAGAAAAACGCAGTATCATTGTTTGAAAAGGAAGAAATATATCATGAACAAGAATTTAATTTTGGGAGCAGTCGTTGCCTTTGTCTGTGCAACTGGTTCGGTTGTACAACAGCCCACGGCGGATGCCGGAAGCGTATGGTGGCAGGGGACGAAAAGTCAAGAGGAGAATGCCCACCGCCTTATCGTCAAAAAATTAGGTGGCGAGGAGCCTGTATCGTACTCGGACAAAGCCAAGGAGCAGGCTCGTGTCGTTCATCATCTGCAAGAGCGGATTTGCGATGTTAATGGCATTGAGATTACCAGCGATAAATTTACCTCAGACAGGGATTTCAAGACCAAGATCCACCCAATCGAGGTCATCGATAATTATTATGACGGCGGACTCTCCGTAGGAGCTGGATATATCTACATTGGCGTTGACTGCTTCAGGATGTCTCCCAACAACAGCCATTTTGACAATATGGCCACCTCTATGACCATTGCCCATGAGATTACCCACGGCATCAAGGGGCATAGCCAGCCGTGCTTCATATGGGAGACTGACAGCCACGAAATCAATGCCGAAAAGGGCAGTATCGAGCTGACGGACAAACTCCCGGAGGGCGGATGGGGGATGTATCTCGTTGATCAGGTGAATCACGGGAATGCCTATCCCAACTCGAACAAAAATATAATGAAGTCTTTGGCGAAAAAGACCAACGGCAAAATCACGATCAAGGCTCCAGATGAAATCTACTACAACGCCAGCGACGGCAAGCCCTACCGCCTTGCAGTGGGCAGCCGGATTTCCGATACCGAAGATGCTTACTTTGGCGGCCAGCTTGCCTATTGCATCGCGAAAGATGCTTTGACACTCAACAGCATACAGGTCATGGAAAACAATCTTCGGGATGTGATCAACTTCGATGCCGACTACCTGCTCGTCTGCAAGTCCGACAAGCTGCCGAATGGATATCGGATACTGGCGGGCATTGGGCGTAAGGGATACAAATTGGAGTACAAAGAAGATGTGTATTCGGATTTGGAAACACTGAAGTACTATGTGCGAACCGGCAGTTCTATTGGCATCTACCAAGAACTTGAAAATAAAGGTATTCCTGAAGGCGGGCCTTTTGTCTGGAGGGCTTGGCTTGCCTGTGCTGTAGCTCACGATATGGGAAAAAACCGATAATGTATAGACACTTTGGCCCCGGCATCTTATGGTGCCGGGGCCAGAGTGTCTTACAAACTGTACTGGTAATAGGCGGAGCAGGCCCCTTCCTGGGACACCATGCAGGCGCCTATGGGATGGTCGGGGGTGCAGAGCCTGGAGAAGATGGGGCAGTCCTTCGGGAGGCATTTCCCCTGAAGGACCTCGCCGCAGCGGCAGGCAGGGTTGGTTCTCCCTTCCATTTTTCGTGCTTCTTGAGGTCTTTTCTAATTGAGAAACCATCTCAAAAACTACCACTTTTTGGAAAAAACGACCACTTTTTGGTAGGCTCTTGAAATGTGGGGAGTGGTTCGCTATACTAAAGGAGGAGAGATGTATCCCTGACGGGAAGCCGGGAAGACGGAGATTCGTCAGGGGCAGTACATTTTTCTTCGCGACAATTTCTGAGGGAAATGCAAAGGACGCTGTGGATGGCGCTGCTGCAGACCCTGGAATGCAGTATCCTTGTTTGAAGGGGGAAGTGTCCATGAAACTGTATCAAGGAAAGAGATGGAAAAAACTTGTGGCAGCCATCAATGCCACACTCCTGGCCGGGGCGTTCAGCATTGTGCCTGTGGTTGAGGCTAATCCCACCGGCGGGGTCAGCACTACGGCGACCATAGGCGGAACATCCGCCGCGATGATTATAACCGGAACGGCGCCAAATAATCTTATTAACTGGCAAAAGTTTTCTATTGGTGCCGGTGAAAGCGTGACATTTAACGATGACAGGAACTATCTTAATTATGTAGTGGGCAATGAGCGCTCGGATATTATGGGAACGCTTACCGGAAAGGGCGGCAACATCTACATCATCAATCCCCATGGAATTTTGTTCGGCAAGGGTGCCATAGTTGATGTCGGCACGGGCAGTCTTATTGCTTCTACGCGCACTTTGACAAAAGAACAGTTAAATGCTTTTACTACTAATGGCACCAGTCCACTGAATGATACTATTCCAGATATCGGCGATATTGTGAACCAGGGCGCAAAGATAACGGCTGCAACTATCACCATGGAAGGCGATACGCTTACTTTTAGCAATTACAATAAGGAAAATAAGAAGCTCAAGGAATTAAAAGCTGATGGCAGCGTAATCGGTGATGCTGTTAATATAGCTGCAAAAGCGCACGAAACTTACATCGGAACTAATGAATCGGGCACCGGACTGAACGCAAATGATATATCTAATTTGAATAGCGGTAATACCGGAGGTTTGGGCACGGTTTACAAATGCATACTGACTAATGATTTGGCAAGTGCAATATCTGTTGGTGATACCCAAAACTATATGCTTAGTGCTGACAACACTGCCACCATAACCCGTACTATAGGCGGCAGAGACCAGCCGGGCTTCAGAGGCAGGCTCAATGGCGCGGGCTATAGCATCAATCTTGATATAGCTTCAACAGACAACTGGACAGGCCTATTCAATGCACTCAATGGAGCAACTGTTCGCAACCTTACCTTTACGGGTAAGATAACCGGCGTTTTCGGCAATGTTGGAGCATTGGCGGGTAAAGTTACCGGCATTACCGGCACTACCGGCAGCACTATTTCCAGCGTGATTAACAATGCCGAGAAGATAGAAGGAAATTATAATATTGGTGGCATTGTTGGAGAGATGGATAATGGAAGTACTATAACAAATGCTGTCAACAATGCCAAGGTAACAGGAACCGGAAGCCAGGTGGGTGGCATTGTTGGATCTATGAAGAGCAGTACTAGTACTATAACAAATGCTGTCAACAATGCTGAGATAGAAGGAAAAGGGTCTTCTACGGGCGGTATCGTGGGATTCCTGTCTGATGCAACCGCAAAGAGCGTATACAATACCGGCGCGGTTACCGGCGCGGGTACCGACAATCATGTTGTTGGTGGTCTTGTGGGCAAGATGAACGGAGGCAAGCTGGAGGAATCGTATAATGAAGGGAACGTAAAATCCACAGCTACCAGCGGTAATATCGCCGTAGGCGGCCTCGTTGGCCAATTAGCTGGGGGCACCACGGTAGCCAAATCGTTCAATGCTGGCATGGTATCTGGAGCCGATAGCCAACTCCAACTGGGTTCAGGCTCTGAATATATCAACACTGGTGGCATTGGTGGTATTGTTGGCAGGTCTTCTAATACTAGCGAAATATCGGATTCATATAACAGCGGCAAGATATCCGTGAAAGCTACTGTTCGTGAAGATTACGATAGCAGATACGGTATTGGCGGTATTGTGGGGCTTTTAGATACTGGATCATCATTGACATTAAATCGAGTTTATAATGTAGGAAATGTGGCAGGAACTATAACTAATGGCAATGGGAAGGCTTCTGCGGGGGCTATTATCGGCAATAAAAACAACGTGACTCCTACGTACAATGGAACAGCCTTCTTCCTGAAAGCTACTGGTATCAATGACAGCTTTAATGTGGAAACGAATGAAGTCGGCAAAAGCGAAACCGACTTAAAGAAGTTGGCCACCTACAAGAATGCTGGGTGGACTGTCGATGATGTTGGTACTGATGCCAATGCCGCATGGCGTATTTACAAAGAGAAAACGTATCCGCTTCTTACGGCGTTCCTTACCCCATTGAAATTTGAGGATCAGGAAGTCACCGGAACCGGCACATACAGTTTTTTGGCTGCGACAGACAACCATATTCAGGGAAAATATAAAGACAGTGCAACTTTCACATCAAGCGTTTATTCTGACCAACTGGGCTATAATGTTGTAAACGCTAAGTATACGATAAATTCGCCTAGCGGCGACGGTGGCGGTGGTGCTGGCGGTGGAAGTAGCACCGGCAGCGGCGGTGGCAGTAGCACCGGCAGCGGTGGTGGCAGTAGCACCGGCAGCGGTGGTGGCAGTAGCACCGGCAGCGGTGGCAGCGGTGGTAGCGGCGGCAGCGGTACGACTACAACCACACCGACCACAACCACACCGACCACAACCACACCGACCACAGCCACACCGACCACAGCTACACCGACCACAGCTACACCGACCACATCTGCTCCCACGCAGACCAATCCCACCGCCACCGTCATGACGGAGTATCGCAGCGTGCAGAGTGCGACCAGTTCCACAGGCTCCGATACGGATGTCGTGGAACAGAATGAAATGCTCAAGGACAAGCATTCCGGCATGCTCATGAATTCGACGCATAATGTGCGCCATGTGGAACTCAACGCGGAGAAACTCAAAGAGATGTTCAACGAGGACGAAAAGAACGAGAAGGATGGAGGAATGGAATTCACCACCACCACCACAGGCGAGACAGAAACCGAAACGAAGCAGATCGACGGTTACTTCGACGGGGATGGCGTAGCCAGAACAGAAGGATGATCGGATTCCAACCTGCACAACTACAACGTTGGCTGGGATATGCCCGTGGGGCACAGCGGGACGAATCTCGGCATCCGCTACAGCCGCATGGACTATGAGCTGGGCAGCATCTTCAGCGAGATCGGCGCCAA
>Ga0256405_10006344_pt1 | contig 19057 bp, 45 predicted proteins | sample RumenRJG_02DNA_FD_189096 | JGI IMG/M metagenome (GOLD analysis project Ga0256405, IMG submission 189096) | Bovine rumen microbial communities from Lethbridge, Alberta, Canada - RJG_02 | ecosystem: Host-associated > Mammals > Digestive system > Stomach > Rumen | place: Canada: Alberta... | reverse complement strand
CATAATTGTCCTCCTCTGAACATAATAAAAGCCTCATTTAGAGGCTTTTACATACGAGTTATTCCAGCTCGTTTTAGTTTTCTTTTTATTTCTTTTGTTAATGGCTCTGACCATAATGGTGTAGTAACCCAAGATAATACCATTTCTATAATAGCTTTAATGTCAGGATTTCTTTTTATAAAATCATCTGCATAGAAAGGTTTTAGTGTCTCTAGAACAATATCATACAATTCATCTTCATTTTTTGTTCTTTTAAGATTTTCTAGTACTATATGAATTATATCATTTCTCATTGCTGGAGAAAAACCACTCCAACTATACTTACGTAATGTATTATATAAAGTATTATTATCGGGCGTACAAATAAAATCCCCACAACCATGATTTTCAATAACTACATTTTTATCATGATCTTTATATTCATACCATTCATAAATTCCAAATGATTTATCATAAACAGTATTGCAATAAGGACATCTACAAGCTTTTTCTTCATCAAACATATTATCACCACCAAGCTCTAGGCATCATAACTGCAAAAATTCTGAATGCCTTTTGTCTAAGAGGTATTGCCTTCTCTTCTTTACCATCTGCATCATAGGCATCTGATCTTTCTATTAACTTACAGATGTATTCAAATACATCTTTGTCATTTTTACATTTTGTGACATCAACACCTTCAGCTTTAAGAGTTTCTCTGAAGTTATCATCCCACCAATTCCACTCATAATTAACTGTTTGACCACCAATATCAAGCATCATTTTAATATGCATATATAACCAAACTGAAGCTGTATAGTCTAAAGCCCAAGTTTCTGTATCACCAAAGCCATACTTCTTTTTCTGTTCTTCCCAGTATGTTGTTCTCTCATCTTTTATTTGAGAATAATCAACATTAGGTAAGCAGTAATTATCATCATAACCTTTTTGTACTGACTTAAGTTTCTTGTTATATTTATTAAGATTAGGATTGTCCATCAGGTAATTTCCTTTCATTAAGATGCCCAAATGTCTTCAATATTTAATTCAACTCTTTGTAGAGCAGTTTCTTTAAGAAATGTTGTCTCAAGTTCATATTCTACATAATCAACTGCAAGATATTTAGTAAATACAAAACCATTTGCAATCAATTGTTTAGCATCCTCAAGACTATACCAGTGAGACAGGTCTTCTTCTCTAGAACAACTAGAAAACCAATTTAAGCCGTCTTTATGATACCTTGCATCATAATCCATCGGTAAGTCTTTGGTTTTACATCCAGGAATCTTTCCGATACCCCAAACTAGTTTACTATTAGTATTATACCACAAGCCATTCTCAGGGCTTTTCGCTTCCAATCTGTATAACCACTTAGGTTCCATTATCTAGGTCTTCCTTTATACGTTTGTAAATATCACTTTGTTCAAATTCTATACAAAGAATTTCAATATGTCGTCTACTATATTTTCCATATTTCAACATGTGAGCTAGTACTTGAAATAACTCATTATCTGTGTCAGTAAATCCACAACAAGCACTGTCATCTTTATTTTTTGTGTCACATACTGGATCAGTTCCAAATCTGTCACAATCTTCACAATGTAGCATTTTATATCTCCTGAAATATATTATATTCTTTATCAAATAAAGTAAATCATTTTCTAGGTAAACCTTTTTCAAGCCACATAAGTGCTTCTTCTGGCTTTTCCTTTAGATAGATTAAATAATTATAAGCACCGAGTATATTTAATTTTTCTGTATTAAAAAGACTTTCAGCAGTTTGATTTTCTACTATAATAGGATCTTTCTCAGGAAAACCAATAGTTATGGCTCTAATAAATTCAATTTTAATGTCAGGATATTTATTAAATTTATCTAGCTGTTCATTAACTCTTTTATCTGACCATTTTGTCTCTGCCTTAACAAAATCACATATAAGTTTATCAGTGTCTACAATATGATTAGTCTTTTTGTATTCCATTACATAGGAATTTAGAAATAGATTAAAAGATTCTAGTAAATTTGTAGGTATAGTTGCTTTTATCACAACAGAATCACCTTTAACATATACATACTTTCTTAAATTTTCAGGTATTTCAATATTCATAATTTCCCTCCGAAGTTTATTATTTTACAATCTTAAAATATATTTTACAGCTACTTTCAGAAAATTCATTATATTCGGTCTTATTATTTATTACTTTCAAACCAAGATCTGTTAAAAATGGTTCAAAAGATTTAACAAATAAACCACTAAGACTGTTTATGCTTATTCTACTATTTGATGTTAGATCATATGGACTAACTATATCAATATTTTCATTATCTAAAAAATTACACAAAACTTCTGTCTCATCTATTATCAACTGTACTCTAAATATCATAAATGAATTTTCTGATAATTTATTTTTTACAACGTTTAATATATCTTCTTTTAAGTCATCATATTTAGCTTCAAAATTTGCAATGACCTCTTTTTCTATTGTTTTATTAAATAATCCCATAAATTACCTCTTATTCTTGTAATATTCACCAACTGCATTGATGGCTGACTCTATAGGCTTTTCCTCACTAGCGACTCCAAAGTCACTTATAAAGTATACAAGATCTGTTTCAAGAAAATGAAGTGTATCATATTCTCTATGACCATCTTTTTCATATTCAACATATAATTCATTACTCTCTGGAGAAAATTTCCAAGTAGTAACTCTACACTCATCAAAATTAGGAACATATTCTTTAAATCTTAAAATAGCTCCATCATTAACAATATCCTCAGCATCAAGATCATAGATGTCTACACCATTCACTGAGATTGCACCAACCTTATTGATAATGATCTGAGTACCACTGCATCTAGGAAATACTTCCAAGAAAGTTAAAGTATTATAGTCACCATGTCTGCTCTTGTTTATTAAGTCTTCTGTATATTTTTTCATAGTTTTTCTCCTTTATGATAGTAAATCTGCATACTTGTCAAACTTTCTTTCCCTTAAGACAGTAATAATACTAGTCATTACATTATCAAAATCCTCAGGTGTAATGATTGTATAAAATTTGTATAATTTACCATAGAAATATAATCCTAAATCATAATTTTCATTAAAATGTTCAAATCTCAGAACTATCTCATCAAAAGGTTGAGCAACTTCAAATTGAGTTATATTTGATAATTTTATAGTCTTTGGAGTGATTTCATAATAGCCACATACACAATAGAAACCATTATCTTTTAATTTTTGATATATTTCATATATTTTATCTTCCACAGTTGCTCTCCTTTCTAATAAATTAAATACCTAATCCACTAGGACTAGGTATTTTTCTATATTCCGCACTCTTGTAGAATTAAATAGCCTTTTAGTTCTTTATAAAGTCCTCAAATTCTTCACGTGTGGCTTGTTCTATTTCAACATTATTACTAAAATGAATAATGCCCTTTGCTTTCATAAAATTAAAGATTGCCATTGCATCTTTAGGAGTATCGGCACTAGTGACAGCAATTATTTGCTTAGTAGTCATTAACATACTACCCTCAAGTGCATCAAAATCTGTTCCTTCTACTATTTTGTAAAACATTTTTTACTCCTTTTTATCTTCTTTGTTAAAATCAGGAGTGAAGCCTACAAATTCATGACCTTCATAGGATTGTGTAGTAAGTTTTCCCTTTGCAGTATATTTATTACCTGTGTTCTTTGAGGTTGTTTCAAATGAAATTGTCTCACCTGCAAATAACTTCTTTAATTCCTCTTCAGTAAAGGTATGTCCGCCCCATTCTTTCTTGATCTTAACTTCTTTTCCATTCCAGGTACCTGAAACTTTTGAGTTATCCTCATTAAAAATAGGTTTAAATCCAATATATGTCTTTCCATTATATTCATATTGCTCAATATGACCACGACATGTATAAGGATTTCCTGCCTTTGAGGTTGCTTGGAATTCAATTATCTCTCCATTAAAAAGAGCAGTTCTTTCATCTGCAGTGAATTCATGACCACCAAACTCAGCCTTAATATTAACAGGTATTCCATTCCAAGTTCCATTTACTTTCTTAATTTCTTCATCCATTAGAATAATTTCCTTTCATAGGTACTTATATAATTAAATAGACTTTAGCTTATTCATTAACCCTAAATATAGTGAGTTCAAAACCTTGTGCTTTAGCCTCATTAATCAATTCTTCTTCATCAAAATCATCTACATTGCAGGTCCAAAGACCTTCTTGAAGTTCTCCCCAACCATGCTCAATTAAAAGATCTTCAAATTTTGATCCAAAAGGTCCATCCCATTGACCTTCACCCTTAAGAGCATCATCTACTGGATTGATCCAAGCTTCAATTTCATCTGGTTCTCCCCAGTCTTCTTCTGGCATTATAGCAATTTCATACTTCTTACACTTTTCAATGTCAAACTCTTTCATAAAAATCTCCTTAAGTTGTTAATATTTTTACTAGTTCTGCATAGGCAGTTTCTGAATAGAATCCAGCAATTAGACCTTCAATAGCCTCTGCCATATCATATTCAACTTCATCGTCATCATAATCTCTATTTAGATACTTATTAGCCCAAGGAATTAGTTTTTCTTTATAAATTCTAAAATAACCGCTAAAATCACATGGCATAAAACTCATACCAGGTTCATATGAACTTACTACTACATTCTCAGCAAAGATTTTTAATAGTTTATCATAAGAATCATTTTCATCGCCTAAAGAATAACAGAAGGCTACTCCTACATCAATTTCTGTATCACAAACATCTTGATCTATTTCACCATCAAAATATTGCTCCATTACATCTTTAATTGTCATTCTTCTTCTCCTTCATATGTAACTTCTATATATTCAAATACAGAATATTCTTCTTCTACTTCAAATTCATTTAAATAAAATTTATTATTCTTATAAACAATTTCACCGCCATCAACTACTTCAGCAGCGGCAGCCTGCATAGCACTAAATTCATAATCTAAATCTTCTTTAGTATATTTATATTGTCCATACGATTCATGAACATATTTTCCATTTTCTAAATAACCTACTCCAAGATAATCTTCTAATGCATCTTCAAATTTTAATTTAGTAGCTTCATTTTCAAATAAATAATATGTAATAGAAGGAGTTTGTCTTTTTGTTGCTACAGTAACTGGTCCTTCATAACTCTCATATAATATTGCAATTACATAATACATAATTAGTTCTCCTTAATTAGCTGAAGCATTCTTTCATAGTTTATTGTAATATCATAGGCACCTAATGGTTTTCCTTTATCTGAATATACAACAACATTCTGGTCATATATAATATAAAATAAATTTAACTTATTTGTTTTGTCAACTATTTCAATAGTTACACCATCAGAATAAACCTCAGCCTCTTGCTTTATAGCACCTTTTACAAACTTTTCAATTGGTTCTTTCCACTCTTCTTTTTTGATCTTAAGATCTTTTAAATTGTCAAGGTTAATTCTTTTAGTCATAGTAATCACCCATTTAATACAAAACTCTCAGCATCACTAGCATCATCTTCATCAACATCCCATTCTGAGCAATCATCAACCTCAAGATAAATAGTTACATTTAACTTTTCTGTAAAGTTATATTTATTTGCCCAATATTTGAGTACTTCTTTTACTTCATTGAAAAACTTTTCATGTTCATTAGGATCCTCATCCCAATACTTAGTTTTCCAATAAATATATAAAGTGTTATGTTCATATTTAATATATGCAGTCTTAGATGCAAGATCATCTGAAAATTCACTTTCCTCAATGCATCTTTCTTCACTATCAAAAATATCTAATTCTTTAATAAATTCTTCTACTGTCATTTTATATTCTCCTCTATAATCTCTTTAGACAGAAATTGAAAGATAAGCCTCATATTTTTCTGTTATCATGTAAATACCAGTACCCGCAGCTTCACTCTTATGATGCTTATCTGAATAAAATTCATTTATTGGCATTGCTTTAGCTCTAAAACCATTTTTGAATAGGTATCTAGCTAAAATATAATTGCATTCCTCTAAAATACGATGACAATCTTCTTTCTTTAATCTAAAATCTATATCTAAAGGAAGCTTAAAATCTAAATCACAAGGAAGATAAATTTCTATATTTGTAGATTTCCACTCATAATGATCTATGAATATCTCCTCATGAAACTCTTCTATTACCTCATCAATAACATTTTCTTCTTTATATGTATGATATAAATTAACTGTATAGTTTGTACCTGTACCCTTTCTATCATAACAATCTTCTAAACTCTTTTGAATCTTATCTTTCCATTCTTCATTAGAGTCAATATAATCTTCAAATTTACCTTTTATAGTCTCAATGACTCCATTTATTAGTTTTGCTCTTGCAGCTGCCTCTTCTTTTGCTTTCTTCTTAGCTTCTCTTTCTTTTTGTCTAGCTGACTTTTGACTTTCTTTCTTCTTTTCTTGTAATTTCTTAATATCAAAGCCCATAGTTAATATCCTCCTTCTTTCATAAACATATAACAAATATCATTCAACACATTGGTAAACATTACAAATTCTATATCTCTTATGTTATTGAGGTCAATATTTTCTTTATTTACTTTCATTGAATAATAATTTGCTGTTTCATCTAATTCTTCAAATAAATTATATGACAGATCAGTTAAGTCTGATCCAAATTTTTTAATAATCTTACTATCATATCTAGTTTTAACAGTTACAGATAACTCAAATGGCTCAACTGTAATATCATTACAATGAACTTTATTATATTTATCTAAATCAGGTATCTCTTTTAGAAATACTTGAATTAGATTATCATCACCAATAATATAATTTAGTTTGTAACAATTACACGGATCATCTCCAGCTTTACCTTTGCATATATGAGTTTCTACAATAGGCTTTATCTTTTCTTTTGTCATAACATAAAGCACTAGTCTATTTTTTATTTTCTTAATACTCATATTAAATTTCCTTTATATCTACTTCCTAAATATTCATATATTGCACAGACCTTATCAGCTATGCAAACTATTATGCTTTCTCTTTTTGTTGGTGGAATAGGCGTCAAAGGAAACATGTGTTTCTTTATAATATCACGCTCTATCTTATTTATCTTAAACAATTTTATAGCATTCTGATATGCAATTCCGGCATGTTTAAAGCCATGTAATTTATGTTTAGGAGCTCTCCAGTCATATAAAAAGAAATCATGTAAGAGAGCTCCTCTTATTAAACTTTTCCTATCTACCTTAATATGTAATCTTTCTAAAAAATCAGCATATCTAATAGACATTTTTGTAACATACAAACTATGTTCATAGACAGTCGAATGTCTGTGATGTATGTATTTATTCATTTCAAATATGGTTGCATTGGCAAATATATCACTTGCAACCTCCCATATTTCTGTCATTTCATTTTTCTCATCCACCATTGTGTTCTCCCTATATATCTATTGAATTAAGATAATTTGTTAATTCTTTTAAAAATTTAAAAGACTCAATTTCTTCAGTATATGCATCAAATACTAAATTAGTTGCATAGGTATACATTTTATCTACCATATATCTCAATTCAGATAATGTTTTATTACGTAATGTAAATTCATGTGATATTTGTTCTCTTTCTAACTTTGGTTTTTTGACATCACGGTTAGTAACATCATCACGATAAAAACGTTCGTATATATCACCAGTTATTGAGACACCATTACTAGTATCATTTTCAAAATGTGTGTCTATAGCCATATCAATCTTAATTTCTTTACCATGATATAAATAACTAACATACATATGTCCAGAAAAAGAATCTTCATATGTTCCACTTACTCTAATTGTTTCATCAAAATAATAATGACCTGTTTTATCTAAAATAAAATGATCATTGAGTTTATCATATTTCTTAAAGATATTATAAATACCTTCAAAAGCCTCTATTGTTTTCATAGTTCTTTCCTTATAATTTTAATATCTTACTTAATTCATTAACATAATTATTAAAATCAAGTGGAGTTGATAATCTAGCATTGTAGATAATAGTTTCACCGTCTCTATCATAACTATCAACTAGATATTCTCCATCTTCTTTAATCTTTCTTACTGCCATGATCTTAAAATTATTGTCTGATCTAAGAATATATAGAGTATCTTGTTCTATATCATCTACTACTGGAGCATCAACAAACTCATTATAGTCTTTATATACAGTTTTGAAAATAAAACTTTTTTCTATTGCTTCAAAGAACTTTTTCATGTGCTGCTTCATAAATTCAGTATATTCACTCATTACCATTCTCCTTTATTTCCATGATTATCATTTAAGTACTTAATATAATCACTAAATATTTGCTTGTACATTTTAGCCTTAGTGTTATCACTTACACTGTAGGCAACTGGAAAAACTTCTTCATCCACAGCTTTTATATGTAGTTTCATTTCTTTTTCTAGTTTATTTTTAAGTGTGTTATAACCATTTTCCATCTGTTCTCCACATCCAGGACATACATCAGGATCTGGAACTGATGAATAGGTTCCATAAGGAATTTCATAAAAACACTTATTGCACATACTTGTTCCAAAAGAACGTCCTCTAGTCCAAAATGCCATAGTTATATCTCCTTAAATTTCACCTAATTTTTTATTAACTTCAATCTTAAGATTATCAATCTTTGTATATTTTAAGTACTCAACCTGAGTAATAACACCATCAACCTGAGTAAAGATTGCTAAATAAGGTGATCTTGCATAGGACCAGCCCATAATACTCATCAATTTTGCACAGTGCTCTTCTGCATCCTTAAAATAATTAAAATACTTGATTTCATCAAAATCTTTAATTGTTCCGTCTTCAAAAATTTGTCCAACTCCGTATAATGTCATAATTGTTTCTCCTTTATTTTATTTAGACAATTGATTGCCAATTCATTTTCCTTAATTACTTCTTGAGTTAAAAGGAATCCAAAAGCTGATTGTATAAACTTATTAAAGTCTTCTTCATTGTCACAATGAAGTAGTACAAATGCAGCATCCATTTCTGGAGAGTCTGGTCTTCCTTTCAATACACAATCTATTCTTCCTCGTACTATATCACCATCTGAAAATGATAAAAATATTTTATCTGCAATTGAAATTTTAACATTATCTTGTCTTATAATCTCAACTCCAGGCATTTCTAGTTCATTTAAGAACATTTCTAGGTAATTTGTCATTTTCCCTCCTATAAATAAAAATACCCTAGCAAAATGCTAAGGTATTGTTCTCTTCCACTATTAATATTAAATAGACTTTTATCAATTAGTTACAACTAATGTCAAAACCTCATCCTCAACATACCACTTTTCAAGTTCACCCACAGCAAGATACATTGCAAACTCATCAAGAACACCATTTTGAGTTCTTTCCAAAACCTCAGCTGTAAAGTTAGAAAATTCTATCATTGAATCAGCAAACATTAAATTATGGTCTGTTTCATCATTCTTGTATATTCTAACTTCTCTAAGGTCTCCACTGTAAATTAACAAAAAGTGGAAAAATATCATAAAGCTTCCCATAAAATTCTCCTTATTAAAAAGGACTCAGCCTTAAGCCAAGTCCTTAATGTGCAAATGCATCTGCCTCATGAAAGAGGTTTATCTCTTCAATGAACTCTTCTGACAAGATTACCTTATCCTTTTCAAGTGTCTTACCACTCTTTCCCCATCTCAAGAAAGGAGCCATGTGCCAGTTGATAAGCTGTGCAATATGCAAAGCTTCTTCAAAAGGTCTGTCCTGATCTCTCAACCACATGATAAGATAAATATATGTACCATAGTTTTCATGACCATAATAATGAGCCTCTTCTGTAGCCTCACCCTTATAGTTCTCAAATTTCTTTGTATAAAACTTACCAATGTCATGTACTCTAGCAAGATCAATAAGTAACTGAGGAGCATTCTTGTCCTCAAGATACTTAGCAGCAGCCTTCATATGCTCACCAAGTGTCAAGGAGTGATGCTTATTATTATGAGAAAATTCATCAAGATTTCCAAAATCAAGATGTACTTCACCATCATACAAGATAGGAACAATCTCATCCCAACCTTCAGACATCATAGGAACCTCAAAGGCTCTAAGCATTCTGTCATATACATAGTCAGGAACCTTAGCATAACCTTCTCTATGAGAGTTTCTTTCCTGGCACACATCAACAGGAACTACAAAAAGATAACAAATCTTCTTATAATTTGTATATTTCTTAATAGAATCAAGATAGTTCTTTCTATTCTTTCTAGACAAGTTTGTTGCATCATAGACAATGTCCTTGCCAGCTTCCATATCAGCCTTGATTCTCTTGTGCATGATTTCAAAAATAAGGAATGACTGCTTAGGATCATGCATATTCTTCTCTACTCTGATAGCATCAGAAGAGTGAATTGCATAACCTTCAGAGGCCAACTTTTCTGTCAATGTGGACTTACCACATCCAGGAATTCCTACTAACATTATAAAATTAGGCATAATTTACTCCATTTAATTATTGATATATTTATTATATACTTATAACTAAATCTTGTAAATAACTTTAGTTAATATTCTCCCTTATAATTTATTATTTTTGAAATAAATTCTTTAAGATTTTCTTCTTCTACATCAACTAATATAGCCTTAAGATCTGTATTCAATGAATCTAAGAAATAAGAATCAAATTCTCTAAAATCATCATATTTTGTATTGACATGAGGCTTTTTATTACTTATTTTGTAATAAAACCATGTATCACCTTCAGATTCATCTTCATTTTCATCTCTCTTAATTCCAATGGCAAAGTAAAAGTATTCACATTCAAATTCTAACTTATACTGTCCATTATCTAAAAGTCTGAAAGTACTATTTACATTGTAGTTTTTTGTTAGATCAGCTATATATGTCATGTATTCTAATTGTCTACTGTATGACTCTTTTGACATAAAAATACCTCATTAGATAATATCCATAAATGCATCATATCCTTCAGATCCAATTGAATCTTTAAGTTTTTCAGCTATTTGTTTTAGTTCTGCTTTAAGTTCTCTAGTTGTGTAAACATATTTATCTATGCCTAATTTCTTTGAATAAATTTTAACTGAAAAAACACCATAATCCCAATATTCTGGATATTCAGCAGTAATTTCAAAAGATGATTTGAATATATTATATGTTATTGTGCCATTAAAGCTTCCCCAACATTCTGGATTTTTATCATAATCTAAATCTTTTAAACCACCATAACCGTCTATTTCTATACTAAAAAGACCATAAGCTCTATACATAAAATCAGCAATATATTTTGCTAGTCTTGTTACTGTTTCAAAGTTTTTACTCATATAAATCTCCTTTACCACATATTATCATATGCTCTATCTTCATCAATACTAACATACACCTCAAAAGTATCACCAATTTCATCTATATATCCAGGAATTTCTTCATCATAATCATAATAACTTACATCTTCATAATCTACTTTACCTTCTGCATATGATTTAGAAAGTAATTCTGCAAGTTCTGTATCAGATTGTCTCGCTAAAGGTCTTAAAATACTAAGAAGTTCATTTATAGTAACATTCTTAAAGTTTTTATCAAAATCATCAACAATTGCATCTCCATCTGGAGCAAATTCACAAGAAGGACCTTCAGGCGGACAATATCTATCACCTTTATAACCAGGATCCCAGTTTTCACAAGAAAGATTTATACTACCTGAAAAACGAATTTCATCATTTGCAAAATCATCTAATTCTACATCATAAAATGCACCATAATTATCTGAAATAGTATCTATAAGTTCATCTGTTTTATCATCAAGTAATTTATATATTTCAGCTTTTCTTTTTTCAGTTACGTCAGGTCTCCAATTTATACCAATACGTAATTTAAAAGTTGAATGAGTACCACTAGGTAATGAGTCATTATAATCATCATCTGTATAACGATCACCACTGGAACTGTTTGTTTCAAACATACCTTTTCTTATATTAAACATATTAAACTCCTTTTAATGTTCACTCCAAGTTGTATACCAAGCAAATTCATCAGTATCTAATTGACAATATAAATAATCATCATGACCATCATATTCATCATGTATATTATCACAGATAAAGTTAGTCAATGCAATATCATTAAATTTATATGCAATGTCTTCAGGATTTACATCTTTGGGATGTGACTTACAAGATTTTATACAAGAAATAATAGTTCCATTACTTCCATTGTAAATAATCTCATCTACTCCATGACTATATAACCAATTGATTAATTTTTCAGCTCTTTCATTATTTAAAGATCTTACCCATGCTCTTATAATATCACCATGATCTGAATCTTCACTTAAATTAACTGTAGAGGGTAATCTACATCCTTCTGTTTTACTGATAATAAGAGCATGAACACTAGAACTATTTGTCTCAAAAAATGATTGTCTAATTTGTAACATTATCATTCTCCTTTAATAACTGTATTTTCTAATATTTGTCCAACCTTCTTTTTCAAGATCCTCAATTATACGTTCTGTATAATTATTATCTGTATCAAAAGACTTTGATTCTGAATTAAATATAAAATCAGCCATTTCTTTATCAGAACTAAATACACCAAGTCCTTTTGTATCTTCATCTTCTAAATCAAAGATAATATTTACACCATTCTTACTGAGAAATGTTAAAAAAGCCTCAGCTTTATTTTGTTCATCTGCAATGTCATAACATATTTGTATCTTATTTTTTACACAATCTCCGTCATTATAGTCCCATCTATTTGCTACTAGTTCACTGAGTCTTATTTCAGATGGAATTTCTCTTGTGCCTTCATTAGAAATACAAAATACATGTACTGAGGAACTGTTAGTTTCCCATTGATTTGTTCTTATACTAATCATCTAAAACTCCTTTATATTTATTATATAAATATTCACAGAGGTCAATAATCTTAGTAACTTGTGTTTTATTTATTTTGTCAGATTCATTGTTTAGCCAAATATATCTACTATATGTTCTCTGGTCATCATATTCCATTTTTTCATATAATTCAGTACCTAATAATTTAAACTTAATAGTAGCGTCTTTTGGTCTTTGATATATCATAAAGGCAACAAAATCCTTATATTTGAATCCTGTCACCTTTGTTTCATTAATCTGATCATCAAGATCCTCAAATCTAGTAAAATCATCTGGTAGATTTATCATATTAACCCCAAATCTGAAGAGTTGGCCTCATTTTAAAGCCAGCTTCTTCCATATATTTTAAAAATTCTTTCTTTGTTATAATCTTATTAGCCTTAAATGTACACATTCCATGACTAAAAAATCCTAATTCATTAATAGCATCCAAACCTTCATCACAATCACTGTAGTCTGGTGGACTATCTAATTCTGGTTCAGCTCCAACAGGTGGAAAAGGTCTTTTATAAAAATACAAGAATGTTGCATTCATATCTTTATCTATACAAAGACTATAATAAAATTTCTTAACCATGTTTAACCTCATTTAATTGGATTGACTAAAACTCTGAAATGATAGCGTTGTCCATGTCGTCCGCTGTCTAATATAATATGTTCATTATACCCACCAGCACCAATTGTCTGAACCTTTGCTTTACCTCTTTCACCAATAATAACACCATTTAGATCACCTGTACTCTCTACAGAAAGACCTTTAGCATCAGTTATTGTACCAGTAATTTTAGTTACTCTATTCATAAGTTCGATCAATTTATTATTCTTTTCTTGTTCAATCTGTTTATCTAACCAATCTTTATCAAATTTCTGGTCTTTAAATGCTTGGAAAAACATATCTCCAAATCTCATATTAAAAGCTTCTTTTATGTCTTCATATCTTCTACTATTACGAGGATCATTTTTACTTCTATAATCAAAATAGAAAATTTCAGAATAGCTCTTATAATAAGATTGACAATAGGCTTGAGGACCTTCTGGACTATATTGTTCAAGCATTTCCATTATTTCATTAAATCTTTGTTCTTTGCCCCAACAATATTGCTTAATAAATTCTTCTTTATTTTCAGCCACTAATCTTTCAACAATTTCTTTTAATGCGTCATAATAAGCTCTATGTAAATCAGCTTGATATTGTTTATAAGCTTCAGGATAAGAATTGGCTTTCTTTTGATAATAATCGATACATTTTCTTTTCCATTCATCTAAGAAATCTTTTATAATTTGAGGAACTGTATCTTGAATATATTGAATTTTAGCCTCTTCTCTACCTAATTTTTCTTTCCAATTTTTAAGAATTTCTTTAGCATCTCTTAATTTATATTCAGCTCCTTTAATATCTGATTCTGCACTATGTACATCGCATACAGCCCAATAATATTCATTATGAAAAGCGGTTCCATAATATTTATGTGCTACATTATCTTCATCTTGAATATCTTCAAATTTAATAGAAATACCATTTTGTTCTAATATTTTATTAACTTCTAATATTTTCTTTTCTCGTCTAGCTTTATGTTTTTCAATAGTTTTTTCTATTTTAGCTACTTTTTCTTCAGCTGCTTGAACTTTTACTTGAAGGTCTTGAATATTCATATTAACCTCCTTAATTATAATTTATAAAATAAAAATTATCTTTTGTTTTAGTTTTTAATTTTGGCATTGCTTTAGTAAACTGTTTATCACTTAAATCTTTTATTTCTTCATATGTATTAGGACAATGCTCTTTTAAAAATTGTCTAAGTATATCTAAACCTGTACGTCTATTAGCTAATAATAAACTTGAAACTTCATTTTGAAGTGAGTGTATATCACCCCAAAGAAATTCAGTATTAGTATGACTAGATTCACTTCCTTCATTTCTACTAGACTCTACAAGTTTTCTATATGTTTCATCATATTGTATCAATAAATCTTCTAATTTAGTATAAGCAGACATAAATTATATCTCCTTTAATTTTTTATTAAATCTCATTAATCTAAAATATCAATTGCATCCGCGAAAATAGTTTCACCATCTAAATCAAATACATCACAACCACCAGTTTCACTTTCCATAGCATCAAGTATTTCTTCAGCTCTTTCCAATGCTTTTGCTAGTTCTGTATATTTATCAGTTGTATTCCAAGCGTCTAAATCTTCTCTGTCTATATCATCAGAATCAATTTCAAATAAATTACAGTATTGATCTTCATCTACTTCACCAATAACTGTATATATACCTGCAGCAAAGTCACAGATCAATTTTATGTTTCCATAATTACTAGTCAAATCTACTGTTAATGTTTGGTCATTATAATATACATCATCACCAACAATTGGTTCAAAATAATTATATAATTTCTCTAACATACTATATCTCCTTATCTATAAATACTAATTTGTTTCATTATTTTAGTTGGAAAATAAAAATCATCTTCTCTTTTCATATTTATTTCACATAATACATCATATAAAGTCTTATATCTAGTATCTTTTATTTTATCTATAACTATATCATATGTATTAGGGCAAGAAGCTTTTAAAAATCTAATAATTAAATTAAAATTTTCTTTAGTATCAGTTAAGCTTCCTCTAAGAATTTCAGCAGTCTCATGTAATTCTCCTGAAATACAACCTAATTGTTCATAATCAAATTCACTTTTAATTCTTTTATTGTCTATTTCTCCATACTTATCTTCCATAGTACTAAAATATATAAGATGATCTTCTAATTCCTGATAAGTCATATTGCACCTCATTTAATAAGCTGTAAATTTTGATTTGTTAAAATATTGTACTTATCAATTGCTTTTTGATAGTCGAGTAAGTCAAATTTGAATACATGCTCACCACCATCTGAGTTTGAAAATACACTAATTCCTTTTTCATCTACAGTCAAACCTGTAAACTTGTTGATAGGTACATTGTATACAACAGAGAGCTTCTCACCTGTATAATAATACACACCATTTTGAGGAACCTCAGCTGCTGGTTTTATAACTGCATCCTCAGTTTTCTCATAATTCTTCTCTAATCAAGTAATTAAATCCATAGCGCAAAATAGTCTTACTTTATAGAATGTTGTATTATTTGTTGAATCACCTGCAGCTTGACTAAATACTGCACAGTAATTATCATTCAACCAAGTGAAAAAATATTCATTACACTTAGCCTCAAATTGCTGTCTTTCTTTGTCATCTTTGAACTCAAGAGAAGGAAGTAGTGTCTTTTCAGCTACACTTAATTCATAAAAACTATTATTCTTTTTGAGATTTAAAGTTACTCTAGCTCTTACAAATTCATTATCTTCTACAGCTGCATGCTCTGTAATGTAATCTTGAATTTTATCTTTTTCAGCATCAAATAATTTCTTAAAGAGCTGATAATTTTGTTTCAAATAAGCCTTTCTTTCTAAACCAAACATATTATTACTCCTCTTTCATTAAGTTTTCATTTACCATTTGTGCTTCACTTAGTATTGAACCCCATTCACCAGGTTCATTAAAATCCATTTTGTCAAAAGCACATTGATATACACTAAGATCTGGTGTCACATTAAATATGCAACCTTTACAACTATTATGTTCTCTACAAAATGTTTCTAGTTTTCTAGCCATGTTCATTGCTTGTTTATTTGTCATTGTGGTTGTCCTCCATTATATCCTTTTATGAAAAAATTAGGATTATGACTATAAACATTACTTATCCATAAATCAATATTATTTATTGTCTCCATAAGATCTGGCGTGTTTTTACCAAAATCAATAATATATTTAGACAGTATTACAAGAATTTCATCTAATAATTCTTCATTATCTGTCATTGTAATATTTTTCTTATTGCATTCCATGTAAATGATTTGTTTTAATTGTTCTTGAGATAATTCTTTTGTAAACTTCATATTATCTCTCTCCTTGCTTTATGTTCTTGTTATCCATTTTGCAAAATATTCATCAATTTTATCTGTAATATCAGAAGGTAACTCATTCTGAATATCAGTAATTTCATTATCGATGTCAATACTTATAATGGTTGGATATTTACCTTTCCATGAGTCATAATAGAAATATCTCATTTTTAAGAAGACATTTTTACCTTCTAACCATTCCTCATAATTTTCTACATCTTTTACATATATAGGCAATAATCCTAATATAATTCTTCTAGGAATACTTGCCCATACACAGTAACCATCATCTTCTTTTATTCCATATTGAGCAAAATCAGTAAATCTCTCATAAGTGAGTGATCTTAACCATTGTTCAAAATTATATTCCATTTTATAAAGCTCCTCAATTTACCTTAACAGTAACATCATAAATGTCATTATAGTCTTTCATTGGAAAATCTAATGCTTTTTCGATGATTTGCTGATTCTTTTTAGTGATTGTCTTAGAACCCATCATTTCACATTTGTATGCACCTGTAGTTAAGTCAACTTTGGTTAATATAGTTGGATCTAATTCAAAATCTCGTGGAGATTCAACAATTGCATCAAATGCCTTTTTATCTAAAAACATAAAAACTTCTTGTTCTATCAAGAGTACTATATAAGGATATGCTTTGCCATCTCTTTTAACACCAAAAACCTCCTCATTAAGAAGTTTTTCAGTTAAGACATCTAGGTCACTGTACTCAGCAATCCAATTTTTAAGATTATCTTGATATAAAGTTCCTTTAAAAGATAAGGGAACTTTAACTATAATATTATCAGCAGTAACTCTAATATATTGTAGTCTATTTGAAAGACATTCTAAAAGAGGAGGACATATTTGTAATTTCAATTCATTTTCCTCAAAAAATTGTTTATAGTTCATAAATACCATCTCCTTTTAGAAAATATTGTGGTTGAGTTTTTTGCATATCACTTATCCATTCATCTATCCATTCTAGTACTTCCACTGGATCATTTGCTTTTCCATTAATAGCAAGAATAGTCTCTGCTGCAACTTGCATAATATGATCTAATTGATATTCATCATCAACTAACACAATACTTCGTTTTTTACATTCTAAATAAATAAGCTCTTTAATCTGATTTATTTGTAATTCATTTGTAAATTTCATATTGTTTCCTTAATAATTTCTAGGTTCTTCCCCAAAACCTAGACAAAATTCTAAATCTTTATATTCTCCTGTATGTAAGATAAAAGTGTCTAAATCTAGATTTCTATCTAAGATTTCATAAGTTCTATTAAATTGCTTAAGATCGTGTAAGAATTGTTTACCATCAAGATCTGTAATATATTCAAATTTCTTCTTACCATCTGGCATATCTGTAATATAACTTATTTTAATTGAAATCATACATTGGTCACCTCTAAGTCTGCCACTTAGATTAGAAAACATCACATCTGCAGTAAAAGGATTGAATTTTGTATTATCTCTTATGAATTGCATTAAAAAATCTTTTAATGTTTCTGTTACTTGTTCAACCTCTGGCTCAGTGATACTGTTTTCTCTTTTAGAGTCACATAACAGGAGAATCAGATGACCAGCTGTATAAATCATAAACTATTCTCCTTATGCTACATAGTTAATATCCCAAGTATCTGTTGCTTCATCAATTTCAACTTCTAAATTTTCCTTAATCTTCTTCCACCAATCTTTATTGACAAATAATTCAGCATTACCCATAGCAATAAAGCTGTCATTGAATACTCCAATATTCATACCATCAACACGGTTGAATTCTCTATTTGGAGCTGCATCAAATAATTCAGTTAATTCAGGAAACTCTAACATCTTAATAGCCTCTACAGCTATCTGAAAGTTAAAAGTTACTTCATCATTAACCTTATTTTCTACCTGTAAATACTTCATATTTTTAATCTCCTTCTCCTGTAAGTACTTTACGCATACCTTCAAATATTTTTGGTCTGATTTGTTCAAAATAAGTTGCTTTTATGCAATCTTCTGGATTCATTGACAATCCTTGTTTTTGTGTAATTTCAATGTAATAATTAGAATTAGAGCGTAATGCTTTATCTAAGATTTCTGCAGCGGCTCCAGTTCTAGGCCAAGCAAACTCATATTTTTCTGTACCAAGTTTACCATCTATGTCATCAAAACACTTATCATTAAAGCCACCTTTTGTTAATTCAGAATGATAACTGCAATAATAAGCAATTATACTTTC
>Ga0256405_10006342_pt1 | contig 19059 bp, 18 predicted proteins | sample RumenRJG_02DNA_FD_189096 | JGI IMG/M metagenome (GOLD analysis project Ga0256405, IMG submission 189096) | Bovine rumen microbial communities from Lethbridge, Alberta, Canada - RJG_02 | ecosystem: Host-associated > Mammals > Digestive system > Stomach > Rumen | place: Canada: Alberta... | reverse complement strand
ATAATTAATGGGGTTCTACTTTCATCGATTAAGATGGAGTCAGCTTCGTCAACGATACAGAAATTGAGTCCTCTTAAAACACGGTGTTCCATATCAGTCGCCATGTTATCTCTTAAGTAGTCGAAACCTAATTCAGAGTTTGTGGTATATGTAATATCACACAAATAGGCTTCTTTCTTTTCACGTGTAGATTTTGTACGGGCGTTAACACCAACTGTTAAGCCTAAGAATCTATAGATTTGACCCATCCACTCAGCGTCACGACCAGATAAGTATTCGTTAACGGTAATAACGTGTAAGCCTTTACCTGATAAAGCATTAAGGTAAACCGCCATTGTACAGGTTAAGGTTTTACCTTCACCGGTTTTCATTTCGGCGACATCGCCGTTATGTAAAACTAAAGAACCGATGATTTGAACTTTGTAAGGGAATTCACCGATACAACGTTTCGCAGCTTCACGAGCAACCGCAAAAGCTTCGTACTTAATATCATCTAATGTTTTACCTTGAGCTAATAATTCTCTGAAGTAAGGAGTTTTAGCTTGTAATTCTTCATTGGTTAATGCAGCCATTTGGCTTTCATAAGCAATAACTTTATCAGCTTCCTTTTGATACTTCTTAAGAGCTCTTCTGTCAAAAAATCCCATATTTTTTAATACCGATCACATCAAATATGTGCCTTTCTTTATAAAAGAATGTCAAGCATTCGCTTAAATATCATATCAATACCACCTATTATTGTCTAATACAAATTTATTCGTATTAGTTATTTAGGTAGTTGTTTTCCTCTAGTTTTGGCCACCACTAAAACATCAATCTTCTTTGGATTTAACTTTTCAATGAGATGAATTGCGGATTTCATTGTGCTTCCTGTAGTGTAAACATCATCGACAACTAAAACCTTCTTTTTGCTTAAATCAGGATAACTTTTTAACTCCAAATATTTATAGACTTCTTTTCTTTGTTTAAAGGAGCTTAATGCTTGTTTATGTTTCTCTGTTTTTTCGAGTATATTTAGCATATTTAATCCGATACTTTTAAAAGTCTCAACAACATGATTAAATCCTCTTTGTTCATCTTCATTTTGATAAGAAGGAATTGGTATTATCACACGATCAAAATATCGTAATTTAATCTCTTTAGCGTATCTATCCAAAAAAACTTGATGTAATTCATAATCATAACAACCTTTATATTGGTAAATTAGCTTTCTAATAAAAGGATTATAGTCGTATAAAGATGTCGCTTTATGATTATCTACACGAAACTTCATAAATTTAGGCTCCATTTCGATCTGACACGCCTGGCAAATAGGTATTTTGCCATTAAAAAGCCTGCAAAAGTCCGTTATATTGACTTTCTTAAAGCAAATTAGGCAGTTTCTTGTTGGCGGCATTAATCTCTGCAATCGCTCGCTGCATTTCTTCATTATTTTCCCTAGCAAGAAATATCACCTCACCTTCCGGAGCGTCTTTCTTTCTTCCAACACGCCCCGCTATTTGTATTAAGGAATAAGAGTCATAAATTGGATGATCACTGTGGTAAACAATGACTTGTAAATCTTTAACAGTAACACCTCTTTCTAAAACCGCAGTGGTCACTAAGTATCGATACTTTTTTACTCTGAATCTTTTAATAATTTCGTCACGATTTTCAGAGTGCGAATTAATATAATATCCATTAGGAAAAAACACCCTTAAAAATTTATACACTTTTACCGATAAATCAATTGTCGGAACAAAGATAAAAATCTGCTTAAAACTTTTCAATATTCTTGATACTTCTTTAACTAGTTTGTAGTTTAAATATAATTCATTGCCTTTTATGACTGTCGGTACAGGTAAGGGCTTACCATGAAATCTTGAAAATAGCTGAAGGATTGCTCTTCCTGGTTTTGAAAAATAGTCCAGTATCTCTTTATTTGGAGTTGCGGTCATTAGAATATAATTCTTCTTAATACTGCGTTTGAAAAAGACTTCTAATATCTCGCTGCCTTTGAAAGGGAAGGCATCAATTTCATCAACGATTAATAAATCGAAATAATGGTCATATCTAAATAACTGGTGGGTGGTTAATAACACTAAATCGCCTTCTAAATACTTTGTATTTCCACCATAAACCGCTGTTAAATCATTATCTCTAAATATATCAGCAAAGCGATAATATAATTCGATACACACATCGCGACGCGGAACTGCAAATCCGACTTTTAGGCCATTTTTAATACAATATGAAATAATTCCTATACAAATTTCAGTTTTTCCTGAACCACACACAGCGTGAACCAAACTATCAATTCCATTTTGGAAATTTTCTAATAGTTGCTTTGATAATCTTTTTTGGTCATCAGAAAGCTCATATTTTAAAGTCCATTCCGCACTATCTAGTTGAGTATATTCACCAGTGGCTTCTTGTCCTCTAAAAGTTATGCACTTACGGCAATATGGCTCACCTCTTTTTATACCTATGTAACGAATATCAGTGTTTCCACAAATTGGGCAGGTAAATGAATTACAATTTTCCATTTTTCTTGCCTTTCTTTTTGTGTTTTGATTTAATACTGATAGATGGTGTGTGCCCTTTCTGGGTTAAAGCTTCATTCGTTAGCTTTCCACCATTTTTTCTTTGCTCTTTAATTAGTGAAACATATACATCTATTTTTATTTCATCGGAAACCACTAAACGATACTTTTTAAGTTCTTGTCCACGATGTCGGAGTTTATCTTTCCTTAGATACTTTCTGAAATAAGATTTCTTGTCTGAATTGGGATTTGGATTTACATCAAATTCTTCATAATTTCCAGTTACAGTTGGACTATCAGTTATTTCGATATTTTCCCATGTTCCATCTTCTAAAACGCTGATTTCTATTGATGGGTGGTATTTAGTTCTTTTGTTTTTAAATATTTTATATTTATTCATGCATCAATTCCTTTCTATGCTATGGATTTGTTGTTTTTGGTGAACAACATACAGCGTGAACTAAACTATCGATTCCATTTTGAAAGTTTTCTAATAGTTGTTTTTGATAATCTTTTTTTGAACATTATTTCTTACCTTTCCTCACCTTCTTTGATTTAATAATGGTACTGGATTCGTATCGAGACCTGCTATTAGCATGGTGGCTTCCAGTGTCGGATAATCCTCCGACTTTTTTATTTATGTCGATGTTTAAAAAAGCCCCCTATAGATTAAATAGGAGGCATTTTTGATTTTTGTCCAAAAAAATTGATTATTTGTCTAAATTATTTAACATTTCAACACGTTTTGCGTGTCTTCCACCTGCAAATTCAGTTGCAAGGAATGTATCGACTCTTTCTGACGCTTCTTCTAATGTGGTGAATTTAGCGCCAAAGCCAATGACATTAGCATCATTGTGTTCTCTCATTAATCTAGCAACTTCAACGTTATACGCTAGACCAGCGCGAACACCTTTGACTTTATTTGCTGCCATAACGATACCTTCGCCCGTTGTACAGACAACGATACCGTATGTGCATTCACCATCAGCGACGAGTTTAGCACATTTAGCGCCAAATTCTGGATAATCGCATGATTGTGTTGAATATGTACCGACATCAACCATATCAAAGCCTTTATTGGCTAAGTATTGTTTGAGGCCTTCTTTTAATTCATAACCACCGTGATCGGAACCAATTGCAATTTTCATACATTCATTATAGTAATATCAAAGATATTTTTCTATTCCTTTTTACCCACAATATATAAGAAACGCACTCGATCATATATATCTTTTTCAAAATAGTATTTAGAACCCTTACAGTAGCGGTTAACTAACTTGGTTAAAGGCTCTTCTAAATCCTCGCCGATTTCAAATGCAAGGATATATGTATCATTAACGATTTTTAGATAGTCTTTAAGTACTTTTTCATAGTACATAGTGCCTGGTTTTGCTAATAATGCGAGATGTGGTTCTTGTTTCCAAGTCTTTTCATCAATAGTTTTTTCATTCTCAATATAAGGCGGATTACAAACTATTACATCCACTTTAAATTCATTATTAATAAATGGTTCAAGCATATCACCTTGAACTGCGGTGACATTTGTTAATTGATGATTCTCAATGTTCTTATTAGCAATCTCTAAAGCTTCTTCTGAAATATCAGAAAGAGTAATGGAACTATTTTTAAAGATATGAGCAAGGCTAATACCGATGCAACCACTACCAGTACAGACATCGATAATCTTAAGATTATCTCTATTAAATGTATCCTTAATTAGTTTCGCAGTATTGAGCACTAATTGCTCGGTTTCTTGTCTTGGAATCAAGACATTTTTATCAACATAAAAAGGCTTCGCTAAAAAGTAAGCCTTATTAAAAACATATTCAATCATTTCACCGTTAAGATAACGATTCATGGCATCAATGAATCTATTTTCATCTTTAATTTCAGAATCTAAATTTTGTGATAAAAGAAGATGGTCAAAACCATTACATTCTTCTAGCGCAAAGTAAATAACTGCATCACTTATGCCTTCTTTTTTATATTTGAAGAGCAGTTCGCGATTTGTAGACATTATTATTCGCCCGCCATTTTTGCGGATTGATCATAGTGAATTAAAGCTTCAATGATTTCATCTAATTCACCTTCAATGACGCGGTCTAATTTTTGAATTGTGAAACCAATACGATGGTCGGTAACACGGTTTTGTGGATAGTTATAAGTTCTAATCTTTTCACTTCTTTCACCAGTACCGATTTTTAACCGACGTTCGTTACCGATTTTTTCTTGTTGTTCTGCAAGCATATTAGCGTACATCTTTGTGCGCAACATTTGCATAGCAATTTCTCTATTTTGGATTTGAGATTTTTCAGTTTGGCACGCCACAACTGTACCAGTTGGGATGTGGGTAATACGAACTGCGGATTCGGTCTTATTAACGTTTTGACCACCCGCACCTTGTGAGTGATATGTATCGACTTGTAAATCGTTAGGATTAATTTGAATATCAATTTCTTCCGCTTCAGGCATGACTAAGACGGTCGCGGTACTTGTATGAATACGGCCTGAGGCTTCAGTCTTTGGCACACGTTGAACACGATGCGCGCCACTCTCGAATTTTAATTTTGAGAAGACACGGCTACCACTTATCTTGAAAGAAATGAGGGCAAAGCCACCAGATTCAGATGGGTTTTCATCGAGGATTTGAATCTTCCAACCTTGGGCTTCAGCGTATCTTGTGTACATTCTGAAAAGGTCACCCGCAAAGATGTTAGCTTCATCGCCACCAACAGCGCCTCTAATTTCAACGATAATGTTTTTATCATCATTAGGATCTCTAGGAAGGAGCATTTCTCTTAAATCATCTAAGAGTTTTTCTTGTTCAGCTTCAAGGCGTTTGATTTCTTCTTTGCCCATTTCCGCTAAATCTGGATCAGAATCATGTGCCATCTCTTTCGCGGCTTCAATATCTTCTTCATTCTTTTGATATTGATTAAAAGCAGCAACTTGAGGATCCAAGTTAGCTCTTTCTTTTGATATTTCTCTAAATTTAGAGATGTTTTTCATGATGTCATCACTGACGAGTTCTTCGTCTATTTCTTTAAGACGTTTTTCAGCAGCAATGAGACGTTGACGCATGCTTTCTTCCATAATAGTTTCCTCTGACCGTTAAGTATTGTAGCACAACTCATGTATAGCACAAAGAGAGAAATATTTCCATTAATAGAATATTAACATTTTATAAGCGAAGGTTTTGGTATATACTTATCACAGGTGATTTTATATGGCTTATAAAGCATTATATCGAACATATCGTCCCAGCACTTTTGAAGAAGTCGCTGGACAAGAACATATCGTCAAGACTTTAAAGAACGCTTTAGCGACCAGAAAGTTAGCTCACGCCTACCTATTCGCAGGCCCTCGTGGTACAGGTAAGACCACAATGGCAAAGTTATTAGCAAAAGCTCTTAACTGTGATGAAGGTATTGGTTGTCAGTGTAACGAATGTAAAAACTGTAAAGCAATTATCGATGGTACTCATCCTGATGTTATTGAATTAGACGCCGCTTCTAATAACGGTGTTGATGAAATCAGAGAGTTAATTGATAAGGTAAAATATGGCACAATCTTAGGCCGTTATAAAGTTTATATTATCGACGAAGTTCATATGCTCTCAACAGGTGCGTTTAACGCTCTTTTGAAGACCTTAGAAGAACCACCAGAACACGTTATCTTTATTTTGGCTACAACCGAACCACATAAAATCCTTCCAACCATTCTCTCTCGTTGTCAAAGATATGACTTCACTAAATTAAGTGATGACGATATCAACAACAGACTTAAGAGTGTTTTAGAAAAAGAAGGTATTGCCTATAACGAAGAAGCTATCAAAATCATCATCTCTTTAGCGGATGGTGGTATGCGTGATGCTTTATCAATCTTGGATCAAGTATTAGCCTATTCTGGCAACAAACTTGAAGTTCAAGACATCTTGGATATCTTCGCTCTTGAATCAAAAGAAGAAAAAATCGCCTTATTAAACGCGATTATCAATAAAGATGTTTCCGATGTCTTACAAAGAATCAATCGTTATGTTTCTTTAGGCACTGACATTAAGAGATTAACTGACGACTTATTATTAATATTAAAGGATATATTGATTTATCAATCTTCCCGTAATGTTGATTGTTTAGAAATCTTAACTGAACAAGAAGCCGCTTCTTTCTTTAAAGGCTTAGATATTGATGAAACATTAAAGATGATTGATATCATTATGGCCGCCCAAAAAGACTATAAGACTGTTAACTCAATCATCCCATTATTTGAAGTCACAATTCTTAAATTAGTGGCCACTAAGAAAGATGGCCATCAAAGCGCTCCACAACCAAAACCAGTTGAACCTGTATATGAAAAACCTGCTCCTGCTCCAGTAAGTAGACCAGCGCCACAACCAAGACAAGAACCTGCTCCAGCACCTAAACAAGAAGAAATTATTTCTTTACTTGATCAACCTGAGCCAGAGCCAGAAAAGGCTCCAGAAATTGTCCTTTCTAAAGATGTTTTAACAATTAAGAACACCAAGAAGGATGGTTCATTCTTCATCGATGATGACTTAATGCTCGATATCATGGTTATTTCCAAGAAAGACATTAAGAATTCATTAATTGATAACTGGTCATCTATTAAGAGAATCATTACTCATCCTGAATTAGGTAGAGCCGCGACAATGTTGGCGGATGGTCGTCCATTAGTCGCTTCACAAAAGATTTTAGTGGTCGAATATCAATTCCCTAACATCACTGAAAAAGCTAATTTATTAGAAAACCAAGAAGCCATCCAAAATGTTATTCAAACTGTTTTCAATAAGAAGATGTTTGTCTATGCAGTAAGTAGAAAAGACTCAATTAGATGGCAACAACACTATATGAATAGTTATCAACTTGGTAAATTACCAAAACCAGATACAATCAACATAGAATTCGAAGGAGAATAACACTATGAACATGCAACAAATGATGGCGCAAGCCCAAAAAATGCAAAGAGAACTTAGAAAAGCACAAGCTGAATTAGCCGCGAAAGAATTCAAAGTCGCTAAAGGTGGCGCTGTGACAGTCACTGTTCTCGGTAATAAGGAAATCAAAGCTATCGAAATCGATAATGATGCTTTCGATCCAGAAAACAAAGAAATGATTCAAGATATGATTGCTTTAGCAATTAATGAAGCCATGGCTAAAATTGATGAAGAAAGTGAAGCCATTAACGAACGTATTACTGGTCAACCTGGAGGTTTCGGCTTCTAATTATGGAAAAGTTAAAGGCTCTTATTCGTTTAGAAGAATCTTTAGTTAAGTTACCAAGTGTTGGTCGTCGTAGCGCTGAACGTATGGCGTATGCGATGCTCAATATGGAAGATGATGACTTAGTGGAGTTTTCTGATGCGATTAAAAACCTTAAACAATCCATACACGTCTGCCCTATCTGTGGTTTTTTAACAGAAGGTGAGAAGTGTGTTATTTGTGATGATTCAGAACGTGATCAAGACACTTTGATGATTGTTTCTTTCCCAAAAGATGTCATCGCTTTTGAAAACGCTGAATATTATCGTGGTTTATACCACGTTTTAAACGGGGTTATCTCTTTAAGTAAAGGTAATGGCGTGGATGATTTAAATATCGCTTCATTATTAAAGAGATTAGACGAACACCACTTCAAAGAAGTGATTATCGCCACTAACCCCACAATTGAAGGAGAAACTACCGCTCTATATATTGCCAAATTAATCGAAGGCAAAGTTGATGTTGTCACTAGATTAGCCTATGGCTTACAAATGGGTGGTAATTTAGATTACACCGATGCCTTAACTTTATCTAAGGCTGTCGAAGGAAGAAGAAAATTATAAGAGGTAGCAAGTATGTTTATTACTCTTGAAGGACCAGAAGGATCTGGAAAAACAACCGCAGTTAACTACGCTGTTAACAAATTAGAGGAGATGGGATATCAAATTGTCCGTACTCGTGAACCAGGTGGTACTCCAATTGCGGAACAAATCCGTAATGTTATTTTAGATAAAGCTAATACTGCGATGGATAAAAGAACAGAAGCTCTTCTTTATGCTGCTTCAAGAAGACAACACCTTGTGGAAAAGGTTTGGCCTGCTTTAAAAGAAGGCAAAATCGTCATTTGTGACCGTTATTTAGATTCTTCCTTAGCCTATCAAGGTGGCGCGAGAGGTTTAGGCGTTGATAACGTCTTAAATATCAACATGTTTGCCACTGAAGGCACATTCCCAGATTTAACGCTTCTTTTTGATATCGAACCAGAAATTGGTTTAGCCAGAATCGCGGCTAACGCGAATAGAGAAGTAAATCGCTTAGATTTAGAAAAATTAGAATTCCATAAAACTGTTAGAAATACATTTTTAGAATTAGCGAAGCGTTATCCAGAACGTTTCGTCATCATTGACGCTAGCAAAAGTCAGGAAGAAGTGGCAAAAGCCACTCTTGATGTGATGCTATCAAGAATATGCAAGTAGAGAAATACCTTAAGAAATATCAACCAGTTATTTATCAAACCTTTGTTAATTCATTACAAAAAGGTCAACTTTCTCACGCCTATCTCATCTCCGGAACTAATGGTTCACCACTTTTAGATATCGCTAAATTCTTTGCTAAATCTATCTTGTGTGATGACCCATCCCCACTAGCATGTAATTCTTGTATCACTTGCTTACGAGTGGATGATGATAACTATCCGGACTTTTTTGTCTTTGATGGTAGTAAGGCCACGATTAAAAAAGACGCTGTGACCACGATCGAAAGTTCTTTTGATAAGAAAGCTTTTGAAAATAAAGGTATTAGAATATATATTCTCCACCTCATTGAAAACATGACCATTGAGGCTATTAATAGCATTCTTAAATTCTTAGAAGAACCAGGGCAACAAATCTATGCATTCTTAACCACGAATAATGAGAATAGCATCTTGCCCACAATTATTTCTAGATGCCAAGTTTTAAGAATGAAATTAATCGACAAGAATATTGTTATTAATGACGCTATCTCCTTTGGAGTGGATAAAAAAGACGCCGAATTATTGTCTTATTTCTATAACGATGGAGAACTCATTAAAGAAATTATTGATGACAAAGAAAATAACGAAATATTCTTCAACGCTAAGCAATGTTTTGAAGAAGTTATCCAAGTGATGGATGAAAGCGATAAAGACGCTCTTATCTATTATGTTCAAGGTAATATCTCAAACCAAATTAAGAGCAAAGAAGCCTGTCGTTATTTCATTAATATGCTAGTTATGGCCTTTGAAGATATGATTGCTATTTCTAATGAAAAGCAACCATTCTTAGAAAGTTATGCTACAATATTAGAACATCTTTCCACGAAACTTTCTCATATTAGTGAAAGTTTGATTGAATTATTAAGATGTGCTACCGCGATAAACACTAATGTCAATATCACCCTATTGATTGACCACATATTTTATATCATTACCAAAGAGGACTAATATATGCCAAAAATTGAAGATAATAACCATACACAGATTACTGATCAAAAACACGATTATTCACATTTCGTTGGTGTGAAATTTTTAAACACTCCACGCGCTTACTTTTTTGGCACCACTGATAATAACTATGCAATGGGTGATAAAGTTGTTGTGGAAACAGTCAGAGGTATGGAATTAGGCACTATTGCCATTGAACCAATTTCCATTGATAAATATGGTAACGGTTTATTCTTAAAACCAATCCTTAGAAAAGCCACTGATGTGGATATCCGTTTATCCGAAATTAATGCAAAAGACGCAGTATATGCATTAGAAATCTGCCAAGTTGAATCTAAAAAACTCAACTTAGATATGAATTTAATTTCTTGTGAATATACTCTTGATAAATCCAAAGTTATCTTCTCCTATTTAGCGGATGACCGTGTTGACTTCCGTGAATTATTAAAAGTCTTAGCCTCGCGTTTAAGAACAAGAATTGAATTAAGACAAATCGGTTCTCGCGATAAAGCCAAAATGATTGGTGGTCTTGGTGTGTGTGGCTTACCACTTTGTTGTTCCACATTCTTGAATGAATTTGATGGTATTTCCATTAATAGAGCCAAGAATCAAATGCTCGCGATTAACATTCCTAAGTTAAGTGGACAATGTGGCAAATTAATCTGCTGTTTAAAATATGAAGATGACGCTTATACCGAAGAGAGAAAGAAATTCCCAGAATTAGGTAGTAAAGCTTTTATCGACAAAGTCGAATATACAGTCACAAATATCAATATTCTTTCACGTGTGGTAAAGATTGAAAATGACGAAGATATTAAGTTCCTTCCTTTGGAAGATTTCTATAAACAAGTAGGCGCGAATAGGGTGAAAGAAAAACGCTATGAAAAGAAGTAAATCTTACGATAAAAACAATTTGCTCCTTTATCTAGTGGCGACACCTATTGGCAATCTTAAGGAATTCTCTCCTCGCGCTATTGAAGTGGTAAGCGAGGCTGATATTGTCGCTGCTGAAGACACACGTAATGCTCACGATTTGTTAGCACGTTTTAATATTAAGAAAGAATTTTATTCTTTAAGAGAACATAACGAAAAAGAAGCAAGCAAACACTTAGTTTCCCTTATTCAAGCCGGAAAGAAAGTTGTTTATATGTCTGATGCTGGTTATCCAGGCATTAGTGATCCTGGCTATTTATTAGTGCAAGAATTAATCGCTAATGATATCTGTGTTTCCACTATTTCTGGCTCTTCCGCTTTTATTAATGCTTTAGTGGCATCTGGGTTAGAAACTAAACACTTTTTCTTCTATGGGTTTTTATCCGCGAAAGATAACGAAGCCAAAGAAGAGATTAGTAACTTAAAAGCTCTTAGAAATACTCTTATCTTCTATGAAGCACCTCATAGAATCTTAAGAACTTTTAATTTATTAAAAGAAGGCCTCGGAAATCGTAAAGCATGTTTAGCTAGAGAATTAACTAAACTTAACGAAGAATACATTAGAGGCACTCTTGAAGAACTCTCCATGATTGATGAAGATACCTTAAAAGGTGAAATGGTTGTTATCGTTGAAGGAAATAACCAAGAGGTGATGATTAAAGACGAGGAAATCACTGCCCGTGTCTCTTATTTCACTAATTTAGGTCTTTCACAAAAAGATGCGATTAATGTCGTCAGTGAAGAGTTCAAAATCAACAAAAACTACATCAAAAAATTATTATTCTAAAACTTATGGATATCGTATTTGCAAAAGATAGGAATAAAAAGCCTAATCCTTTTATGGGATTGTGGAAAAAGATCGTCGAGAAGTTTAAAAACTTCCGCTTTTCAAATACGTTTTATTATTTCTTAATACTAATTGTTATTAGCATTGGCTTTTATATGTTAATGCTCGTACAAAACGGATTCACTTTAGCCTATGGTGGTGACTATACCGCTCAATATATCCCTATGGGATATCATATTTGGGATTATTATCACGATTGGATTAATACTGGCCACTTTACTTTATTTGATCCAGAACTATATTTAGGCGCTAACTCATTAGGTTCTAATGCCTATTATGGTTTATTTTCACCATTTAATATCATCATAGTCATCTTGCCAAGAGTCTTTGTGCCTCATAGTGTCGCTATCACATCAATGATTAAGCTTGCTTGTGCGGGTTTATTCTTCTCGATCTACGTGAAGAAAGCCTTCAAAGTTAAAGAATCTGTTTCATTTATATGTGGTATAGCCTATGCCTTTTGTGGGTGGGGCGCTTTCTATCTTTGGTATAACAACTACCAAGACATTTTAGTTTTCTTACCAATCGTTTTATTAGGTATCGAAAAGACATTACAAGAAGAAAAACCCTGGGTTTTAGCCTTAGGCGTCTTCTTCCTTGCTATTTGTAACTATGTTTTAATGGTTCCTTATCTTATCACCACTTTCTTCTATGCGATGTTCCGTTTCTTCCAAAGAATTAAGACAAATGATGCGAAGAAGAACTTAAGATTATTAGGATTAGGCTTTGCTGGCTATGCGGTTGGTCTATTAATGGCGGGTTTTATCTTTATTCCAGCCTTTATGGCCACGATGTCCTCTCCAAAACTTGATAGTTATTCCTATTTTGGTGAATTAAAGAAATTATTAGCGGCCAAAGACTTCAAATCTTTTTTTGAATTATTATTCTCTTGGAAGAAAGCTCCTGATCAACACGGCCGTATTTTTAGCAATCGTATTTGGTATCCAATTATCGAATTCTTCTTCCCACCAACAACTTGTCGTTCATTACCAACTTTAGAGTTATATAACTGGGACTTTGATGATATTGCTGTTTCTTTATGGTGCTATATCCCATTCATCATGTTCTTAGTGCCGGCTTTTATTCAATCAGGCAAAGAAAAGAAATGGTCCCACTACATCGCTTTAGCGCTAATTCTTTTCTCATTATTCACTCCATTTATGTACTACTTAACCATGGGTATGACCAATGCCTATGCCAGATGGACATTAATTGTTCCCGCAATCTTAATTGCCTACGTTGGTACATATTTAGATAAGATTCCAAATGTTTCTAGATGGCATATCCATATTGGTTATGCATTTGCCTTAATTGGTATTATTGTCTCTTGGATTTTAACAGAACATATTGCAGTTAAAGAACCTAAGAATGGTAGCGACTTTATGTATCGTTTTGTGGAAGGTGATTTTAATTTCACCACCCTAGCGTTCATTCTTATGATTGTCTATACCACAGCGGTCTGGATTGTCTTGTTCTTAATTTACAATAAGAAGGCATTCTTTATCGTTGTTACCGCGCTTGTATCCGCTGAAGCTATCGCAGTTGGTAACTTTGTTACATGTGGACATGGTTATGATGGTACACACAATAACGGTTACGCTGCTAACGAGAGATTTAGAAAAGTTTTAACACAAGTGCAAAAGACCGATAAATCTTTCTATAGAGTGTATACTTCTATCGGTGATGCCTGGAGCATTAACAATAGCTTTATCAATGGCTATAACTCTGGCAGTTTCTTTCATTCCTTATACAACTTTGAAATTGATGATTTCACAATGTGGAATGGTTTAAGAGATGGTAGAAAAGCCGTTGCCGGTAGTTATCGTGGTAAGTACCAAGACTTAGATAACTTACTAGGTGTTAAATACTACTTTATTAATAAAGCAAAAAGTATGTATAACAACATCGAAGCAAATAATAAAGGCGGATATTTAGCTAACGTCCCTCATGATTTTGAAGAAATAAAGAAATTAGAAACAAGTGAATACAAGGTTTATCAAAACAAAAATATGAACGCCTTTGGTCATGCTTATGACACGATTTATGATGGCGAATTAGTGGGTGATGTTTCTAGATATGATATTACCTGCGTCAAAAACGGTATTACCTTAGCCAATATGGCGGCGGTTTCTAAAGAAGACGCTGAAGAGATCAAGTCTGATAGCATTAGCGTAGTGAGTGAAAAGCCTGAAGTTCCTTCTGTTCAATCACTCTATAAATCAATCGATTATAGACACGCTGTTTATCACGTTGGTACATACGCTAAATCTTATGATTTTGCTAAGATTCCTGATATCGATAAAGACTTTGAACCAGTTCCAAACTACTTAGATGAAGATACGATGAAATATTTCGCCATGTATACACCAATGCATGATGGAGAGCCACTCTTTAAAGCGGGCACATCTTTATATGTCCGCGCTCCATTCTCTGGCTCTAGAAAATACAATTTCTATTTCATCAATAAAGATAACAAAATCTTCATGATGGATGCTCACGATGACGATACAAGCGATAATACCGCTTATATGCGTGGCTTCTACATCGCTAGAGACGTTTATAAGATCGCAGTGTGTGGCAAATATTTTGAAAGTTATACTTCCGATAGCAATATTAGATTCTATTCCGAAGATATTTCCCACTACCGCAATAGATGGGATAAGTTAAACGCTAATCCAGTGACTGATATCAAATATTCTGCGGATAAATTCACATTCAAAACCAACTATACTTCTAGCAAATTAGTGGTCTCCTATGTAGCGTTTGATAATGGCTGGAAGATTAAAGCAAAAGATAACACCACTGGTAAAACCAGTGACTTAAAAGTTTATAAGGCTAATGGTGGCTTTGTTTCTTTCGTTGCTCCGGTTGGTGATTATTCATATGAAATGACTTATCAAACACCATATTTAAATATTTCATATCTTGGTTCAACATTCGCATTCATTGGTTTCTTTACCTCAATGCTTGGCTATTATTTATATCACGAAAAGAAGAAAAACCACTATTTAGACAAAATTTATAGAGAAAATTAATTGTTATTTTCTCTTGCTTTTATATAGTTTACTCCTCTAAGATATTAGAGGTTTTTTCTAAGGAGGGCCTCATTTATGAACATTCGTAACATTGCCATTATCGCACACGTTGACCATGGTAAGACCACATTAGTCGACCAGCTTTTAAAATCCTCCGGTACCTTCCGTGATAACGAAGAAGTTAACGAAAGAGCAATGGATAGTAATGATATCGAAAGAGAAAGAGGCATTACCATCCTTGCTAAAACAACTTCCATTATTTATAAAGACACAAAAATCAACATTCTTGATACTCCAGGACACGCTGACTTCGGTGGTGAAGTTGAAAGAATTATGAACATGGTTGATGGTTGCTTATTACTCGTTGATGCTTTCGAAGGCACTATGCCTCAAACAAGATTCGTCTTGAAGAAAGCCTTACAAGCCCACATCAAACCAATCGTTGTTATTAATAAAGTCGATAGAAATAACATTGATATCGAACGCACTCTTGATGAAGTTTTAGAACTCTTCATTGAATTAGGTGCTCCTGATGAATTCTTAGAATTCCCAGTTATCTATACTTCTGGTTTAAAAGGTACATCCTCTTTAGAGGCTAATGTTTCCACGCAAAAACCAGGTATGGAACCATTGTTAGACACAATTATTAAAGAAATTCCTGCTCCAAAAGCGGATGTTAACGCTCCACTTCAATTACAAGTCGCCTTATTAGACTATAACGACTTTGTCGGCAGAATTGGCTTAGGCACAATTAAAAAAGGTACAATCCACGTTAACGATAACGTTACCGTTGCTAGACTTGACGGCACCACCACTAATTTCAGAGTTATGAAGTTATTTGGTTATCAAGGCTTAAAAAGATTAGAAATTGAAGAAGCTTCCGCTGGTGAAATCGTCGCAGTCGCAGGCTTAACTGACATTAACGTTGGTGAAACTATCGGTGCCTTCAATAACGTTGATCCATTACCTCCAATTAGACTTGATGAACCAACATTGCAAATGACATTCGGCACCAATTCTTCACCATTATCTGGTCAAGACGGTAAATTATTAACCGCGAGAAAGATTGAAGAAAGATTATTTAGAGAAACGCAAAAAGACGTTGCTCTTAAAGTCGAAAGAATCCCAAATAAAGAATCATGGGTTGTCTCTGGTAGAGGTGAATTACATTTATCCATCTTAATCGAAAATATGAGACGTGAAGGCTTCGAATTAGAAGTTAGTAAACCACAAGTCATCATTAAAGAAATTGATGGTGAAAGATGTGAACCATATGAAGACTTATTGATCGATGTTCCAAATGAATATGTTGGTGACATTATGATGACTTTAGGTAATAGAAGTGCTGAACTAGTTAATATGGACGCTAGAGAAACAGTCACTATTCTCCAATACGTCATCCCATCTCGTGGTTTATTAGGCTTTATGACCAATTTCATGACCTTAACCAAAGGGTATGGCATTATCTCTCATACCTATAAGGAATATCGCCCAGTATCCGGTGCTTCCTTAGGCGAAAGACAAATCGGTGTCTTAGTGGCCACTGAAACAGGACAAGCCACTCCATACGCTATTGAGCACGTTGAAGAAAGAGGTACAATGTTCATTGAACCAGGCGTCATGGTCTATGAAGGCATGATTATCGGTGAAAACCGTTATGATATCGACTTAGCAGTTAACTGTGTTCTTAAAAAGAACTTAACTAACGTAAGAAGTGCTACTAAAGATAATACTGTTGTCTTAAAGACACCACGTAAGATGTCCTTAGAAGCTTGCTTAGACTATATCAATAGTGATGAGCTTGTGGAAATCACACCATCCACCTATAGAATGAGAAAGAAGATCCTCAACACAGCGGAACGTAAGAAATACGATTCTCATGTGAGAAGAGGCGAAATTTAAAAGAAAAGCGCTGCGGCGCTTTTTTCTTTATTTATCTTCGTTATTGAATAAGTGTTTGATATTAACATATGGCCCAAACAAGGTCACAATGTCATTCTTTTCAATAATCATATCTTTATCAACGAAGAGATATTCATTGTTTCTTTTAATAATAATGATCTGAATGGAATAGCGATCTGTTAGATGGCTATCTTTCATTTTAATACCATCGAGTTCTTTAGGAACTTCATGGACCACAACTTCCATTAAAGTATTAGCCCCATAGTTATTAATTAATTGAATTTCATTAGTGTTATCAATAACCACTGTATCGTTATTTTTCTTTTTTTGTGAAAGTGAATTAATAAAACATTCACGAATATCGTTGATATGGCCATACGCAACGATAACATCGCCCTTAGCGAGCATTGTGTCTCTGCTAATAGTCACACGTCTATTGCCTCTTCTTAGAGAAAGAAGAATTAAGGCGTATTTTTTAGTTAACGCCATATTACCTAAAGATGCTTCTTTAGCGAACTCTGGAAGCCTATTTAAAACGACTTCCACGATTGCACTTCTACCATAATAGTCGAGGACGGTAATGATATTTGTTTCTCTTCTTGCTTTAGAAGTATTAATCGCAATTTTTTCTAATAACTTTTGGAATTTCTTATTAATTGGTGGAATTTTAAGGAATAAAACCAAAAGGAATACACCAAGAGAAATATAGAAGACAATGAAATACCATTCGGTAAATGTTCTAGCGGGACGATCCGCATTAAGTGATTCACCAATAGAAATTAACACGTTAATGATTAAACCCATGATAACGACAGAGAAGATATGGCCTGTATACATACAGACAACAGCGATTCTTCTACGACGGTTATCATTAGTGATAATTTCACTTTCTTGTGTGGTAAAGCCCGCACCTGTAAATAATGAAGCCACTTGGAATCTAATCTTATTCGTGGCAAGCCCAGTTAACTTAAAGGCCACAGAAAAGAATTCAATCATAATAAGATAGATTGCTGTAACCGCTAAGATTAAGGAAGTAGCTAACCAAAAGTTCATATATACTATTTTACCTATTTATTTTCAAACAATGTACCAAACTCTTTTGGTGTAGGAGCGGTAAACTTCATTAGCTTACCGGTAAACGGATGAATAAAGTCTAGTTCATAAGCGTGTAAGCCAAGTCTTTTTATTGGGTTTGCGGGTTCCCCATACTTATCATCGCCAATAATATGGTGACCTCTTTCACCTAAGTGGACACGGATTTGATTCTTTCTACCAGTATCGATATTGACATCAAGTAAGGAATACGTGCCATTAGTTTTCATTACTTTGTAGTGGGTAATTGCAAGTTGCCCATCCCCTGGTTTTTTAGAAGAATACATTAAGTTTTGACTATTCTTTTTTAAGTATGACTTAATCGTGTCACTATTCTTTTCCATGACACCTTCTACAATCGCGTAATAACCACGTTTTTTAACGATATCATTCCACTTCTCTTGCAAAGCTTGTTGAATCTTCACGTTTTTAGCGATCATAAAGACACCAGAAGTATCTTCATCTAGTCTATGGACAACGAAGACACGGTTATGTTTGTCTTTTTGTTGCACATAATCACTTAGCATACGATAGGCTGTGGATGATTTCTCATTATCAGAGGCTACTGAAAGTAGACCACTAGGTTTATTAATCACGATGATGTCATCATCTTCATAAATAATTGGTAATTTACTTCTAGTTTTCTTTTTAATTGGAGAATTAGAAATAATAATTGTGTCTTCTGGATATAATTTGAAGTTAAATTGGCTAACAGGAGCGCCATCAATAGAAACACGATGTGAACTTAATAATGACTTCACAGAGTTTCTTGATTGGTTTTTAAATGTCTCTAAAAGGAATTCTAAAAGCTCACATTCTTTTGTGACCTTATATTCCTTGATGTTGTTGTAATTCTTCTTAACAGGCGCCTTTTCACGCGCTTTATTTCTGTTGCCTGGTTTCTTCATATCTACATTATATATGCGAGTAACAAAAAAGGCACCTAATTGAAGTGCTAATGTAAAAGTGGACAAGGTAAAAAAGCCTCCGTCCACTTTTTTCTTTGCTATTCTATTTGAAGGAGGTTATTAAATGGCAAGAACATACAAAAGAAAATTCACCATGCGTAGTCCTGAAGAAAAAGAAGTTTTGGAAGAACAAAGAGACTCACTCTCCCCTATCGTTAAATATATGATTAATCCTGGCTATGCAGATGTAGACGCTAACTTATCAGTGTTTGAAAAAACAAACGCCGCGATTAACGCAGCGTTCAGTTGTATATCTACTCTAGTAGCAGAGAAGATTATTAAATAAACAAGCCGCTCCA
>Ga0256405_10006341_pt1 | contig 19062 bp, 12 predicted proteins | sample RumenRJG_02DNA_FD_189096 | JGI IMG/M metagenome (GOLD analysis project Ga0256405, IMG submission 189096) | Bovine rumen microbial communities from Lethbridge, Alberta, Canada - RJG_02 | ecosystem: Host-associated > Mammals > Digestive system > Stomach > Rumen | place: Canada: Alberta... | reverse complement strand
CACCGACTTCGTCGGCGACAGCTCCCCTGAAAGGGGAGCCAAGAGGAAGACAGAGCGTCAGCCTTGGCTCCCCTTCCAGGGGAGCTGTCAGCCGTTAGGCTGACTGAGAGGTCGTCCCCCGCAGCCTACCAAGTCTCTGTTTGTCGCAGAACTGAACAGTTACCGCTGACAAAACGATCCAGGAGGCACACATGCGCATCTACACCGGACGGAGCCGGCTCATGGAGGGCGCCATGCTGCGCGCGCTGCGCGAGGCCATGGCGGGTGAGCGGGCGGACCATATCATCGTGGTGCCGAAGCAGCTGACGCTCCAGACCGAGCGGACGCTGCTGGACGCCCTCGGGCTGGAGGGCTCCTTCGCGCTGCAGGTGGTCAGCCCGGAGCGGCTGTGCCAGCGGGTGTTCGAGGCCGCGGGCATGCCGGAGGGCGCGCGGGTGGACGAGCGGGGCCGGGTGATGCTGGCGCGCACGGCCATCCGGGAGGCGTCGGAACGGCTGAGCCTCTATCGCGGCGCGGAGCACAGAAGGGGCTTCGCGGACCGCTGCGCCCGGCAGCTGGAGCTGTTGCGGCAGGCGGGGCTGACCCCGGAGCGGCTCATGGACTGCGCGGGATCGGCCGACGGGCTGCTGGCCATGAAGCTCAAAGACCTGTCCGCCATACTCTCCCGCTACGAGGCGCTGATCGCGGGCCGCTTCCAGGACGGCGAATCGGAGCTTCGGGACGCAGCGGAGCGCGCGGGCCGGGCGGCGTTTCTGAAGGACGCCGACGTGACCTTCTACGGCTTCGACCTGACCCCGCCCTCGCTGCACCGGCTGATGGCGGCGGTGGCGGCGGCGTGCCCGGAGACCCGGCTCTTCCTGCCCCTGGACGCCGACCCCAACGCCCGGGACGCCGACGTGTTCGACCCCCTGCGCCGCTGCCTGGACCGGGTATGCAAGGCCTGCGAGGCCGCGGGCGTGGCGGTGGAGCTGATCCCCGTCGCCGGGGACGAGGACATCCCCCACGCGCTCAAGGTCCCGGTCCCCCGGCAGGCCGGGGAGCTGACCCACCTGGCCCGGGAGCTGTACGCCTACCCCAGCCTGCCCGCCGACGCCGACAGGCCGCCCCGCCACGTCCAGCTGGCCGCCGCCCGCAACCCCGTGGAGGAGTGCCAGTTCGCCGCGGCGCTGTGCCGCAGGCTCGCCATGCGCAATAACTGGCGCTGGAACGACTTTCTGATCCTCTGCCGCGACGCCGACGCCTACCGCCAGCCGTTGAAGGACGCCTTCCGCGCCTACGGCGTGCCGGTGTTCCTGTCCTCCAGCCGCCCCGCCGCGCGGCACGCCCTGGCGGAGTGCCTGCTTTCGGCGCTCCGGCTGATCGAGCCGCGCCCCCAGGCCGAGGACGCGCTGGCGCTGCTGCGCACGGGCTTCATGCCCGTCAGCGACGACGAGGCGGACCGCCTGGCCAACCACATGACCCGCCACGGCATCCGCCCCTGGGCGCTGTTCAGGCCGCTGAAGCGGGGCAGCGAGGCCGAGCTGCAGGCGCTGGAGCCTGTGCGGGAGCGCTTCGCGCGGCCCCTCGTCGCCCTGAAGGGGCGGCTGAAGCGGGCCGGGGCGCTGAAGGCTCAGCTGACGGCGCTGTTCAATTTCCTGGAGGACATCGAAGCCCCCGCCCGGCTCCAGGCCCGCATCGACGCGCTGATCGGGGCGGGACTTCGGGAGGAGGCCGGGGAGGCGGCCCAGGTGTGGAACCGGGTCATGGGCGCGCTGGACCAGATGGCCGCGCTGATGGGCGACGCGCCGCTGCCCGCAGGGGAGCTTCGGCAGACGCTGTCGGAGTCGCTGGAGGCCGCGGTGATCAAGCCCCTCCCCCAGGCCGACGACGCCGTGTACGTCCAGCCCGCGGACCGGGTGCTCTACCGCGGCTGCAGGGCGCTTTTGATCCTGGGCGAGACGGATCGGGCCGGGGCCGACCCCGACGGGCTGTTCAACGCCGCCCAGCTCAAGCAGGTGTCCCGCATGACCGACGCCTACCTGGGCTCCGACGACGCCGAGCTGTCCATGCTGCGGCGCTACTACCTGAAATCCGCCTTCGAGATGGCCTCGGACTACCTCTGCGTCAGCTGGCCGCTGAGCGGCATGGACAACGCCGCCCAGCACCCCGGCCCGCTGGCGGCGCTGATCCGGGGCATATTCCCCCGCCTCGGCGCGCGCGGCGGCGTCACCGGTGACCCCGGCGTGGCCCGCATGCTCCGCGCCGCGCCGGAGGGCGCCATGGCCTGGGCGGCGCGGGGGCTGTCCCAGTGCGCCGAGGGGGTGGCGCTGTCCGGGGACGATGCCGCGGCGCTGGCGGGTCTGTCCGCGCTGTCGGCGCACGACCCCGCCCTGGCCCGGAAATTTGACCGGCTGAGCGCCGCACTGACCCCCGCCGAGGCCGCGGATCGCCTGGACCCTGCCGCCGCTAAGGCGCTCTACGGCGCGATCCGCCGGCAGAGCGTCACCCGGCTGGAGCGCTTCGCCCAGTGCCCCTTCGCCTATTTCACCCAGTACGGCCTGCGCCCCGAGCGGCTGGAGCCCTACGGACTCAACGCCCGGGACGAGGGCAGCTTCTTCCACGACGCGGTGCACGAGTTCCTGCTGGAATCCATGGACGACCTGAACCGGCTGACCCTTCACGAGGCCGAGGACCGCATGGACCGCATCGCCGACGGCCTGCTGGATCAGATGGCCGCCCGGGGCCCCTTGGGGGACAGCGCCGTGGCCCTGGCCGAGCGGCGGCGGCTGAAGGCCACCGCGCGGACCTGCGCCGGTGTGCTGACCGAGCACATGCGGGGCAGCCGCTTTGCCCCCGCCGCCCTGGAGACCGACTTCGGGCGCGAGGACGGCCCCGCCACGCTGACGGTGAACGCCGCCACCGGGGAGTGCGCGCTGGAGGGCCGCATCGACCGCATCGACGAGTGGGCAGAGGGAAATTACCTGCGGGTCATCGACTACAAGCGGGGCGGCAGGGCCCTGGAGCTGGACGCCGCCTACCACGGGCTGAGCCTCCAGCTGCCCGTCTACCTGGCCGCCGCCATGCTCAGGCGGCAGGAGAAGAGCGCCGGGGTGTTCTACTTCAACCTGGACGAGGGCATCGTGACCCTCCAGTCCACCGACCCCGCCGCCGTCGAGAAGGAGCGCCGGGGACGGTTCCGGCTCAACGGCCTCACCGTGGACGACCCCGATGCCCTGACCGCCCAGTCCCCCAACTTCCCCGAGGTGCTCAACGTCCGCGTCACGCGGGACAGCAGCCTCTACAAGGGCGCGCTGGCCACCGACCAGCACGGCTTTGAGGCCCTCACCGCCCGCGCCCTGGACCGCGCCGCCCACTGGCTGGACGCCATACGCTCCGGCGAGGCCTCCGTGGCCCCCGCCGAGTTCAAGCAGTCCACCCCCTGCCAGTGGTGCGACCTTCGCGCCGCCTGCCTCTTCGACCCCCGCCTCAACGCTGCCTGTGTGCGCCGCTTCAAAACCATGCGTGGCGATCAGGTGCTGGAGAAGCTGAAGCTGGAATGAGAATTTGTCGGGCTTCGCCCGATGAATTCAGGGAGTAGGCAGTAGGCAGTAGGGAGTAGGGGGAGCTACGGCATCCCTCAGATTTCTTTTGAAACCATCGCGTTTTCGGAGGGGCAGGGGATGCTTGACGTTCTTCATCCCATATAAGACGCCGTTCATCTGCCGTTCTCCCCCTACTCCCTACTGCCTACTCCCTACTCCCTGCTCCCCAAACGCTCTACTACATAAAACGGAGGACTTCATCATGAGAGACGAGACCAAATGCCTGCATGCCGGGTACACGCCCGGCAACGCCGAACCCCGGGTGCTGCCCATCGTGCAGAGCATCACCTACGCCTACGACACCGCGGAGGAGATCGCCAAGGTGTTCGACGACCCGACGCTTTCGCTGGTGTATTCCCGGTTCGGCAATCCCACCGTGATGGCCGTGGAGGACAAGATCGCGGCGCTGGAGGGCGGCGTGGCGGCCATGTGCACCACCTCGGGCCAGGCGGCGAACCTGCTGGCGGTGCTGAACATCTGCGGCGCGGGCGACCACATCATCAGCCTGGCCAGCATCTACGGCGGCACCACGAACCTGTTCAACGTGACGCTCAAGCGCCTGGGCATCACCACCACCTTCGTCAGCGGCGACGAATCCGACGCGGCCATCGAAGCGGCGTTCACGGACCGCACCCGGCTGGTGTTCGGCGAGACCATGGCCAACCCCGCCATGAACGTGCTGGACATCGAGCGCTTCGCCGCCATCGCCCATAAGCACGGCGTGCCGCTGATCGTGGACAACACCTTCGCCACCCCGGTGTTCTGCAAGCCCATCGAATTCGGCGCGGACATCGTCACTCACTCCACCTCCAAGTACATGGACGGCCACGCGGTGCAGATCGGCGGCGTCATCGTGGACGGCGGCAGGTTCGACTGGTGCAACGGCAAATACCCCGAGCTCACCGAGCCCGACGAGAGCTACCACGGCATCTCCTACACCCAGGCCTACGGCAGCGCGGCCTACATCACCCGCGCCCGCATGAACCTGATGCGCGACTTCGGCGTCTATCCCGCCGCGCACTCAGCCTTCCTGCTGAACCTGGGACTGGAGACCCTGCCCGTGCGCATGCGCCAGTACCACGAAAACGGCATGCGGGTGGCGGAATACCTGGAAAAGCACCCCAAGGTCGTCTCCGTCAAGTTCCCCGCCCTGCCCTCCGACAAGGACCACGCGCTGTATAAGAAGTACCTCAAGGGCACCTGCGCCGTCATCTCCTTCACCATCGACGGCGGGCGCGAGCGGGCCATGGCCTTCCTCGACGCGCTGAAGCTGGTGTCCAACGAGGTCCACGTGGCCGACATCCGCACCTGCATCCTCCATCCCGCCTCCTCCACCCACCGCCAGTGCACCGCCGAACAGCTCGAGGCCGCCGGCATCGGCGAGGGCCTCGTCCGCCTGTCCGTGGGACTGGAAAACGTGGAGGACATCCTGGCCGACCTGGAGCAGGCGTTTGAGAAGATTTGAATGAGGAATTGGGAATTGGGAATTGGGAATTAATAATGGCTTGGCTGTGGCGGGGCGACGATACTCCAACCGCTATGTTGCACATATTGTATCGGTGTATGAAACCAGCGTGTGCGCCAGCTGCTATTCATAATTCCCAATTCCCCATTCCCAATTCCCAATTCTAAAATCATCCCCCAAGGAGGTTCATATGAACGGGTTTGTTTTGAAGCGCAACGCCTTGCTGGCTGAGAAGGTCATCAAGGGGCTGGAATCGCGGAACATGACGGGGTGGTATGCCGCGGACCGGGCGGCGGCGGTGAAGCTGGCGCTGGACCTGATCCCCGAGGGCGGCACGGTGACCATGGGCGGGGCCTTGAGCGCCCGGGAGATCGGGCTGGTGGACGCGGTGCAGGCGGGACCTTACACCTTCATCGACCGCGACGCCATCGCCGACAAGCGCGCCGCCATGCTGGCCGCCTACGACGCCGACGTGTTCCTCTCCGGCGCGAACGCCATCACCGAGGACGGCGTGATGGTCAACATCGACGGCAACGCCAACCGCGTCTCCGCCATCGCCCAGGGGCCGAAAAAGGTGATCTTCATCGTGGGCATGAACAAGGTCTGTCCCGACTTGGACGCCGCCATGAAGCGCGCCCGCAACGTCGCCGCCCCCATCAACGCCCAGCGCTTCGGGCTCTCCACCCCCTGCGCCAAAACCGGCGCGTGCATGGACTGCAAGTCCCCCGACACCATCTGCTGTCAGTTCCTCATCACCCGCTACTCCCGCCACAAGGACCGCATCCACGTGATACTGGTCAACGACACATTGGGATTTTGATACATAAATCGACGGGGACGGCTGAGCCGTCCCCGTCGCGTTGTGTTATTGGGTCAGTCGATGGGCTTGCCCTCCCCGTTGAAGAGGGGGAGCTTTTCCAGGAAGATCAGGTCCTTGCGGTCGGCGGCCTCGCCCTCGGCGAGGATGGCCATGCGGCCCACGATGTCGCAGCCCACCTGCTCCAGCAGCTTCTCCAGAGCGTGGAGGGATTCGCCGGTGGAAATCACGTCGTCCACGATGACCACGCGCTTGCCCTTCATGTACTCGGCGTCCTTGCCGTCCAGGCAGAGGGTCTGGCGGTGATCGGTGGTGATGGAGTTGACCTCCACGGTCAGCACATCGCGCATGTACAGCTTGGGCGCCTTGCGGGCCAGCACATAGCGCTCGTTGCCCAGCATCCTGGACATTTCGCACACCAGCGGGATGCCCTTGGACTCCGCGGTGATCAGCACGTCGTGCTCGGGGCAGCGCTCCACCAGCGCTTTGGCGCAGGCGGTGGTCAGCTCCATGTCGCCGAAGATGACAAACGCGCCGATCATCAGCTTGTCCGAAAGCGGGCACAGCGGCAGCTGCCGGGTCAGGCCCGCCACGTTCATCTCATAATACATATCCTGCACGGGAAACACCTCTTGCTCGTTCATTTGTATATATTATACACACCGCGCGGGCGGTTTGTCAATGCGGGGAGGTGAGGGATTAGGAAATAGGGATTAGGGATTAGGAATTAGGAATTAGGAATTAGGAATGGCCAGGGTTACGGCAAGCTAATGATCGGTTTGCCGGGGGTGACTCCCTCAGTCTGGCCTTCGGCCAGCCAGCTCCCTCGGGGAGGGAGCCTTTTGGATGGCGCATGCCTTTTGGGCTTTCTCCCCGAGGGCGCTGGCGCGCGAAGCGTGACTGAGGGAGTGTCATGCCGAGGCCTGACTATTCCGCGCGGCAGCGGCTATTCCTGATCCCTATTCCCTAATCCCTAATCCCTTTTCCTTAATCCAATGTTCGGAAATAACCGCTCATCTCCCCGTCTCCGCCCGCCTTCAATGCTAAAAAACGCGCAAAAACCCGTATATTCGTCAATTTTTACACGAAAGCGCCTGCCGATATTACAAGGGAAAGGTATGATACAGGTATCTCCCCGGCGTGGAAAACGCCGGGCAATACAGGAGGTATATGGGTTATGAAGAAACTGGTCAGCATCCTCATGACGATTGCCCTGATCGCTTGTCTGTGCACTGCCGCGTTCGCGGAGGCCGCGCCTGTGAAGGTCGGCTTCATCTTCCTGCACGACGAAAACTCCACCTACGACCTCAACTTCATCAACGCCGCCAAGCAGGCCTGCGAGGAGATGGGCGTTGAGTACGTTCTGATCACCAACATCGACGAAGGCCAGCAGTGCTACGACGCCGCGGCCGAGCTGGTCGAGGACGAGGGCTGCAACATCGTGTTCGCCGACTCCTTCGGCCACGAGTCCTTCATGATCCAGGCCGCCAAGGACTATCCCGAGGTGCAGTTCTGCCACGCCACCGGCACCCAGGCGCACACCGTGGGTCTGGACAACTACCACAACGCCTTCGCCTCCATCTATGAGGGCCGCTTCCTGGCGGGCGTCGCCGCCGGCATGAAGCTGAACGAGATGATCGAGGCCGGCCAGTTCTCCGCCGAGGAAGCCAAGATCGGCTACGTCGGCGCCTATCCCTACGCCGAGGTGAAGAGCGGCTATACCTCCTTCTTCCTGGGCGCCCGCTCCATCTGCCCCACCGCCACCATGGAGGTGACCTTCACCAATTCCTGGTATGACGAGGCTCTGGAGAAGGAAGGCGCGACCCGCCTGATCAACGACGGCTGCAAGCTGATCTCCCAGCACGCCGACTCCATGGGCGCTCCCACCGCCTGCGAGAACGCGGGTGTGCCGGACGTGTCCTACAACGGCTCCACCATCGACGCCTGCCCCAACACCTTCATCGTGTCCTCCCGCATCGACTGGGCGCCCTACATGAAGCACATGATCGAGTGCGTGCAGACCGGCGCGGCCATCGAGGCTGACTGGACCGGCACCATCGAGACCGGCTCCGTGGTCCTGACCGACGTCAACGAGGCCGTTGCCGCCGCGGGCACCGTGGAGAAGATCGAAGAGGTCAAGGCCGCCCTGCTGGACGGCTCCGTCAAGGTGTTCGACACCGCTGCCTTCACCGTGGGCGGCGAGGCTCTGACCAGCTACCTGGCCGACGTGGACGACATGGGCGACTTCGTGGGCGAGACCGAGGTCATTGAGGACGGCGCTTTCCAGGAGTCCAAGTTCCGCTCCGCGCCCTACTTCGATCTTGACATCGACGGCATCACCATTATCGACAAGTAATCCCATCCGTACACAGGGGAGTCCCGGCCTCCGGCCGGGACATCCCCGTATTATTTCAAAGGGCAGCGCAGGGACCCAAGTTGCCGCGCTGCCCTTTGAAATAACAGGGAGTAGGGAGTAGGCAGTAGGGAGTAGGGGGAGCTACGGCGTGTCCTTGATACGCTTGCTCAGAGCTTTACCCGTATTGCCAGCACCCGCAGGGACGCGGCAGCCGCTATTTCAATTCCCAATTCCCAATTCCTAATTCATACAAGGGGTGAAGCACTTGGAAAACAGGGTGCCCGCCGTTGAATTGCGGCATATCACGAAGCGCTTTGGTCCCGTCGTGGCCAACCGGGACGTGTCCATGGCGATCCGCCGGGGCGAGATACTGGCGCTGCTGGGCGAGAACGGCTCCGGCAAGACCACGCTGATGAACATGCTCTCCGGCATCTACTATCCCGACGAGGGCCAGATCCTCATCGACGGGAAGGAGGTCGTCATCCGCGCGCCCAAGGACGCCTTTGAGCTGGGCATCGGCATGATCCACCAGCACTTCAAGCTGGTGGACGTGCTGTCCGCGGCGGAGAATATCGTGCTGGGCATGAAGGGCAAGCTGGACCTGAACGGGGCCATCGAGCGCATCAACGCCATCTGTCAGCAGTATGGCTTCGAGGTGGACCCCCGGCAGAAGATCTACGACATGTCCGTGTCCCAGAAGCAGACGGTGGAGATCGTGAAGGTGCTCTACCGCGGCGCGGACATACTGATCCTGGACGAGCCCACCGCCGTGCTGACGCCCCAGGAGGCCGACAAGCTGTTCAACGTGCTCAGGAACATGCGCGACGACGGCAAGGCCATCGTCATCATCACCCACAAGATGCACGAGGTGGAGAGCCTGTCGGACCGCGTGGCGGTGCTGCGCGCGGGCGAGTACATCGGCGACATGCTGACCGCCGAGACCAACGCCCAGGAGATGACCAACATGATGGTGGGCCACTCCGTGACCCTGAACATCGACCGTCCCGAGCCCGTCGATCCCAGGCCCCGGCTGGAGGTCAGGGACCTGACCGTGCGCAACGAGGACGGCATCCTCAAGCTGGACGGCGTGTCCTTCACCGCCAACGCGGGGGAGATCCTGGGCATCGCGGGCATCTCCGGCAGCGGCCAGAAGGAGCTTTTGGAGGCCATCGCGGGGCTCCAGCCCACCGAGCGGGGCGACATCGAGTACATCGAGAACGACGGCGCCCGCGAGCGGCTCATCGGCAAGGACCCGCTGAAGATCCAGGAGATGGGCGTAGTGCTGTCCTTCGTTCCGGAGGACCGGCTGGGCATGGGCCTGGTGGGCAATATGGACTTAAACGACAACATGATGCTGCGCTCCTTCCGGAAGGGCCGCTCCCTGTTCACGGACCGCAAGACCCCCCATCTGGTGGCCGAGCACGTGGTCCACGATCTGGACGTGGCCACTCCCAGCCTGTCCACCCCGGTGCGCAGGCTTTCCGGCGGCAACGTGCAGAAGGTGCTGGTGGGCCGCGAGATCACCCAGGCCCCGTCGGTGCTGATGACCGCCTACGCCGTGCGCGGGCTGGACATCAACTCCTCCTACGTCATCTACGACCTCATCAACCGCCAGAAGGCGGCGGGCGTCGCGGTGATCTACGTGGGCGAGGATCTGGACGTGCTGGTGGAGCTGGCGGACCGCATCCTGGTGCTCTGCGGCGGCAAGGTATCGGGCATCGTGGACGGCAGAAAGACCAACAAACGCGAGCTGGGCCTGATGATGACGCGGATCGGAGGGATGCGGCATGAATAAGGAACCCCTGTTTCACATCTCCAAGCGCGGCGCGGTGCCGTGGTACGCGGCCTGGGCCATCCGGGGCTGCGCGGTGCTGCTGGCGCTGATCGTCTGCGCGCTGATCACCACGCTGGTCACCGGCGAAAACCCCATCAGCGTCTACGTCACCATCTTCAACGGCACCTTCGGCTCCCCCCGGCGCATGTGGGTCACCCTCCAGAACGTGGCCATACTGCTGTGCATCTCCCTGGCCGTGACCCCCGCCTTCCGCATGCGGTTCTGGAACATCGGCGGCGAGGGCCAGACCCTCATCGGCTGCCTGGCCTCCGCGGCGTGCATGATCCTGCTGCGCGACGCGCTGCCGGGCTGGGCCATCATCTGCTGCATGATCGTGTCCTCCATCGTCGCAGGCGCGATCTGGGGCGGCATCCCCGCCTTCTTCAAGGCCCGCTGGGGCACCAACGAGACGCTGTTTACGCTGATGATGAACTACATCGCCACCCAGCTGGTGGCCTTCTTCTGCGTGGTGTGGGAGTCCCCCAAGGGCTCCGGCCAGATCGGCATCATCAACCAGAAGACCGAGCTGGGCTGGCTGCCGGTGATCGGCGGGCAGCGCTATCTGCTTAACATACTGGTGGTGGCGGTGCTGACGGTGGTCATGTACGTCTACCTGAACTACTCCAAGCACGGCTATGAGATCTCCGTGGTGGGCGAGTCCGAGCGCACAGCCCGCTACGTGGGCATCAAGGTGGACCGCGTGATCATGCGGACCATGCTGCTCTCCGGCGGCATCTGCGGCATCGCGGGCCTTCTGCTCGTGGGCTCCACCGACCACACCCTGACCACCACGCTGGCCGGGGGCAACGGCTTCACCGCCGTCATGGTGTCATGGCTGGCGAAGTTCAACCCCATCTGGATGATACTGACCTCCTTCCTGCTGGCCTTTTTGAGCAAGGGCGCGGGGGAGATCTCGAAGGCCTTCGCGCTGAACCAGTCCTTCTCGGACATCCTCACCGGCGTGATCCTGTTCTTCATCATCGGCTCCGAGTTCTTCATCAACTACCGCATCCACTTCCGCCACGGCAAAAAGGAGGGCTGAGCGATGTTTGACTTTGTATCCTTCATCCCCCGCGCCGTGATGCAGGGCATCCCGCTGCTGCTGGGCTCCACGGGCGAGACGCTGACAGAGAAATCCGGCAACCTGAACCTGGGCATCCCCGGCATCATGTACGTGGGCGCGATCTCGGGCGTCATCGGCGCGTTCTTCTACGAGAGCTCCCTGCCCTCCCCCGAGGCGCTGAACCCCTTCATGGCGGTGCTGGTGCCCACGCTGGCGTGCCTCGTGGGGTCGCTGCTGATGGGCCTTCTGTACTGCTTCCTCACCGTCACCCTCCGGGCCAACCAGAACGTCACCGGCCTGGCGCTGACCACCTTCGGCGTGGGCTTCGGCAACTTCTTCGGCGGCTCGCTGATCAAGCTGGCCGGGTCCGACATGCCCTATCTGGCCCTGTCCGCCACCTCCAACTGCTTCCGGCAGCACCTGCCCGCGGGCGACACCATGGGCTGGTTCGGGGCCATCTTCCTGTCCTACGGCTGGCTGGCCTACGCGGCCATCATCATCGCCCTGACGGCGGGCTACGTGCTCAACCACACCCGGGTGGGCCTCCACCTGCGGGCCGTGGGCGAAAACCCCGCCACCGCCGACTCCGCCGGCATCTCCGTAGGCCGCTACAAGTACGCCGCCACCTGCATCGGCAGCATGATCGCCGGGCTGGGCGGGCTGTACTACGTCATGGACTACGCCAGCGGCATCTGGTCCAACAACGCCTTCGGCGACCGCGGCTGGCTGGCCATCGCGCTGGTCATATTCACCATCTGGCGTCCCAACGTGGGCGTGCTGGCGTCGGTGCTGTTCGGCGGGCTGTACATCCTCCACATGTACATCCCCTCCGGCATGAACCTGGCCGTCAAGGAGCTCTACAAGATGCTGCCCTACGTGGTCACCATCGTCGTGCTCATCATCACCAGCATGCGCTCCAAGCGCGAAAACCATCCCCCGGACAGCCTTGGAACGCCGTACTTCCGCGAGGAGCGATAGTTTCTCCCCGAATGGGGAATGGGAAATGGGAAATGGGGAATGGCGTGCCGCACAGCCCGCCATGCATTCCCCATAGCCCCCTTCCCATTCCCCATTTTAATTTTTATATGAGGTAGAGAGATGTTGAAACGCAACTACCACACCCACACCCCCCGCTGCCAGCACGCCGAGGGCCGGGAGGAGGAATACGTGCGCGCCGCCATCAGGGCGGGCTTTGCGGTTTTGGGGTTTTCGGACCACACGCCGTGGCCGTACAGGAGCGGCTTCGTCAGCGGCATGCGGATGCGGCTGGACCAGTTCGCGGACTACAAGCGGACGGTGCTGGACCTGCGCGCGAAATACGCCGGGCAGATCGAGATACCGCTGGGGCTGGAGTGCGAGGCCTTCCCGGAGTACACCGAGTGGCTTCGGGACTTCAAGGCCGAGCATCTGGACTACATCCTGCTGGGCAACCACTACGACTACACCGACGAGGGCGACCACCGCCGCTTCTACCCCGCGGGCGGGTTCTACTTCGGCCGCTGCACCAGGGCCGATGCCGTCATCCGCTACGGCAAGCGCACCCTGGCGGGCATGGCCACGGGGCTGTATGACTACATCGCCCACCCCGACCTGTTCATGAACACCTATCCCGAATTCGACGCTGACTGCCGCGCCGTGAGCCGCGACCTCTGCCAGGCCGCGAAGGCGCTGGACATGCCCCTCGAGTTCAACCTGCTGGGCGCGGACCGGTCCGAGGCAAACTTCATACATGGCTTCGAGGGCTATCCCTGCCCCGGCTTCTGGGAGATCGCCGCCGAGACCGGCTGCCGCGCCATCATCGGCTATGACGCCCACTGCCCCGACTTCCTCACCCGCGACGACCTCTACGACGACGCCCGCGAGGCGCTGAAGGTGCTGGGGATGGAGGTTGTGGAGGCATTGGACATATAGGCATTATTCGGGACGGCAGCAGAGGAAAACCCTGCGCCGCCGCTCTCCCTACTGCCTACTCCCTGCTCCCTTATTCCGCCCGTCTTTCGCCCGGCAAAATCCCCACACGCCACAGTATTCCACTTATTCCCAGCGCCAAAATCGGAACCGCGAATGTCCCATCCCCGTCCAATCAATGTAACAATTCATTGGGAGGGATGAACATGAAACGGGTAATCACGATGATTCTGGCGGTGCTGCTGCTCATGAGCGCGCTGCCGATGAACGCGCTGGCGGCGACGAAGTACACGGTGTACATATCGTCCACCGGGTCGGGCACGCTGAACCTGCGCTCGGGTCCGGGCAAGGACTACGACGTGAAGGGCTACGTCAGCCACGGCGACAGGGTCACGCTGCTGGACGAGGAGGACGAGTGGAGCGAGGTGCGCACCGGCTCGGGCCGGACCGGCTGGATCAAGACCAAGTACATCGACGGCACCACCCGCAGCCTGGGCAGCGGCTACAAGTACGTCAAAACCAACGGCGGGTCCATTAACCTGCGCACCGGCGCGGGCACGGGCTACGGCGTCAAGGGCTCCGTGGCCAACGGGGCGAAGGTGAAGGTGCTCAACACCGAGGACAACTGGGCCCGGGTCACCGTGCAGTCCAGCGGCGCGACGGGCTGGATCATGGCCAAGTACCTCTCCGACACCGCGCCCGGCGGCGGCTCTTCTTCCTCCGAGGACAGCGGCGTCGTCAGCGGCGGCACGCAGCAGGTGTACCGCGTCACCTCCTCCACCCTGAACGTCCGCGCCGGGGCGGGCACGGGCTACGCGCTCAGGGCCACGCTCTACGCGGGCCGCGCCTTCAAGGTGCTGGGCTCCAGCGGCAACTGGTTCCGCATCAGCACCCTCACCGGCAATATCACCGGCTGGGTCTCCAAGACCTACACCGCCGCCGGAGCCACCGCCACGGTCACCGCTGGCAGCCTCAACATGCGCGCCAGCGCCAGCAGCTCCGGTCGCTATATCAAGAGCCTGCCCTACGGCGCCCGCGTCAACGTCCTCAGCGTCACCGGCAATTGGGCCCGCGTCACCCACGGCGGGAATACGGGGTACGTGTCGATGAGCTATCTGAGGTTCTGAAAAAGGCGGGAAGGTGTTGAATTGAGGTAACTGTTCAGTTCTGCGACAAACAGAGACTTGGCAGGCTGCGGGGGACGACCTCTCAGTCAGCCTAACGGCTGACAGCTCCCCTGGAAGGGGAGCCAAGGCTGACGCTCTGTCTTCCTCTTGGCTCCCCTTTCAGGGGAGCTGTCGCCGACGAAGTCGGTGACTGAGAGGTCGTTCCCCGTTGCCTCGGACAATCTCCACTTATCACAGCAGAACTGAATAGATACGAATTGAGAATGGAAAATGGAGAATGGAGAATTCATGTGGAAATCCTTACGGATTTCGTATCTGTTCAGTTCTGCTGTGATAAATGGGGCTTTGCCAGGAAGAATTAGGAATTAGAAATTAGGAATTAGGAATGAATAGTGGCTGCCGCGGACTCTGTAGGGGCGACAAAACCATCTAAAATTCCTCATTCCTAATTCCTCATTCGATAAATCCCAATTCGCCGAAGGACTGAACAGTTACCGGATTTCTTTGATAAGCACCGCGAAAAGCCAACCAACGCCGCTTATAGGGTTTAATCAGACAAATCCGCAGGATTTGCACCGCCATTTTCCATTCTCCATTCTCCATTCTCCATTTTCAATTCAGCCGTCCGTCTGAGAATCGTACTCCCGCCATCTGAAGTCCGCCGCCGCGAAGCATCGCGGCGGCGGATTTGTTTTCCTTGACAACGCTGGGTGGCGCGCCTAAAATAGTCATATATCATCATACTCAAAGGAGTCTGCCATGTTTGCGCATCTGCATTTACATACGGAATACAGCCTGCTCGACGGGGCGTGCCGGATCAAGCCGCTGGTGGCGCGGCTGAAGGAGCTGGGCATGACCTCCTGCGCCATCACGGACCACGGCGTGATGTACGGCGTGGTGGACTTCTACCGCGCGGCGAAGGAGGCGGGCATCCACCCGGTGATCGGGTGCGAGGCCTACGTGTGCCCGGACATGGACAACAAGACCTCTCTGACCCGCGACTACAGCCACCTGATCCTGCTGTGCGAAAACGAGACGGGCTATCGCAACCTGTCCCGGCTGGTGTCGGAATCCTTCATACGGGGCTACTATTACAAGCCGCGGGTGGACTACAGGCTGCTCAAGCAGTATTCCGGGGGGCTGATCGCGCTGTCGGCGTGCCTTTCAGGCGACCTGCCGAAGCTGCTGCTGGACGGCAGGGAGGACGAGGCCCGGGAGATGGCCCGGCGTTACATCGACATCTTCGGCAGGGACAACTTCTTCATCGAGCTCCAGGACCACGGCCTGCCCGAGCAGCGCCAGGTGCTGCCGCGGCTGGTGAAGCTCGCCCGGGCCATGGACATCCCCATGGTGTGCACCAACGACTGCCACTACCTGAACCGGGAGGACGCCGAAGCCCAGGAGGTGCTGATGTGCATCCAGACGGGCAAGACCCTGTCCGACGAGAACCGCATGCGGATGAACACGGATCAGATGTACGTCAAGTCCGAGGCGGAGATGCGGGCTGTCTTCCCCAACTTCACCGACGCCATCGAGCGCACCGAGGAAATCGCCCGGCGCTGCCACGTGGACTTTGACTTCTCCACCACCCACCTGCCCGCCTTCCCGCTGCCCGCGGGCAAGACGGACAAGGGGTATCTGCGGGAGCTGTGCGAGGCGGGCCTTCTGCGCAAGTACGGCCCGGACCGGCAGGACGCCCGGGACCGTATGGAGTACGAGCTGGGCGTCATCGAGTCCATGGGCTACGTCGATTACTTCCTGATCGTATGGGACTTCATCCACTTCGCCAAGACTCACGGCGTGGGCGTCGGGCCGGGGCGCGGCTCCGGCGCGGGCTCCATCGTGGCCTACGCGCTGGACATCACCGAGATCGACCCGCTGAAATACGCGCTGGTGTTCGAGCGCTTTCTGAACCCGGAGCGCGTGTCCATGCCCGATATCGACTGCGATTTCGACTACGAGCGCCGGGGGCAGGTGATCGACTACGTGCGCCAGCGCTATGGCGCGGACCACGTGGCGCAGATCATCACCTTCGGCACCATGGCGGCGCGGGCGGTGATCCGGGACGTGGGCCGGGTGATGGATATGAGCTATCAGCAGGTGGATTCCATCGCCAAGCAGGTGCCCTTCGAGCTGAACATCACCCTGGACAAGGCGCTGAAGATGAACCCGGAGCTGAACCGGCTCTACGAGGGCGACCCCCAGGTGCACCGGCTGATCGACATGGCCCGGAAGCTGGAGGGCATGCCCCGCAACCCCTCCACCCACGCGGCGGGCGTGCTGATCACCGCGCGCCCGGTGGTGGACTACTGCCCCCTGCAGACCAACGACGACGTCATCACCACCCAGTTCCCCATGGGCACGGTGGAGGCGCTGGGGCTGTTGAAGATGGACTTCCTGGGCCTCCGGACGCTGAACGTCATCATGGACACCATCGAGATGGCCCGGGACCGGCTGGGCGACACCTTCACCCCCTCCGACATCCCGCTGGACGAGCCGGAGGTCTATAAGATGATCTCCTCCGGCGACACCGAGGGCATCTTCCAGCTGGAATCCGCGGGCATGACCTCGTTCCTCACGAACATGAAGCCCGGCAGCTTCGAGGACATCATCGCCGCCATCTCCCTGTACCGGCCCGGCCCCATGGAGTCCATACCGCGCTACATCGCGGGCAAGCAGGACCCGGACAGCGTGCAGTATCTGACGCCGCAGCTCAAGCCCATACTGGACGTGACCTACGGCTGCATGGTGTATCAGGAGCAGGTGATGCAGATCGTGCGGGATCTGGCGGGCTACTCGATGGGCCGCTCGGACCTGGTACGCCGCGCCATGTCCAAGAAGAAGCACGACGTGATGAACCGGGAGAAGGAGATCTTCATCCACGGGCAGGAGGAAAACGGCAAAGTGGTCGTCCCCGGCTGCGTGCGCAACGGCGTCAGCGAGGCCGCGGCCACCCGGCTGTTCGACGAGATGACCGCCTTCGCCTCCTATGCCTTCAACAAGTCCCACGCCGCCGCCTACGCCGTGGTCGCCGTGCGCACCGCCTGGCTCAAGCTGAAGTTCCCGGTGGAGTTCATGGCCGCGATGATGAATTCCATGAACGGCAACGTGGGCAAGATCGCCTTCTACATCCAATACTGCCGCAAGGTGGGCATCGACATACTGCCCCCGGACGTGAACCGATCCCTGGAGAAGTTCACCGTGGACGACAACGGCGGCAAGAAGGGCATTCGCTTCGGACTGGCCGGGGTGAAGTCGCTGGGCCACAACGCCATCGAGGTGCTGGTGGAGGAGCGCGAGGCCGGCGGCGAGTACCGCGACCTGTACGACTTCATCGACCGCACCGCCGGCGCGGCGCTGAACAAGAAGGGCGTGGAGAGCCTGATCCGCGCCGGAGCCACCGACAGCCTGCCGGGGAACCGGGCGCAGAAGCTCCATGTGTTCGAGCGGGCCATGGACGGCGCGTCCCGCCAGCAGAAGAGCATGGTGGCGGGGCAGCTGTCGCTGTTCGGCATGGAGGACGCGGGCATCAGCGTGCCCCCGCCGCCCATGCCCAACATCCCCGACTTCGACAGCTTCACCCGGCTGCAAATGGAGAAGGAGGTCACCGGGGTCTACATCTCCGGCCACCCCCTGGACGACTATGCCGAGCAGCTGGGCAAGCTCACCGTCAACGCCCAGACCCTTGCCGAGCTTCAGGAGGCCCCCGACGGCGGCATGTCCTGGGACCAGAGGACCGTGCGCATGGGCGGGCTCATCGCCGAAAAGAAGCTCAAGGCCACCAAGTCCGGCGGCATGATGGCCTTCGTGCAGCTGGAGGACATGGTGGGCGTCACCGAGGTGCTGGTGTTCCCCCGGGTCTACGAGCGGGAGAGCGCCAACCTCAACGAGGACGCCGCCGTTGTCATGACCGGCAAGCTGTCCGTCCGCGAGGACGAGACCCCCAAGCTGCTGCTGGACCGGGTCGCCCCGCTGAAGGACCTGGACCGCCTGCCCGGGGCCGCCCCCCGCCGGGATCGCACCGCCCCGGCGCCCAGACCCGCCTCCCCCCGCAAGCTCTACCTCAAGCTCACCGCCGAAACCCGCGAGGCCGCCCTCGCCATACTCGCCCAGACCCCCGGCAATATCACCGTCATGCTCTACATGGCCGACGAGAAAAAGACCTACCAGGCCCCCAGAAGCTACTGGGTGGACGAGGGCTACGACTTCGGAGCCCTGGCAAATCTCATTGGGCCCGACGCGATTGTGTTGAAATGACCTGTGAGGATTGAACGCGAAAAGCGGGAGGTTGTCGGGTTTCCCCGAGGGAAAAGGCAACAGGGAAAAGGGAAAAGGAATAGCCCGGTCACGCAGGAGCGGCAATGCGCCGCCCGCCAGGTCGTACCCTATTGAGTCGGTATCGGGCGGGCGGCCATTGGCCGCCCCTGCAAAGTACGCGGCAGCCGCTATTCCTGTTCCCTGTTGCCTGTTCCCTGTCCCCTGTTCCCTCGTCCCCCTTTTCCCTCGTCCCTCAAGGTTAATTTTTCCCGTTTCTTTGGACGAAAAGTGTGCCAAACAGGTGAATTTACAGCGAATTCCACATTTGGTTGTTGACAAATGGGAGCTTCTAAAGTAAAATAAAATCCGTATGAAAGCGGGGCGTGCGGGTGTAGCTCAATGGCAGAGCTCCAGCTTCCCAAGCTGGCCACGTGGGTTCGATTCCCATCACCCGCTCCATACTGCAATACAACCCATCATATTTTAGGGAGGAATTTCCAATGGCAAAGGCAAAATTTGAGCGCAATAAGCCGCATGTCAACATCGGCACGATCGGTCACGTCGACCACGGCAAGACCACCCTGACCGCGGCCATCACCATGGCTCTGGCTCAGGTCGGCGGCGCTGAGGCCATGCGCTACGACCAGATCGACA
>Ga0256405_10006340_pt1 | contig 19064 bp, 22 predicted proteins | sample RumenRJG_02DNA_FD_189096 | JGI IMG/M metagenome (GOLD analysis project Ga0256405, IMG submission 189096) | Bovine rumen microbial communities from Lethbridge, Alberta, Canada - RJG_02 | ecosystem: Host-associated > Mammals > Digestive system > Stomach > Rumen | place: Canada: Alberta... | reverse complement strand
GGGGTCCGTAGAGCAACAAAGAGGCTGTGTTTGTCTAGACGAAGGAAAATATGAGATAACCGTATATTCTTCCTGCTGTAACATGGATCGGGGAATTTACTATTACAGAACATATGAGAATTCTCAGATTACAGCCGTAGATATGCACAAAGAGGCAGCAGACGGAGAAGCATTGATTCGGTATCCGATGATCAAAGAACAGCAGATACGATATCAAAACTGAAATCAAGATATATTTCAGTTTATAGATTTGTTAGGTATAACGAAGTTTATCATAATTAATTCAGCTTTACCATTGACATTCATAGCAACGTCTTCAGGCACGTGGAGGCCGTCGTTCTGCTGTCACGGAAATGAGGACGATAGCGGAAAAATGGCCTGAAATAAGCGCATCTGCGGGGTTTTTCCTTCAGTGGGAGTGTGGATATGTTCCACAGAGTGGACGAGTGAAATTAGACAAATACGCTGCTGTAACTCTTGTTTCGCTATCACGGGCAAAAATGTGATATTGAGACTATCGAATTGTTGTCATTTGAGGCTTTTTAAGAGGTTGATACTCTCGGTCTGTTGTCAAATGGGACTGTAACGGTAGTTTCGATGTCCGAAGAAAAATGGAGGTATTAACCTATGGAATACATCAGAGTAACAAAAGAAAATCTGGAAAAGGAGCATATCTGCTGTGCCATCTCAAATAACAAGGACGTACAGGTTTCTTCCAAAAAGGCATGGCTTTTGGATCGGTTCGATGAGGGACTGGTGTTTCTGAAAAGCGTGGAACGGGGTAAGTGTTTCATTGAGTATATCCCTGCTGAAAAAGCATGGAATCCGATAGATGCAGACAGGTATATTTATATCGACTGTCTGTGGGTCTCCGGCTCGTTCAAGGGGCACGGATACTCCAATGATCTGCTGAGTGCTTGTATTGAGGACAGCAAGAGCAAAGGAAAACAGGGCCTTTGTATTCTTTCATCAGCTAAGAAAAAGCCTTTCCTTGCCGATCCTAAGTTTCTGAAACACAAGGGCTTTACCGTATGCGACGAGGCTGATAATGGTATTCAATTGTGGTACTTGCCTTTCTCTGCTGACGCTCGCCAGCCTAAGTTCAAGGACTGCGCTAAACACCCTCATGTTGATGAAGCAGGCTATGTTCTGTACTATACCAGCCAGTGTCCGTTCAACGCAAAGTATGTTCCGATTGTAGAGCAAACAGCAAAAGAAAACGGCATACCGTTTAAGGCAATACATATTGAGAGCAAGGAACAGGCACAAAATGCTCCGACACCGATTACGACATATGCTTTGTTCTGTGATGGAGAATATATTTCCAATGAGCAGATGAATGACACTAAGTTTTTGAAACTGGTATCAAAATAACAGATACATCACGGCACTCACACTGCCATCACCGACGGTAGGGAGCGGCATAATGACAAAATGCCTTTAAGCCATTATGGATTTAAGGGGATTATTCCAGTTTATACCTGCGTTGCGCCATTGTTAAATAGCATTGCTTGCGGCAACGGACCTGCCCGCCGTATCATGACTGCGGGAGGAGGCTTTTGCCATGTTAAGCGAAAACATCAATACATTTAAGAAAAGCAAGGGCCTTTCCCAAGAGGAACTCGCAGTCAAACTGAATGTGGTCAGAGAGACGATTTCCAAATGAGAGTAAGGCCTGTCCGTCCCGGATTCCGAGTTGCTGCTTGCGTTATCTGAAGCACTGGAAACTCCCGTCAGCACATTGCTGGGAGAGACTGTTTCAGAACCAGAGACAGATGATCTGAAACCCATCTCTCAAAAGTTGGAGGTGATCAATCTTCAGCTTTCTAAAAGACAGCAGTCACGGAGAAAGATAAGGTCATACCTTTTATATGGTAGGAGGGAATCATGAATCTTTCAGTGATATTTGAAGAAAAACCCGATAGATGGGGATTCAGAGGGGATCCATACTTCTGGGATCACCTAAAAGACATCGCAAAAAATATGGATCTGATCTCACCTGACGAATTGGAGCAGTTGATCAAAGAAGAGTATTTATCCCTTTCCGGCAAAGTCCTGACCGATGAATACATGGATTTTGCCGTCATAAAGCAGTTTGCACATGGAGGAATGAGCTCAGGTGGCGTCGATAACCAGTGGTGGATGAGAGAAGGGATCCCGCTTCTTAAGAGCAGACTGAATGAATTACTGATCAAGATGGATCCGAGTGAATAGGCTTTTGTGACAGCGTATCAGAAGAAGGTAAGGGGAGATAGCGGCTTCATGATAGAACAGTTCGTAATGGCATATTTGATCGAACAGGACCGCATCAGGGCGATGCTTCCTGAGGGGTACGAATCCCTCAGACCTGTGCTTAGGATCAATTCCGAAATACTTGATGAAAAAACTGCATATCTGGAGTTCAATACTCCCGTGAGATGTGACGGAAAGCGCGGATGGCTGAATATCGGACACTGGGTAAGTCCTGAGGTAAGGTGCGAAAGAGATAATGGAGTTGTATCCATTGATACGCCTTTTTTGCACTTGACATATAAGGGGACGGGGACAATGGGAGGATGCCCTGCGGAGAAGGACAACGACGGTTGCTTTTTCCCGGGAGAAACTCCTGAGTTCCATCCGGCAGAGCAGATAAATGAGAAAAAAGAGTTTTGCGACTGTAAGTTTGCCTGGACATTCCATGAGGGTGATGCAGGAGGAGCAAGCATAGGTAAGACCCTGCCAGCTATCCCTGAAGAGAATTCCACAGTATATCCCAGGCAGGAACTGACAGCCGAGAATGCTGCTGCCATTCCGTGCAAAATGGTTCTTGGCTCATATATCGTAAGGTTTGAACGGCAAAGATAAAAAGGAGGCAGTATGAAAGAGATCTCCATAAATGACATCGGTCCATTAAGGATAGGACAGACAGAAAACAGGGAGGCTGGCACAGGATGCACCGTATTCGTCTTTGACGAGGGCATGCATGCAGGCCTCGACATAAGAGGAGGGGGACCGGCTTCCAGAGAGACTCCACTTTTAAGTCCTCTCACTGCTGCCCAGAGGATACACAGTATCGTCCTCGCCGGTGGAAGCGCCTACGGACTCTCAGCAGCAAGTGGTGTGATGAAGTATCTCGCAGAACATGACATCGGATTCGATGTGGGAGTGACCAAGGTCCCTCTTGTGGTACAGTCAGACCTCTTCGACCTTACGGTGGGTGACGCTTTTACTTATCCCGACGAAGAGATGGGATACGAGGCAGCCAGACTGGCCTTTGATGAGCCCAACTACAGAGACGGCAATTTCGGTGCAGGCTGCGGTGCTACCGTGGGCAAGCTCTGCGGCATGGAAAGATGCATGAAGACGGGAATAGGAAGTTTCGCAGTTGAACTGGGTGACCTCAAGATCGGAGCGGTGGTAGCCGTGAATGCCCTGGGAGATATTTTTGACTGGAAGAATGGTCAGCAGATCGCAGGAATGCTTACGGAGGACGGCAAGTCTTTTGCGTCTTCCCCGGATGAGATGAGAAAGAGCATAGAGGTGGTCAGCAACCGCTTCGTGGAGAACACCACCTTAGGCGTAATCATCACAAACGCCAGGTTCCACAAAGGCTCCCTCTGCAAGATCGCTGGCATGGGGCATGACGGCTATGCCAGGTCCATTCGCCCCGTGCATACCTCTCTTGACGGTGACAGCATTTATGCAGTATCCGTGGGAGATGTGGCTGCAGACAGGGAAGTAGTGGGGCTTCTGGCTGCTGAAGTCATAAGTGAAGCCATCATAAGGGCAGTCTCAAGCGCGGATTCAGCCTACGGGTTCCCTGCAGCAAAAGATCTGGAGTTTTAATGTTTTGAGGTGTGATCATGAAAGATGAATGCCTTATTTGCAAAGCGCCCCTCGTGTATCTCAATCAAGACGAGCTCATGGAGTGCGCCATATGTCATAAGAGGGAGCTCAGCAAAACACGCTGCGTAAATGGCCACTACGTATGCAATGAATGCCACACTGCCGGCCTTGACACCATTGTCGGACTGTGTCTTAAGGAGACTTCCAAGGATCCTGTGGCCATAATCAAAAAAATGATGGGTCTTCCGTTCTGTCACATGCACGGACCGGAGCACCACGTTATGGTGGGGGCTGCACTTCTTACCGCATATAAGAATGCGGGAGGTGACATTGTACTTGAAGATGCCCTCAATGAAATGATAAACAGAGGAAAGAAGGTCCCGGGCGGTGCCTGCGGATTCTGGGGAGCCTGCGGGGCAGGTATCAGCAGTGGGATGTTCGTATCCATTATTTCAGGGTCGACTCCTCTTGCGAATGAATCTTTTGCGCTGTCCCATAAGATGACTGCCAGATCTCTCACGGCCATTTCAGAGATCGGGGGACCCAGGTGCTGCAAGAGAGACTCTTATCTTTCCATACTCGAAGCCATAGACTTCGTTAAGGAAAACATGGGCATAGAGATGGACAGACCTGATATAGTCTGCACCCACTATATGAATAACAATCAGTGCATCGGTTCCCGCTGCCCCTTCAGGAAGCTAAACAGGACAGAGCAGGAGCAATTATGAGATTCAAACACACTAATAGGAAGGGCTTCTGGCTGGGGTTCGTGGACTTTTTCACTGCAGGTATATTCTTCCTGCTGTACATGCCTTTCGGAGGCCTCCAAAATGAACTGGAAGAGGTCTTGGGCCACAGGGTCATGCCTTATTGGAATGCCTATCTTCTTGGAATACCCACCTTGTTCATCTATACGCTGGTCTGGATGGCCCGCATCGCAGAGGAGCTTAAGCTGAAGGCCATAGATATGGGAATAGATGGGCCCCACACCTCCTGGAAGCATATGTTCTGGTGGAACGTACTGGGATGCCTATGCTTTGGACCAATGATCGCAACCTATAGGTTCTTCAATACGCTGAACAAAATCGAATCGAAGCTTAACGAAGAATGATTGTTGTTTGGACGGATTATATGATATAATCGCCTTGATTTTGGGCTTTATAACTAAAGAAGAGGATAAGGAATATATGGTACTATTCATAAATGCCTGCGTCAGGCAGGATTCCAGGACCAAAAGACTGGCAGATAAACTGCTGACGGACCTTCAGGGGCCTGTGACGGAGCTTCGCCTTTGGGACATGGAGTTTCCCGTGGTGGATGAAGACTTTCTTAAAAAGAGAGATCAGCTGATCAATAATGAGATGTTCAGTGATCCCATGTTTGATCTTGCCCGTCAGTTCGCAGCATCGGATGAGATCGTTATTGCCGCTCCTTACTGGGATCTGTCCTTTCCTTCAAGTCTTAAACAGTATCTGGAACAGATCTGCGTCTTAGGTGTGACTTTTATCTATGGGCCGGATGGAACCCCGAAAGGGCTCTGCAGAGCAAAAAAACTGACTTACCTGACTACGGCAGGAGGGAACTTTTGTCCGTTGGAATTCGGATATGGATATGTGGAGGCCCTTTCAAAGATGTTCTTCGGTATCGAAGAGATCCGGCTGATCAAGGCTGCAGGTCTGGATATCGTTGGGGCAGATGTTGAGGAGATAATGAGTGCTGTTGAAGCGGAGATCCACGGATGAAATACTTTCTTAGAAATGAGGAGAGTGAGAACTGTGAAAGAAATGCTGAATAAGATCAGGGAACCAAAGAAGGTATCAAAGAAGAGGGCGACCATATATACCCTTAGCATATTCATATTTGGAATAGCGCTGGGAATTATGTCAAAATGGCTGGATAATATCGCCTTCGATGATACTATCGGCTGGCACAGGCCCATCGAAGTCCTTGATCTCGGCAATTTCTTCTCAGATATCGGCATATGGCTCTTATTGGCGCTAATGATCGCGGTATTCAGCGCGTCTCCTGTTCGGGCAGGGATCAATACCTTTGCATTCTTTGCGGGGACCTGCGTGGCTTATCATGCATATACCGTGCTTTTCAGTGGATTTGATCCCCAGTCATACATGATGATATGGTACGGGATAACTCTGTTTTCACCTATGCTTGCAGTGCTATGCTGGTATGCGAAGGGAAAGGGCATCGTTCCCATCATTCTCGGCATGGGGATAATGGCGATCATTACACTTTCATGCTTTGCGATAGGATTGTTTTATGTTGACATAAAAGGAATTCTGTATATTTTAATATACGTAGCTTCTGCAGTGGTCCTGTACAGAGATCCCAAGCAGTTAGTGGCTATCTTGATAGGAGGATTCCTATTGGCCTTCCTTTTGAATCCGCTTTGGCCTTACCATTGAGGGTATGGCGGGCTAGAGTGTTTTGAACTGATAATCAATGAATCATATTGTAATAATAATCGGAAATATGCTGAGCCTCTGCGCTATGGTAACTGATTCCATCAGCGGGACCAGAAGGAAGCATAGTGAGATCATGGCCTTCCAGATAGCGAGCCAGTTCTTCTACGGGGCTTCCTCCATAGTTCTTAAGGGCTACAGCGCACTGGCACAGAACGTGGTGGCGGTATTCAGAAATCTTGCTTCCATGAAGAACGTGAAAAGCAAGGCTCTTGAATGGGTGCTGATACTCTCGGGCGTGGTGCTTGGGGTGGTGCTCAATAACAGGGGGCTCCTGGGCTGGCTTCCGATCATAGCCAATTTTGAATACTCGGTGGCAGTCTTCAGGTTCAAAGACGATGGAAAAGCCCTTAAGATCGCATTCATTATAAATGCAGTCATGTTCGGCATTTTCAATGTTTTCCTGATGAATTACGTGGGTGCGGTATCCTGCACCATTATAGCCATCACTACATTCATAGCGATCATCAAAGAATCAAAGGAGGATCCCCATGGAATTTAAAGAGGGCTTAGGCTGGAGATGCTGTTATGATCCTGACACAGGCCTTTATACTGCTGAGGTGGGAGGAGGCCCCAACCACGATCTGTATGAGATAACAAAGGAGATCTACGATCATGTGGATGATCCGGATGTAGAGTGGCCCACCAGTCTCATAAGTTCCGGCCGTCATCTCTACATGGCTGTGGACGATCGCTGCGGTCCGCCATATACGGTGATCCTTGACAGCGATTATCAAAAGATCTGTCCCTGGGCGAAGACCAGGGTTTCAGGGGAGATCTGGCCCGATGAACTTACTGACGCTGCAGTTGAAGTCTTCGCTTCTGAAAAGAACAACAGGGAGCAGCGCAGGGCCAAAAAGCAGATCAGGCGCATCCAAAAGTATGAAGAACTGTACGATGAAGCTCTGGACCTTGTTGAAAAGGGGAATATCACTGAACGTCTCAAGGAGATCATAGAAGAGTTGGATGCGTACTATACCGGTTCTCTTTGGAAAAGCGACTTCGAGGATGATGAGGCAGGAAAACTGCCGGATGATCTTAAGAGAGGAGTTCTCTCTGAGGACGGGCTCTACGATCTATTGGAAAAGTACGCTGAACTCAAGAATGAATAAATTGGGCAGGATCTTTTGATGATGAAGATCTGCCATAAAACGGGAGGGACATATGGAATACTCACAAGCTAATGCTGCTCTCTGGAATCCGATCATTCAATTCGGGATAATCGCCATCCTCATATTGGTTGCCAACGTGCTCAGGCGCAAGCTTCCATTCATAAGGAAGACTCTAATGCCCACCGCGGTCCTTGCGGGATTCCTGATGCTCATAATCAGGCAGACCGGACTCATTGGCATGGACACGGATTTCCTTGAAATGCTGACCTACCACGCTCTTGGAATAGGTTTCATCGCTCTGACTTTAAGAGTCCCCACGAAGGGAAGTGCCAGTGGGGGTCTCATCGGATCGAAGAGCGGAGCGCTGATCGTAAGCACATATCTGGTACAGGCTTTGACCGGCCTTGTGATATCCATAGGTCTGGCATTTACCGTTATGCCTGACCTGTTCAAGGCCAGCGGCATCCTGCTTCCCATGGCTTACGGACAGGGCCCGGGACAGGCAAACAACATAGGTTCTACCTATGAGGCTCTGGGCATGACAGGCGGACGTTCATTCGGACTGTACCTGGCAGCAGCAGGCTACCTCTGCGCATGCATCGTGGGAGTGATCTTCCTTAACATCTACGATCGCAGGGGAAGGATCAAGCATTACGATGTGCGGAACGAATTGTCCGGCTCCGTAACCATCGATACCTTCCAGGATCACGACGAGATACCCATCTCTGAATCAATAGATAAGCTGAGCATCCAGGTGGCGCTTATCGCAGCGGTATACCTTCTTACGTACCTGTTCACATGGGGGATCACAGCTCTTCTGGGACTGATATCTCCGGGAGTGGCATCCACGGTGAGCACGCTGCTCTGGGGCTTCAACTTCATCTTGGGATCCTTGGTTGCCATGATCGTCAGAAGATCATTCAAGTTATTCAGATCTGTGAAGCTGATGAACAGACAGTATCAGAACAATTATCTTCTCAGCAGGATCTCGGGACTGGCTTTCGACTACATGATCGTTGCAGGCATCGCCAGCATCAACATCAGTGACCTTAAAGGATATCTTCTCCCATTCATTCTCATGGCGGTGGCCGGCGGTATCGTGACTTTCATTTACCTCAAAGTCATGTGCAAAAAAGTTTACCCGGACTATCCCTTCGAGGGCTTCTTCTCCATGTACGGGATGCTGACAGGAACCATTTCATCAGGAGTTCTGCTTCTGAGAGAGGTGGATCCGGAGCTCAAGACACCTGCCGCCAACAACCTGGTAACGGGAAGTTCCTTCGGGATCCTCTTCGGTGCACCGGTGCTCCTTCTGGTATCCATGGCTGCCAAAGGAAACACCATGTTGTTCATTACTTTCGGAATAATAATCGTATATCTTGCGCTGCTTCTTCTGTACATAAACTTCGTGGGGCGCAAAAGATCAGCCAAGGCTAAGGGAGAACAGTAGAGATGATAAGCATCGGTCTGGATCCTAAAATCACTTTGGAGCCTATTTCAGGTACCGGGGCCTGGTATCAGGCTACGGACTATGTCCACGGTGACCTTTACGAGGCTGAGGAACTGTATCAGGATGGACATAGCATTGATTGCAACTCCCTGTATTTCATCCATTTTCCGGATGGGACCATCTATGAACCTGCACCGAAGAAAAAGGGTAGGTATTTCGGCAACACTGCCTATGTGGATGGGAATCTGGCATTTCTAATGGTGGATTTTACTGAGGACCGCATATCTGTAATGGAGTTCGATACAGTGAGCGGCGAGACACAGGTCCTTGCCGAGCTCTCCAGAAAAGATGTAAAGGATTGCTATAATCTAATGGTCCACGGAAGCCCGCTGTTTCTTACGAGACAGGCTAACGATGGCAAGTTTCAGATAATATGGCCATGGAAAGCAGAGTTTCCCATAGAAAGAACGGAAACCTTCGACTTCAGAGACGGAGATAAGCTGTACTTTGCCGCTTGGTACGAGGATCCGGACTACCGTGAGGATGTAATAGTCAGATCTCTTGACGGTGAATTGATGGATCGCTATCCCGGCACCATATACACCATGCCCAACGGCGAGAGGTGGAAGATAGGCTACACTGAATAAATACATAAAGTTTCCAACCAAGACCCGTAAGAGAGATCATACGGGTCTTATTTTGATATTTTGCAATAAAACAGTTGACTACAGTTATAGACTGTTATACACTGTTTACAGCAAGAGGACAGGAGAGGTCATTCATGCAGATAATAATCAACACAGCGTCCATGGTGCCCATTTATGAGCAGATAGTTGACGCGGTAAAAAAACATATAGCCTCCGGCGATCTTAAAGAAGGGGAATCTCTTCCTTCGGTCCGAACCCTGGCCAAGGATCTTAAGATCAGCGCGCTGACCGTGAAGAAAGCATATGACATCTTGGAAGAAGATGGATTCACTGCTACGATCCACGGCAAGGGAACCTATGTAAAGGGTCAGAATGAAGCTTTGGTCAGGGAGGAACAGTTGAGAGAGCTTGAAAAAGACATGGAACGTATGGTGGATAAAGCCAAACGTTACGGAATTGAGCTATCTGAACTTAAGCAGTTGTTCGATTTGTTTATTGAGGAGTGATATATCATGCTGGAGTTAAAAGAAGTCAAAAAGGTTTACAATTCCTTTACCCTGGATGTATCTCTTAGTGTACCAAAGGGGCAGATAGTGGGGCTGGTGGGAGCCAACGGTGCAGGTAAGAGCACCACCTTCAAATCCATCCTTCATCTGATCAGGCCGAGGAGCGGCTCCATAGAGCTTTTCGGTACAGAGACTATGGGTAGGGATCTTACCAAAAAAGAGCGTGAGCGCCTTGGAGTAGTGCTGTCAGACTCAGGATTCTTTATCTATCTGACCGCCTCCGACATCATGATGGTCCAGCGGGCAATGTATCCCTCCTTCGAAAAGGACAGGTTCCTTAAGCTATGCCGTGAACTGGAAATTCCCCTGGATAAACAGATCAAGGATTTCTCCACAGGAATGAAGGCCAAACTCAAGGTGGCTGCAGCCCTCTGCCACAAGGCGGATCTTTTGATCCTGGACGAGCCCACGGCGGGACTTGATGTAATAGCCAGGGACACAGTGCTGGATCTTCTCAGAGATTACCTGGACGAGAGAGAGGATGCATCCATCCTGATCAGTTCACACATCTCTTCGGACCTTGAAAGCATATGCGACAGCTTCTATATGATACACAATGGATCGATCATATTCCATGAAGACACTGACGTGCTTCTCTCTGAATACGCTGTCCTCAAGGTCACAGATCAGCAGTACAACGATCTTGACAAGAAGTACATCATCAGAGTCAGGAAAGAGAACTTCGGGTGGAAGTGCCTGACTCATAAGAAACGCTTCTATGCGGAAAACTATCCTGATGCAGTTTTCGAAAACGGCGGGATCGATGATCTCGTACTCATGATGGTGAAAGGGGAGGTGCTATAATGAAGGCTCTGTTTATTAAAGATATACTCATGCTTTTCAAGCAGAAGAAGACACTTCTAATGATGCTGATCCTGGGAGTTTTGTACACCATGATGGACATGGGGACCTTCGGGATCATGTTCCTTGGAATGATGCTCATGATCTTCGCCACCAGCACCATAAGCTATGATGAATTCGATAACGGTAATGCTTTCCTGTTTAGTCAGCCCTTCACCAGGAGGCAGTACACCATAGAGAAGTACCTGCTGGCCATGGGCGGCGGTGCCATTGGAAGCGTCCTAGGTTTCGTTCTGACCATGATAGGGGGATTCATCAGGCGTTCCGGTGACTTCACGATAGAAGAACTTGTTGCTGTCATGTTCGCAGGAATGCTGTTCTTCTGCTTCATATCATCTTTCATGCTTCCCATGATGCTTAAAGAAGGTGCGGAGAAGGGTCGCAATTCAGCCTACATCCTGTTTGGAGTCATTTTCATAGGCGGAGTCCTCGGTGTCAAATTCATCCCGGAAAGTGCTAAGAATAGCCTGATATCGATCCTTGAATCGACTTCTCCCGCAGTCTGGATAATTGGTGTGGTGGCTCTGGTACTGATCATCGCCATCGTATCCTGCCATATAAGCATCAGATTCATGGAGAAAAGGGAATTCTGATACATTGACAAATAGCGGATCTGCCTTGCCGGGTGGCGGGGCAGATTTTTTGCGCAAAAAAATCTCGGCCGGGGGGCACGACGCGGCTTCAGCCGCGTATTCAATAGGAGACTAGGACGCAATTGGCGAAATCAGGGGTTGCGTCCTAGTCGTCTTGGAAAAAACTAGGACGCAATTGGCGAAATCGGGGGTTGCGTCCTAGTGCCCCGGGAAAAAACTAGGACGCAACTAGTGAAATCCGGGGTTTGCGTCCTAGTCCCACGGGAAAAAACTAGGACGCAACTGGCGAAATCGGGGGATTGCGTCCTAGTGTCACGGGAAATAATAGGACGCAATTGGTTAAATCGAGGGTTTGCGTCCTAGTCCACACCCTAAGCAGAGTTTTTTGCGCAAAAAATTCAATAAAGGTATTGACAACTATATCGAAGTCCGATATAGTGTATATATCGAAGCTCGATATATCGAACTGTGATAGTCAGGAGGACTTATGGACGATAAGATCAAAAGGATATATGTTCCCATGACAGAGTCCGGGTTTTACATATTGTTCTGCCTTCAGAAACCTCAGCACGGATATGGCATCAGCCAGCAGGTGAAGAAGATGACAGGAGGGCAGCTCACAATAAGTGCCGGAACCATGTACGGGACGCTGTCTAAGATGGAAAAGGATGGACTCATATCCTTTTGCTACGAAGAGGATAAGAGGAAACTGTATCAGCTGACGGATATGGGCAGGGAGATCCTGGAACTGGAGATCCGCCGCATAGAGAGATTGTACAGAAACAGCAAAGGAGAGGACTGCAATGCTTAAGACATTTATTCGTTTCTTCACTATAGCAGATTATGAAGATGAGGAGCTTTGGCTCAGATACAAACACAGAGAGGGATGGAAACTTGTCTCCATGACTCCTCCTTGCTTCTATCATTTTGAGTCCTGCGAACCGGAGGACGTTATCTACAGGATGGATTTCAAAAATAACACTCAGACTACGGAATACATGCAGATGATAAGTGACTTCGGCTGGGAATATGTGAATAAGTCTTTGGGCTGGCTGTATTTCAGAAAGCCATCATCGGAGGCGGAGTCAGAGGAAGACGGCGAACTGTTCTCGGATGATGAATCCAGAGTCGATCTGGTGATCCAAGTCGCTAAGAAACGTCTTTGGCCGCTGGTCATAGTATTCTTGTGCTGTGTGATGCCGGGACTGTTAAATACGATGAATGGACTGTACAGCGGGTTTTATGAGAAATTTTTTACCATTTTCTTTGGCACGATGTTCATAATATATGTTTTTCTCATAGTTTACTGCGGATTCAAGCTGAAAAATATAAAATCAAGGTACACAAATAAGTAATTCTACGGAACATAGGGTGCATTTTCTGATGATGCGTCCTACAATCAGGGCGTAAACATCAAAGGAGGTGCAAAAAATGGATGCAAACAAAACAGGAGATTTTATCAGGGAACTGCGTAAAGAAAGGGAAATGACCCAGCAGCAATTTGCAGAGCTCATACATGTCTCGGATAAAGCAGTATCACGGTGGGAGACCGGAAGAGGGATGCCAGACATAGGCAATCTGGAAGATATTGCAGGAGCATGTCAGGTAAGCGTGGCTGAACTTCTTAAGGGAGAGCGGATCTCGGAACCTGTTACTGAGGAAGACATGGAACAGGTTTCCACTGCCAGCTTCTCAATGGCGAGAGACTTCGTCCGTAGGAAGAAATGGCTGAACCTGGCTCTGGGATTCGTGATCGGAGCGATGATCCTTCTTGTTGCGGTGATCCATCTGACGAGCCCGATCCCTCTTAATAATGCCAGTGACGTGATCACTGTTGAGACATTATCTGACGGTGAGATAGTTGCAGTAATGGATGACAGCGTGGCCGGCTACGATATTGGCAGGGTCACTGACCCTGAAACCGGCAGGACAATGGTATTCGTCAGCGGCTACGATACTCTCTGGCACAAGTTAAGAGGAAGCGATGAGCGGATCCTGGTCTCACTGGGAAAGACCGATGATATGGACTATGTATACTACTACCCGGGACCCGAAGGCGACACTCTGATCTGGCAGGATCCTACGGCACCGGAGCCATCCGAGGGTGTGGAGACATTGCCCAGACTGGTATATAACTACTGGCTTCTGGCCGGCGGAGTATTGAGTGTGATCGGTATAGTATTTTGCGCACTCAACCGCAAAAAATACTACCTGGGCCGGGCTCTTAAGATCACCATGATACCGGTGGCCATGACCCTCAGCATGGCAATAGTCCTGGCAGGCAGTTTCGGAGAGATATACGGAGCTCCATATTACCTTACGGGGATCCTTCTCCTTGGAATTTTGATCTATATATTATTTATAATTATATATTCGCTCTATGCACATAAACGAAAGATATGATACAATGAGTCCGTGCTTTTCGGCACGGACTTATTTTTTTAGAGAAGAACAGCATAGATATGAGACTTAATGAACTTAAGATCGGTGAATCCGCAAGAATAGATATTATCGGAGGAGAGGGGGCCCTTAGACAGCACTTCCTGGATATGGGTCTGGTACCTGGGGCTAATGCCACACTTGTACGACTGGCACCCCTGGGGGATCCCATGGAATTCAGGATCAGGGGCTATGAACTTACCCTAAGGATCGCAGATGCAGAGAAGATACAGGTGACCCCCGTAGAGCTGGAAGAACCTGCTCCGGCGGATGCACCTAAACGCAATAAGACAGCTCATCCTGCCATCGGTGAGCCCGGCATACACCATATAAAAGGTGTGACTGAACCTTTTCCTGACGATCACGTACTGACCTTTGCCCTGGTGGGCAACCAGAACAGTGGCAAGACCACTCTGTTTAATCAGCTGACGGGATCAAATCAGCATGTGGGAAACTTCCCCGGAGTTACGGTGGACCGCAAGGATGGAGTGATCCGCAATCATCCCAATACCCGTATCACAGATCTTCCGGGCATCTATTCCATGTCTCCGTATACCAGCGAGGAGATCGTATCCCGTAATTTCGTGCTTCAGAGCAAGCCTGATGCCATCATAGACATCGTTGACGTCACCAATATAGAGCGAAACCTCTACCTGACCATGCAGCTGATCGAGATGGACAGGCCTATGGTAGTTGCGCTCAACATGATGGATGAACTTATCGGAAACGGAGGTTCCATCGATGTGAATGCCATGGAAGAAGCACTGGGAGTACCGGTGGTGCCCATCTCTGCCGTCAAAAATCACGGAGTAGACGAGCTTATCACCCATGCTCTTCACATCGCAAAATATCAGGAGACACCCCTGAAACAGGATTTTTGCTCTCAAGATGACCATGGCGGAGCTGTGCATCGCTGCCTTCACGCTGTGGAGAACCTGATAGATGACCATGCCCTTAAGGCAGGACTTCCGCTGAGATTCGCTGCGGCAAAGGCCATAGAGGGAGACCAGATGGTCATCAATCAGCTGGAACTTGATCAGAACGAACAGGAGACTCTGGAACATATAACTCTTCAGATGGAGTCGGAGAGGGGACTGGACCGCAGTGCCGCCATTGCTGACATGCGTTATACCTTCATCGAGAAAGTCTGTGAGAACAGCGTGACGAAACCTCACGTAAGCAAGGAGCATGAACGCTCCCAGAAGATCGACAGCATCCTGACAGGCAAGTGGACAGCCCTTCCCATATTCATACTCATAATGGGAGCGGTGTTCTATCTTACCTTTAACGTTGTCGGAGCTTTCCTTCAGGAACTTCTGGAAAAAGGCATCACTTCACTGACCGAATGGGTGGACGGCATCCTTACGGCGGGAGATGTGAACGAGGCAGTGCACAGCCTCATAATCAAGGGAATATTCGAGGGAGTGGGAAGTGTGTTGAGCTTCCTTCCCGTAGTCGTGGTAATGTTCTTCTTCCTGTCGCTTCTGGAGGACAGCGGTTACATTGCGAGAGTGGCATTCTTCATGGACAAGCTGCTCCGCAAGATCGGAGTTTCCGGCAGAAGCATCGTACCTCTTCTCATCGGTTTCGGGTGTTCTGTGCCGGCAGTCATGGCGACCAGAACTCTTCCCAGTGAGAGGGACCGTAAGATGACCATACTCCTCACGCCCTTCATGAGCTGTACGGCCAAGCTTCCCATATATGCATTCTTCGTGAATGCCTTCTTCCCGGGAAAGGGCGGTCTTATTATGACCGGACTCTATGTCCTTGGGATCATCACCGGTATAATCATCGCTTTCCTATATAAGGGAGTACTCTTCAAGGGAGAGGCAGTCCCATTTGTTATGGAGCTTCCCAACTACAGACTTCCGGGTCTTGGAACCACCATTCAGCTCATGTGGGAGAAAGCAAAAGACTTCCTTCAGAGAGCTTTCTCTGTGATCCTCATAGCCACAGTGGTGGTCTGGTTCCTTCAGAGCTTCGATATTCGTCTGAACCTTGTGACGGATTCTCATAGCAGCATAATGGCTATGATCGCAGGAGCCTTCGTACCTATCTTCCAGCCTCTGGGACTGGGGGATTGGCGTATCGTCACAGCTCTTATCTCAGGATTCATGGCGAAGGAGAGCGTGGTATCCGTACTGGAGGTCCTCTTCGGAGCCCAGGGAGGTGTGGCTGCGGTCATGAGCCCTGTGGGAGCGGGAAGCCTTCTGATATTCAGCCTGCTTTACACGCCCTGTGTAGCTGCTATCGCATCCATAAAGAGAGAACTGGGAAGATCCTGGGCTGCGGGAGTTGCCGTATGGCAATGCGTATTAGCATGGCTTGTGGCATATCTTTTCACTTTGCTGATGAATATAATATAAAAAGGAGGGTATCAATAACCCTCCCAGTAGATCTCAAAGAAATTGTAATATAACTCGGTGTTGATGTAAGTGTATTCCTTGCCTTCCTGATTGAAGTACTGGATCAGCATGTTAAGGTTCTTGTCATCACCGTCATCAGGCGGATCCACGCCGTAGATATTTAGCTTGGATCCGTCCCCAAATTCAAAGTGAACTTCCCGTATGTGTTCGTATTCGTTTACGTCACAGACCCTTCCTGCACCGTGATCGACTATGATCTCGTAGATGAAGCTTCCAAGGTCAGCCGGGAATTTATCTTTTTTTGGCTTATCATGGGTGCAGCAGGTGAGGGAACTGTGGGTCCTGGAGTACATGAAGCTTTCCTGCATATCCACCTTATAGAAGTGGTAGTCGATCATGTACTTGAGCGGAAAGGATATTGCTACGAAAAAGATCACAAAACATGCGGTGATCAATACGATTATTCGTTTTAGTTTTTTATCTGCGTATTTGCTGATGTCTGCCATTTGAACCCCCTGTTGTTACGATTTGTTACAGACAATCTCATCAGTATAAGTATACGTGAAAATATCAAAATACGCAAGTTCTGCGGTTTACAGATCGACAGTTTTAAAGTATAATATAGTTGTAAGTTAAAGCTTGGTAGATTACAGGAGGTGATGTTAATGGTGCAAATGTATAAGTGCGACATATGCGGCAACATCTTTATCGTAGGATATAACGCAGGACCTGTTCCCGTATGCTGCGGACAGCCCATGAGACTTATTACAGCAAACACAGAGGAGGCTGCTTTTGAGAAGCACATTCCTTGTGTAACAGTGGACGGCGATACCGTCGAGATCATGGTCGGGGAAGTTCCTCATCCGATGACTGAACCACACTATATCGCTTCGATAATGCTGGAGACAGACAGAAGCCTTCTCATCAAATACAATCGTCCCACGGACGAGCCTAAGACAAAGTTCATCGTTCCTCCGGGAGAGAAGCCGGTGGCAGCTTATGAATACTGCAACCTGCACGGACTTTGGAAGAAGGACATCTAAACTCTGATATTGACGTCATATGGCGCAGGATGATCCGGTCCTACGGGGCCGGATTTTTCATTGCTCTGACATTGATTTAGAATTGACTTGGGAGTATAATACGTTCTCGGTGCGGCAAAATAAGAGCCGCCAATAATCTAGAGGTCTTAAATGAACGAGAAACGCGCTGTCTTTGAGTCCATGCCCGTGCCAAAAGCACTGAGGATGCTGGCAGGACCCACCATCATAAGTCAGCTGATAAACTTAATATATAATGCAGTGGACGCCATATTCATCGGGCAGACAGGTGATGCCTATAAGACGGCAGCCGTTACCCTGGCATTTACCATCTTTATGATGAATATAGCCATAGCCAATCTTTTCGGTATCGGCGGAGGCAGTCTCATCGCAAGGCTTGCAGGGAAGGGGCACACAGAGAAGGCTAAGGGGATATCTTCCTTCAGCTTCTGGGCATCCATCGGTGCGGCGGCCCTGTATTCCCTGGTGATCTGGATATTCATGTATCAGATCCTTTACGGCCTGGGAGCATCAGAGAATACCATCGTTTTCGCAAGACAGTATGTGACCTTCGTTATCGTGATCGGAGACATTCCACTCATAATTTCCCTTACGGCCGCTCATCTTTTGAGAAATACAGGATATGCCAGGCAGGCCGGGTTCGGCCTTTCAGGCGGAGGCCTTCTGAATATCGCCTTGGACCCGCTTTTCATGTTCGTGATCTTCCCGAAGGGCATGGAGGTGGCAGGAGCTGCAGTGGCGACACTTCTTTCGAATGTGATCTCCGCCATCTACCTTGTGGCAGTTATCATCAGGGTATCAAAACATGCGCCCATCAGCATATCGCCCCGGGACATGAAGAGCATAGTCTTAAAGGACACGAAGGAAGTCTTCACGGTAGGCACACCGTCTGCGCTGCTTCCCGGACTTTTCGATGTAGCTAATATATTCCTCAATGCCTTCATGGCCATGCATGGGGATCTGCAGCTGGCGGCCATCGGTATCGTCATGAGGATCGACAGACTGCCCAATGCCATCAATATCGGCATATGTCAGGGTAGCCTTCCTCTGATCGCATACAATTACGCGTCGGGAAATCATGAAAGAATGAGCGAAGTGGTAAAGACTGCCAGGATCTACGGTATCGTCGTATCGCTTCTGTCCCTTGCACTATTCCAGCTTGCGCCGGGAGTTCTCTGCGGTGCCTTCATGAGGCAGGGGACCGCAGGAGATCCTGCCATGGCTCAGGCTACCATTGTATTTGCCATAAGGTTCCTGAGGCTCAGATCCTTGTCTTCCTTCTTCCCCATGCTGAATTACAGCACCTCATACAATCTTCAGGCCGTGGGAGACGGCAGGGACACATTCATCCATGCGGTGGTAAGGATACTTGGACTCTACATACCCATAATGTATCTCATGAACGTACTTTTCGGTTCAGATGGACTGGCAGTCTGCTACGCCATATCTGAAGCCTTATCCAGCGTATTCGTACTCTGGCTCTTCAGAAGGTGGAAAAAATCTCACGTCAAGATGGGTCAGGACCGAGCATAAGGGCATAAAAAAGGGGCTGTCTCAAAATGAGATGGCCCCTTTAGCATAAAAACTTATCTAAAAAACCGAAGAGCCAGCCCACAAGGAGCTGGTTCTTTGGTATAATTAGATATGCAAAATCAATTACACAAAGA
>Ga0256405_10006339_pt1 | contig 19065 bp, 17 predicted proteins | sample RumenRJG_02DNA_FD_189096 | JGI IMG/M metagenome (GOLD analysis project Ga0256405, IMG submission 189096) | Bovine rumen microbial communities from Lethbridge, Alberta, Canada - RJG_02 | ecosystem: Host-associated > Mammals > Digestive system > Stomach > Rumen | place: Canada: Alberta... | reverse complement strand
ATCTTTCTGTCTTCCGGGATAAGACCGATGCCGTAGTCGATGGCGACGCTCGGGCTCGTGATGTTGACCTTTTCACCAAAGACGCGAATTTCGCCCTTTTCAAGCTTGGCAGCGCCGAAGATCACCTGGGCGAGTTCCGTGCGCCCCGCGCCGACAAGCCCGGCCAGACCGACGATCTCGCCCTGACGGACCTGGAAGGAGATGTCGCGGTCTCCATTGCCGTAAACATGATCCAGTTCAAGTGCGACCTCTCCGAGACCGCCCTTGCGTTCGGGATATACTTCTTCCATTTTGCGGCCGACCATCAGGGCAATCAGTTCCTGACGGTTGGTGTCGGCCGTGTTGAGTGTGGCGATTTTCTCACCGTCACGCATGACCGTAACACGATCGGAGATCGCGAAGATTTCTTCAAGACGGTGGGAGATATAAATGATCGTGATCCCGTTTTCTTTGAGCTGAGCGATCAGCTTCATCAGGATCTCGGTTTCTGCGAGTGTAAGCGGGCCGGTCGGCTCATCCATGACGATGACCTTGGCCTTGCGGGAGATGGACTTGGCGATCTCAACGAGCTGCATGTAAGCAACCGTGAGATTGGAAACCTTCTCATTGGGATCGATCGAAAGACCGAAGCGGTCGAAGATCTCGCGGCTCTGTCTGGCCATCTCCTTCTTGTCGAGCAGAATTCCGTTGAGAATAGGATGCCCGAGAAAAATGTTCTCCGCAACCGAAAGAGGCGGCACCAAGTTCAACTCCTGGTAGATGACGCCGACTCCCTTCTCAATGGCCTGCAGAGGCTCCAGATGAGTAAACTCCTCACCGTCGATATTGATGATGCCGGAATCCGGCCGGATTGCGCCGGAAATGGATTTGATCAGTGTCGACTTGCCCGCGCCGTTCTCTCCGACCAGCGCATGGACCTCACCTCTGCGAAAATCAATGTCTACCCCTTTGAGAACCGTGACGCCGGAATAAGATTTAACAAGCTTGTGGACGGATAAAATAGTGTCTCTTTCCATCATTTTTCTCATCCTTTTCAAAACTGCAGAGGCCGGGGTTGCGGCCTCTGCAGACAGGCTTAACGATTGCTAAAAAGAAGATTACTTGCTGGCGACGAAGTCAGCCACGTTCGCGGGCGTTACGGGAGTGGCAATGGTGAACTCCTCACTGACGTCCTTGCCGGCAAGCAGATCCAGAGCCATGTTCATGGCGGTGGGGCCGAACTCGGTGGTGTTCATGGCCTGGGTTCCCTTATAGTAGCTGTCCTCAGCAATGTAGGAGAGAGCGACCAGGTCGCCGTCAGAACCGAAGAGACCGAACTGAGCGGGATCCTTGCCGGCGATCGTCAGTGCCTGGTAGGCGCCGAGCAGAGGCGTATCCATGTAGGCGCAGATGGCAACCAAATCAGGATCGGCGGTGAGCATGGCATTGGTTTGGTTCAGACCGTCATCGGCGTTCAGCCCCTGAGCGGTGACGGTGATCTCGGCTTCGGGAGCGGTTGCAGCAAGACCGTCGCGGATGCCCTGGCAGCGCGTGATCAGCGTGGGGATCATCGGGTACTCGAACATGCCGACGTTGCCCTTGCCGCCATAGTTCTCGTTGAGCCATTCGCCGGTCATCTGGCCGACACCGTAGCCGATCTGATATTCATCATTGTGATACCAGGCGTCCCAGTCACCGTCGTTGAGACCGATAAAGAGGGCGACGACCTTGATGCCTGCGGCCTTGGCTTTCTGCAGCGCATCGTGAATGGCATTCGCATCGACGGGCTGGACAATGATGGCATCACAGCCGGAGGTGATGAAGTTTTCGATCGCGGTCAGCTGAGTGGCGGCGTCATTATTGGCGTCGGAGATCAGCAGGGTGTGACCACCCTCATCGGCGATGGCCTGGCAGTCGTTGATGATGCGGGTGAAGATCTCGTCACCGGTGCTCATCATCGCAAGACCGATGGTGTAGCTATCGGCGGCAGGAGCCTCGTTCTGCGCGGGGGCTTCATTCTGCGCGGGAGCCTCAGAAGCGGCAGGAGCCGCGCTCTGTCCGCAGGCGGCCAGGGCAAAAACCATGACCAGAGCAAGGATCATTGCAAGTGCTTTTTTCATTTTTTCCCTCCAAGTTTTTTTGTTTGTTTATCGTACAGGTTTTGCTGACTTTCGTTATGCTCCGCAAAAGTCCGGGTCATCGGGATCGAAGCCCTGCATGTCTTTCGGAAGCAGCTCGGGACAGTGCCGGAAGATCCAGTTGGAGTTTTTCCAGGTCTTATAGGGAACAGGACCCGCAGGAATTGCTTCCTGGATCCATTTCGGCGAATAGGGATTGTGGAAGCTCGTCTTGACGCCGTCGTGCTTTTCTACCACCAGACCGTCGGCGATCTCATATTTGCTGCGGTCGATCCACTGGGTCGTCCACTGGTCATAATCGTTCGCCCAGCCTTTTTCATAGTCGCATTTGGCCAAAACGTAGAGATGCTGATGCCAGATCTTCCATTTGCCGTTGATGCGGATGAAATCGAACGCGACGTGGCAAAAGCACCAGACAGCCTGGGGAATGTCATCCTTGTTCATGATCGTCTCGATGCCGATCATCCACCAGACGCCCTCTGCGGTCTCGCCGTCGTCGGCCACCTCGATCTGCGGGGTGGTGTAGAAGTGGCGGAGCATGTTGCCTTCGTTTTTGGGGATCTGATACTCGGCTCCGAAGAGCTTCTCGAGCTCCTCCCTGCCGACATACATGCCGCGGTCGCCGACCTCAACGCAAACGTCGGGCATTTCATAGGCCATCAGCTCGCCGGCGCGGGACATATTTTTCTGACTCCAGGTGGTCGCCATATCGCCGATCAGAAGCTCGATCTCATGGCGGTCCTGGATGCGTCTTACACGGTGCTCGAGCATCTCGAGCCGATCAAGCAGCTCTTTTCCTTCCATCCGGCGCTTTACTTTGCAACCTGATAATCAGGGTCATCCGGGTCGAAATCGGGGATGTCCTTCGGAATGAACTCGGGACAATGCCGGAAGATCCAGTTGGAGTTTTTCCATGTCTTGTAGGGAACAGGACCTGCGGGAGCCGCCTCCTGGATCCACTTGGGCGTGTGCGGATTGTGCCAGGTCGTCTTTGCACCTTCGTGCTTTTCGACCTTGACGCCGTCGGCGATCTCATACTTGTCACGGTCGATCCACTGGGTCGTCCACTGGTCATAGTCCTTTGCCCAGCCCTTTTCATAGTCGCACTTGGCCACGACATACCAGTGCACGTGCCAGATCTTCCATTTGTCGTCGATCTTGATGAAGTCGTACGCCGTCATGCAGAAGCACCAGACAGCCTGGGGGATGTCATCCTTGTTCATGATCGTCTCGATACCGATCAGCCACCAGGTGCCCTCGGCGGTCTTGCCGTCGTCAGCGACCTCGATCTGCGGAGTAGTGTAGAAATGGCGGAGCATGTTGCCCTCGTTGTAGGGAATCTGATACTCGACCTGGAAGAGCTTCTCCAGCTCGTCCTTGCCGACATACATGCCGCGGTCGCCGACTTCAAGAGAAACGTCCGGCATCTCGTAAGCGAAAAATTCACCCGCGCGGGACATGTTCTTCTGGCTCCAGCAGGTCGTGATATCACCGACGAGCATCTCGATCGCATGGCGGTCGTTGATGCGCTCTACCTGATGTTCCAGTTCCGCAATCCGCTCTTCCAAACTGTTTGCCATCATGATCATCCTTTCTGTCGTTTTATCTTCTTTTTTATTTCTCAACCTTGTACTCCGGATCGTCGGGATCAAAGTTGGGCATATCCTTCGGAATAAATTCGGGGCAATGGCGGAAGATCCAGTTGGAATTCTTCCAGGTCTTATAGGGAACGGGACCGGCCGGCGCCGCCTCCTGGATCCATTTCGGCGTGTAGGGGTTGTGCCAGGTCGTCTTGGCGTCGTCGTGCTTTTCGACCTTCACGCCGTCCTTGATCTGATATTTGTCGCGGTCGATCCACTGAGTCGTCCACTGGTCATAGTCGTTGGCCCAGCCCTTTTCATAGTCGCACTTGGCCAGCACGTACCAGTGAGAATGCCAGGTCTTCCAAACGCCGTCGATTTTTATGAAGTCATAGGCGATCATACAGAAGCACCACACGGCCTGGGGAACGTTGTCCTTGTTCATGATCGTCTCTATGCCGATCGTCCACCAGGTGCCCTCGGCCGTCTTGCCGTCGTCTGCGACCTCGATCTGAGGAGTCGTCAGGAAATGACGGAGCATATTGCCGCGGTTGTCGGGAATCTGATACTCCACGTCAAAGAGAAGTCTGAGCTTATCCCATCCAACATAGGTGCCCCGGTCGCCGACCTCGGCGCAGACGTCTGGCATTTCTTTGGCCATGTGCTTTCCGGCAAGATGCATGTTTTTCTGGCTCCAGCATGTCATGATGTCGGCGACGAGCATTTCGATCTCATGGCGGTCGTTGATGCGCTCGACCTGGTGCTCGAGTTTGGCCAGCCTTTCTTCTAAACTCAGTTCCATGGTCATTCTTCCTTTCCTGTTATGTTCAGACGCGCCGCTGCCGACAACTTACAGGCAGGAGCGGAAGGGGATGTTCTGCGGGTGCTCGAAGCAATCTTCAAAGCCGCGGCGATGGTGGTAGTAAAGCTTGTCCTTGTCCTGCGGATAGATGTAGCGGCCGCCGACCTGCCAGAAGAAGGGATGGAAGCCGTATTCGTTGCGATCCTTCTTGAAATCCCAGAGGAGACGGATCTCCTCACAGTCGGGAGCGAAGTTCGTCCACACATCCCAGTGGATCGGAACGACTACCTTGCACTGGAGCGCCTCGGCCATGCGGAGAATGTCCACGGAGGTCATCTTGTCCTGCATACCTACCGGATTCTCGCCGAAGGAGCCGAAGGCCACATCGACCTCGTGATCCTTGCCGTGCTTGGCAAAATAGATGGAATAATGACTGTCACCGGAATGATAGATGTTGCCGCCCGGCGTCTTGAGAAGATAGTTGACCGCTTTGTCATCCATATCGGTGGGGCACTTTCCGGTCAGTTCCTCGCGATCGGGGCCGGTCGAGTCAGTCGTTACGATGCAGGTGCGGTCAAAGGAGTCCAGCACCACGATCTCGATCTCACCGATGCAGATCACGTCGCCGGGCTTTACGATCCGGCAGCGGTCCGCCGGGACGCCCCATTTCATCCAGGTCTCGACGCTCTTGAGCGGTCCGATGAAGGGAACGGGGGTTTCCCGGCCATTCTCCACTGTGGTCATGCCGCTCTGGATCACATGGGCGGCCCATTCAGCAGACATATGATCCTGGTGATAATGCGTCGCCAGAACCGCATCGACATGCTTGAACGCAAAGGGATCACAAACAAAGGGAATGTTGCGGAGATTGGGCTGCATCAGACGGCCGCCGCACATGTTCGCCATTTGGTGGCCGACCTTCATCTGATTGTCGCCATGCGTGCGTTTTCCGTTTCCGTTCCAAAAATCGATCGTGATATTGGTATTTCCCGGGGTCTTCATCCATATGCCGGTACAGCCCAACCACCACATTGCCACATTCCCTTCGGGAACAGATGTGCCCTCGATCTCCTCGTTCAACCAGGTGCCCCATTCCGGGAATGTGCTCATGATCCAGGATTCTCTGCTCATTTCGCTGATCTTACTCATAAATACCCCCAAGCCTGATCGTTTAATGTTCGTTTTATGATTACAAGCTCATTATAACGCATTATTTTCAGAATAACAGTTGGGATGTTCGATAAAAATAATCATAAAAAATTGTACATTGTCACCAACTCGTTCATATAACGCTGTTTTTTGCTTGATTTTTAATCGATATAATGGTAGCATATGATCATCTTAAGGGGAGAAGGTGCATCGTCATGCGCGCTATTCTTGTCATTGACTGCGGATCATCGAGCATGCGCGGCATCCTGTTCGGGGAGGATGGTTCGATCCTCCATACGGAGCAGCGCCGCTACTTTATGGCGATTGACGGCGACTCGGCCGTGCAGGACGCAGACGATTACCGCAACAGCTTTCTGGAAATTTGCCGCGCCTGCGGAGAAGAGGCCGCACGGCGCGATCTGAAGCTCTCGGCGCTGAGCATCACATCGCAGCGTTCGTCCGTTCTCCCGCTTGACCGTGAGGGCCAACCGCTCAGCCAGATCCTGACCTGGTATGACAAGCGGGCGCTTCCGATCTGCAGCGAAAAGCTTGCCGAGTTCGGCGGAGAGATCCGCGCGCTGACCGGAACAAACCTCATGCCTGTTCTTTCGGCACCGAAGATGCTATACGTCAAGCGCTGCATGCCGGCGGTCTACGATGCGGCCTATAAGCTCGTCGGCATACATGATTATCTGCTTTTCCTGTGCACCGATGAGTTCGTGACGGACATTACGCTTGCAAGCCGGTCGAGCCTGATGAATATTCACACGCTGCAGTGGTCGGAGCGCCTGTTGGAGATTTTCGAGATCGACACCGATAAGCTGTGCCGACTTTTGCCTGCCGGTGCTCTCGCCGGATATGTGACAGAGAAATTCGCCGCGCAAAGCGGCCTTCCGGCCAACATTCCCGTTGTTTCGGGCGGCGGGGATCAGCAATGTTCTGTGTTGGGCCAGGGGCTTTTCCGTCCCGGCCAGATCGGCGTCACCTGCGGGACCGGCGCCTATGCGGCCGCCGTGAGCGACAGACCTCAGATCACAGCTCACTCTTCACTCAACTGGAACGCATCCGTCTGCCCCGGACTGTGGGTGGCGGAAGCGAGTATCCCGGCGGCCGGGTCTGTGTATGACTGGTTCAACCGCTGCTTTTATGACCCGGCGGGGCAGCGCTATCCCCAGGAGCGCATCAACGCAGAAATTGTGCAAAGCCCTCCAGGTGCAAACGGACTTCGGATGAATCCGGATCTGAATAAAGGCGGAGCGATTTCGGGGATCACCTTCTCCCATACCCGCGCTGATTTCGCCCGCGCTGCGCTTGAGGGGATCGCCAGACGCATCGCCAGGTGTATCGGTGCGATACAAGATGAGATCGGCGAGGCACATTTGATCCGGACAACAGGGGGATTGAGCAGACTGCCGGAATTCAATCAAATAATTTCCGATATGATTGACTTTTCTCTGGAAAATAATATAATGAATGAGACGACGGCGATCGGCGCTTTCCTGGCCGGAGCGGCCGCGATCGGTTGGTACGGAACATCGACAGAGGCCTATGACGCGATGTTCGCCGGTACGCAGACCACGCGGTACGATCCGATCCCCGAGCGTGTCGTCCTTTACAGGCAAGAGATAGAGAAAGAGAATGATCAGATATGAAAAACAACCGCAGTGCCATTCAAAAAAGACAGACCCAGCTTCTCCATTATCTTGGTGAAGAGAAGAATGCGGATGTTGCCATTCTCTCAGAGCTTCTTAAGGTCTCTCCGATAACGGTGCGCCGGGATCTGGATGAGCTTGCCTCACGCGGCCTTGTCGAGCGCTATTTCGGCGGCGCACGGCTGGTAAGCAGCGCCCAGGTGGACGACGAGTCTGCCTACATGGAGACGACCATTCAGCATCTGAGTCAAAAGCAGGCCATTGCCCGCTGCGCTGCGGAAATGCTCGAGGACGGCGATACCGTCTTTATCAACTCGAGCTCCACCGCGCTTTTGATCTATCCCTATATCCGAGACAAGCATGTCCTGATCGTGACGAATAACGGGCGAAGCCTTATTGCACCGCGTGCGCCGAGCGTGGAGCTTGTCCTGACAGGCGGAGAAGTCACCGGGAACAAGCAGTCGCTCGTCGGCCAGCTTACGCTGGAAACGCTTTCCCGTATCACGTCTACGAAATGTATCATCGGCGTCAGCGGCATCAGCGTCGAGGGCGGCATCACGACCCGCGTCCTGCAGGAGACCAGCATCAATCAGGCGATGCTGCGCCGGTGCAACGGTCCCAAAATCGTTGTGACCGACTCGAGCAAGATCGGCACGCAGCATAATTTCTTCAGCGGCACGATCCATGACATCACCCATCTCATTACCGACACCGGGGCGGATCCGCGCGCCATCGACGCGATCCGCAGCGCAGGCGTGAATGTGACGCTTGTGGAGCCGGCAGAGCAGTAAGTATTCCCAGATATGAACAGACCCGCGGCACTTCGAAGGAAGCGCCGCGGGTCTTTTTTAGGAAGAGAAGAGACTTTTATGAGTGATACCGCTCCTCAAAAAGACGGATCGCCTGGGAAAAAAGCGGACGGGTATCGCCGTAGTACGGATGATAATGACCGGGCGCCAACAGATCTGCGTCCAGCTCGGCTAAACGCCGGAGGGTTTTGCCGTATTCCTCCACGTCGGCGTCGGGACCGCCGCACCAGGCGAGGTCAACCAGGACATTGTCCTTCGCGTCGTCTGGCCCAACAGTGATGCAGTCGCCCGTAAAGAGAATACGCTTCCCGTCAACATGGGCAAGAAAGATCAGCGCGCCGGCGGAATGGCCGCGGCCTTCGATCACCTCGAGGCGCAGACCGTCAAAATCCAGAATATCGCCAGGCTTCAGGATCCGATCCGGCTTGCAGGGGACAAAGGGATCGGGGAAAGCCATGGTCAAATCCTTCAGCGTGTTTTCGTTGCCGAGACGCAGTGACTCGCCGTCGGCCGCGCTGGTACAGATCGCTGCGCCGAGATCCTGCGCGAGATGGGCGTTGCCGGCGTGGTCAAAGTGGACGTGCGTGAGAAAAAGGTGCGTCACACTCAGCCCGGACAGCCTCCAGTCTGACAGCACGCGGCGCATTTTACCCCATTGATAGGCGCTGTATCCGGAGTCGATGAGGATCAAGCTGTCGCCTGTCCGGATCGCATAGGTGTTGGAATTGGTCCCGTAGGGAACGCCGCTGGTCATATAGACATGCTCTGTCAGTCTCATTTTTCCTTCTTCTCCTTATCTTCCAGTTTCTTGACCCGGCCGATCCAGCCGGCGCTGTCGCCGCGCTTTGCGTCGGAGGCGATGTTCACATTGACCCATTCTCTGTCAGCCTCATCGGGAAACGCAGTCCACGTATCCCGGCGCGGCGGCTCCGGCACGGGCTGACGGATCTCATCGGGCTGATAGGCAAAGCGGCCGAGCATGGCACGGTCCTCTTCTGGCGTCATAGGTGGACGGGTGTTCGTCGGCTGCATATCGCGAGCCCAGCCCTTGTGATATTCATTTTTGGTCGTGCGCTGCCAGCCGGAGTAGAGGATCTTCCATTCGCCGTCCGTTTTGATAAAGGCGTCATTGAATACGCCTAGGGAGAAGATGGCCATGGGCTTTTCTCTGAATTTGGACAGCCCCTCATGACCGAAGCTCCAGAAGCTGGCGCGCGCCCGCGTGTTGTCTGCGTCCACCTCAATCACGGAGCCGGTGAGAGCGTGCACGAGCATATTGCCCTCCAGACTGTCGACGACGGCCTTGCGCCGGAAAGCCAGAACGGCTTCCTTATCGACACTGGGATGGTCGAGCGCCTGCAGCTCCCGCCGCTTCTGACCGATGTGCTGGTCGTCCCAAAGGATCGAGTTCGTTCCCGCGAGATTGCTGCATTCTATTATCGCGATCTGCCGGTCGAGCATCCGCTCGAGCCGCTCGAATTCCTCTTCACTCAACAGCTCGAGATCATCAAGGCAAAAATCAAGCATACTGTCTCACCGATCCTTTCTGGTTTCCGTCATCCACATGGCGTCGGTATAGCTTTCATAAGGCCGCGGCGCCGCCGGGATGCCGTCCCGCACCGAAAGCGGGGAATAGGGATTGTGATAGCTCAGCGGCTGGGAATGGGGAAGTGCCGGCAGATTGAGCCGATTGATCATGCTAAGATCATCGACCCAGCCGTCGGCATAACGGCATTTGAATACACGGAAATAGTGGAGATGCCATATTTTCCACTCCGCTCCGCAGCGGAGGAAATCCGCCGCGATCGTGCCCCAGGCCCAAACAGCCTGCTCTTTTCCGTCCTCCCGGCGGATCGTCATGGGAACAGGACACCACCACACGCCCTGCGTGGTCTTCCCGTCTCCGGCGATCTCGACGATCGGCGTCGTCAGCATCAGATCAAGTCGAGCGGCGTTACCCGGGGCGTCGCTGAAGAGATATGCCAGCAGCTCGTCAACGGCCTCGGGACCGTTGAAACGGCCCTCGTCCGCAAATTCGATCCACAGGGATTCATCCTGCACGAGACAGGAGTGGATGCGCTCAACACTGTGGCAGTTCAAGGCGTCCGCAGTCTCAGCCATCAGATTGCGGACCTCGCGGTAAGCGCTGACGCGCTCCGCTTTTTTCAGAAAAGCCTGCTTCCGCTCTGACGTGATCATGCGCTCACCTCCTCCGCCCAGCCGCGGTCATAGTCGCAACGGACCTTTCGCCGATAGGAAATCTTTTGGATGAGCCAGCTCTCCGCTCTTAAAACGAAGAGGGCGTCGAGCGTTCCAAACGCCCAGACGGCTTTGGCCGGCTCCGCCTCACCGGGCGTTGGCTCAGCGATGGCACTGAGAACCTCCCACTTACACACGGCGGAACAAGCGTCGTCTGAAAATGCGATGTGAGGGCTGCACAGATGACAGTCCGTCATCTCGCCGGCACGCAGCGGCATGCCGACAAGAGAATCGATCGCCCGCGCCACAGCATCCGCCCCCGCGGCGTGATCCGTCCCGGGGAAGCAAAACTCGCTGTCCGCTTCGAACGTGAACAGTTCCTTGAGAGCATCAGCGCGGTGAAACATATAGGCGGCAGAAGCACGGCCTATCGCGTTGTTAATCTCACCGTATGCGTCAGCCATGCCTACAGTATGAAGGAGTGCCGCTTTTCGCTCAGTTTTTTTCTGATCCATTTGACACCTTCTTTCTTAAATGTTCTTTATATAAACGAATAATGTTCTTAATATGATTATAAACTCGCATCATCGGGGATTCAATTCGCAGTTTCGCTAAAGACGATCATATATTATTGACGTTCTTCACAATTCACCCCACTTCACAAATGAATCGCATCGGGAAACGGCTTACATTTTAACCGGGAAGGACACCTGCCGTGCAAAACGGGAGTGAAAACGCAATGACACCTTGCAGAAAGGTGCGGATATAAGAAAACAGAGCGGCAGCCAGGCAATGGCTGCCGCTCTGTTTTCTGAGAAACGAAAAGAGTACGACGACTTAGTGAAATTGCGGTTTTGTCAGAATACGCGGAGAAAAGGAAGGCCTCAGGTGCTGCTTCGGATGATGAGACTCGGCTTGATGATCACGCGGCTGCCGACATCACGGTTGTTGAAAATATCGTTCACCTGGTTGGCGATCACGCGGGCGATCGTTTTCGTCTGCGTGTCGATCGAAGTCAGCGGAGGCTGGGAGCAGAGAGCATACGGAGAATTATCGTAACCGATCACGGCATAGTCCTCCGGTACACGGTGGTTATGGAACATCAAACTGCTGACGGCGCGGGCGGCCAGCTGGTCATGAGAAAAGATCAGCCCGGTATAAGCGACGCCGCTTTGCGCGACGATTTCCGCAATGTCCAGGTTCGGATCCTCGGATGCGGAAAAGGAGAGCCGGAGGATGTTGTCTTCCCGGTAAAAGGGCAGGCCGTACTCGCCGAGCGCCCGGTGAAAGGCGTCGATCTTACTGTTGGTGTTGAGACTGTTCGTGCAGGCTACAAAGGCAAGGTCGCGATGTCCGCGGTCGATCAGATGCTTGACGGCGGAGCGCATACCGTAATTGTGATCGGGCGTGACGGAAAAGCAATTGGGCAGATCCAAATCGAGATCCGACGTGATGATGGGGATCTCCGAGCTGAAATATTTCTCCAGGCAGCCCTTTATATCAAACGAGGCAAAGACCGAGCCGATCAGGATCAGTGCATCCACGCGGCGGGAGGACAGCATGTAAAAATACTGCTGGATCTTTCGCCAGTCGTCACTGGTGTTGCAGAACATCGTGTTGTATCCCCATTCAAAGAACGCCTGTTCAAGGTGGGAGGCAATGATGGAAAAACGCTGGTGCTGCATATCGCTCATCATCACGCCGATGGATTTAGCGGAGTTGAGCACGAGCCCGCGTGCCATCTGGTTGGGGATATAATCCTTGGCCTCCAGCACCTTGCGGATCTTCTTCTGCGTCTCCGGAGAGAGCATTTCAGGGTGGTTATAAAAGCGGGAAACCGAGGAGATGGATACGTTGGCTTCTCGGGCAATGTCATAGATCGTCATCCGGGACGGCCTCCTTTCCGAAGCAGCCTTTTATTTGAACCGGGTTTGATCCAGTATACCATACCGGGAGAGGGAAAGACAAGCACGAAATGAAACCGCTTTCGAGCGCAAACTGGGCCTACACACACCGCCGACAAGATGATTTTGGAAAAGAAATGAATAAAAAACGGAAAAATCGAAAAATAATGAATGAAATTTTAGCGAAGAAACAAAAGCAAAAGAACAAAAAAGAAAGATCAAACGATCTGGGAACCGAAAAAACAGTTAGCAAATGGTAACTGAAACTGAAAACGCTTTCTGAAATGCTTTCAACAATAATCGAAGAAAACATGACAAAAATTGTGCATATAATCTAAAAATAGTGATAATTATTTGGATATGGTTTTAATTGAATGAAACTGGGCTGAATTATATAATCAAATTAAAGAAAGCGCTTTCTTTGCAAAGGAACAATATTGAAGAAAAGAAAGGATGATAAAGGCTTTGAAGACTTATACACTTCCTGATCATGAAAATCATTATGGGATGATCGACTATGAACTGGGCTATGATCTCAAGGACGAGAAATTCATTCCCGAAATGAAGACTTATCTCCGCGAAGAAAACGGAAAAGCGGTGCCGGGTCACATGATGAAGAACATCTACGACCTGGATAATATCTGCCAGCAGTATGTCGTGATGGAGCCTACTGTCACCTATCCCGTGCAGGACGGATTTGTCTGTCATCCGGGCGTCGAGTTTGTCGGCGTTATTCTCGAGGGATACGGGAAGGTGAGCTTTCCTGACGGGGAGAGCCATGATTTTCGTCCGGGCGACTGCTGGTATTTCAAGGCCGGACAGCCCTATCGCATTGAAAACAACGAACTGGGCCTGCTGAAGTTCTTTACGGCGCACACCAGTCCGATCGCAGAGATCCCCTATGAGTATCTCCCGGCCGACTGCGGCGTCGTGATCGAGAACGGCCACGGCATCCGCAACATCGACACCTGCGAAGGGACGCTCGCGCCCGGATTCACCGGTCATAAGGCCGACGCCGGCCACTGGACGACCCTGATGTTCGAGGGGGACAACATCTGCGTCCTGCATCCTGTGCAGGGCCCGGGCTGCTCCTCACCGATGTTCGACTATGTCTCTCATCCGAATGTGCACGAGCTCGAATTCGCCCTTGAGGGCAACGCCATGGTCATCATGCCCGACAAGGCCTACAAGCTCTCGCCGAGAATTGCCCGCTACAACCCCGAGCTTCAGCCCTCCAAGACCTTCAATTACACCGATGAAAATCTGAAGCTTCTGGTCTGGTATTCGACCGGCCGTCTTGCGAACGTTGGACGCATTCAGAATCACGCGGTGCAGTTTGAATGCCGCAACCTGTAAAAGGACGGCACAATTCATTTTTTATCGAGGTGATCGTTAATGAGTCAAATGGTTATCACATTAATAATCTTAGCTGTTACGATAGCCTTGTTCATCTGGAACAAGTTTCCTGTTTCAGCGGTGTCCCTCGGGGTCGTTGCGGTCCTGATCCTGACAGGAGTCGTTCCCGCAGGCGACGCGTTCAAGAGCTTCGTCAACTCGAACGTGATCATGATCTTCGCGACGCTCATTATCGGCGGCGCACTCTTCCAGACGGGCATGGCGCAGGTCATTGCCAAGACCGTAAGCCGCTTTACAAAGAGTGAGCGCAGCGCGGTCACAGCTGTTTTTGTCGTCTGCGCGATCCTCTCCTCGCTCCTGTCCAACACCGGTACGGCGGCGACGATGTTCCCGATCGTCATCGGCCTTTGCGCCGCGACCGGCTTTAAGCGTTCCAAGCTGCTGCTGCCCATCATCATCGGCGCGACCGCCGGTTCACTGGCCACGATCATGGGCACGCCCAGCATCCTTTCGACCTCTGCGATTCTGCAGGAGGCGACCGGCGAGTCCTTCGGCTTCTTTACTACCACCGCCATCGGCGGGATCTATCTTGTCGTCGGCGCGCTGTTCTTCTACTTCATCGGCTACAAGATGCTTCCCGATCGTGAAACGACGGAGGAGGTCGAAGCGGAGACCAAGGACTATTCCGACGTTCCCAAGTGGAAGCAGTGGGCGTCTCTCGCAATGCTCTTTATCGTCATCATCGGCATGATCTTTGAAAAACAGATCGGCATCAGCATGCACATCATGGCCGTCATCGGCGCGCTTCTGCTCGTGCTGCTGGGCGTCATTACCGAAAAGCAGGCCTACAAGATGGTCAACTGGGATACCATCTACATCACGGCGGGCATGCTGACGCTGGCCGGCGCGATGAAATCCTCCGGTGCCGGTGAGGCGATCGCCAATGCGTTTGTCAACGTGTTCGGCTCGTCGACCAACGTCTTTGTTCTGACCGGCGCGCTCTACCTGATCTCCAACGTTTTGACCCAGTTCATGTCCAACGCGGCATGCACGGGCATGCTCCTCCCGCTCGGTGTATCGATCGCCCAGGGCATCGGCGCAGACCCGAAAGCGATCCTGATCGCTATCCTCTGCGGCGCCTCCATGGCCTTCTGCACACCGATGGCGCAGCCGATGAACGGCATGGTTTTCGGCCCCGGCGGCTACAAGTTCACGGACTATTTCAAGGCCGGCTGGCTGCTGACGCTGATCTATTTCGTCATCAGCGTATTCCTGATCCCGCTCTTCTATCCGTTCTTCTGAGCGGCTGATATCTCGAAGCAAAGCATATGGAAATCAGCAGACATCTTGCTAGAGCGATACCGGATTTTTTCCGGGAGGCCGAAAACGAAGAGATCCGCAGCAAAGCCCGCATGTTCTTCGGCGACTGCTTCGCCGTGATGCTGGCGGGAGCGGGAGAAGAGACGGTCAAAAAGCTCGTCCGTTACGCGCAGCGATACGGCACTGGCGGAAAAAGCACCGCTGTCGGCGGGACCAGACTCGACGCGGCATATGCCGCCATGGTAAACGGAGCATCCGCCCATGTCCATGATTTTGACGATGTCTGCACGACGATGGTAGGACACCCCAGCGTTGCAGTCATGCCTGCCGTACTCGCTCTGGGCGAAGAGCACGGCGCGAGCGGCAGAGATGTGCTCGGCAGCTATATCGTCGGCGTAGAGATCTGCGGCCTGTTGGGCAAGCTCCTTTGTCCGGAATTGAACAGACGGGGCTGGCACAGTACGCAGATGATCGGCGTGATCGCCGCGGCTGCCGCATCGGCCTGCATGATGGGGCTGGATGAAGAAGAAACGGTGAATGCGCTCGGCATCGCGGCAAGCGAGGCAAGCGGGATCAAATCGAACTACGGCACCATGACGAAGCCCCTCCACGCAGGCAGAGCCTGCGCAAAGGGGATCATGGCCGCAAGACTTGCGGCAGATGGCTTCACCGCTTCGCCTGAGGCGTTTGAAGGCAGCGCCGGATTTATCTCCGCAAGCGTCGGCAGCGCAAACAGGGAGCGCTTCCTGTCTTCGCTGGAGAGGCGTGATTCGGAATTCCTCGACCCCGGTCTCACAATGAAACCCTGGCCGTGCTGCAAGGGGATGCACAATGCGATCTGGGCGATGATGCTGCTTATAAAAAGCGGCGCTTTCGAACCGAAAGAGATCGAGCGAATCGACTGCCGCGTGCTGCCCTTTGCAAAGGACATTCTGATCTATTCGATCGCCGAGACGCCGCTGCAGGGGAAATTCAGCATGAGTTACGCCATCGCCAAGACCGTCCTGAACGGAAAACTCTCCATGCGCGACTTCGAGGGCGACACGGTCGACGATCCGCAGCTCACGGAGATGATGAAAAAAGTGCGCATGACAGTCGACGAAAATCTCGTCCCCGGGGCAGGCTACTATCATCCGTCTGAGGCGGAGCAGGTTGACGTATTCCTGAAAGACGGGCAAGTGCTCTCTCGGTTCTGCGATCAGGCAAAGGGAACGCCGGAAAACCCGATGACCGACTCCGAACGGTATGAAAAGATGACCGACTGCATGAGCAAGGCCGTCGCCCCGGAAAAAGCGGAGAAGCTGATCGGCCTGTTGGAGAGGCTGGAAACGCTCTCAAGCATAACGGAATTGACAGAGCTGCTGTTATGACGGCATTCAGAGAAAAGACTATGATGAGGAGTGAACATTCATGACATCGCAAATTGCCATTACGCTGATCGTTCTCGTTGTTGCGATGATCCTGTTCCTGTGGAATAAGATACCCGTGGCAGCGATCGCGGTCGCAGTACCGTTGGTCCTGTTCCTGTTTAAGATCCTTGACGCCGGAGATGTCTTCTCCGGATTCGTCAATACAAACGTAATCATGTTCATGGCGATGTTCGTCGTCGGCGGCGCCCTGTTCGAAACCGGCATGGCCCACAAGATCGGCGGCATCGTAACAAAGTTCGCCAAAACCGAGCGCCAGATGATGGCAGCTGTGATGGCGGTATCGGGCATCATGTCCGCGTTCCTGTCCAATACCGGCACGGCCGCGGTCCTCATGCCCATCGTGATCGGTATTGCCGCCTCGTCCGGCTATAAGCGCTCCAAGCTCTTTATGCCGCTGATCTACGGCGCGACGATCGGCGCCATGGTCACGCTGCTCGGCTCACCCGGAAACCTGACGGCCTCCGCCACGCTGGAGGAGGCGACCGGAACAGGCTTCAGCTTCTTCACACTGACGGCTGTCGGCCTGCCGATGCTCGTGCTGGGCGTTCTCTACGTGTACTTTATCGGATACAGGTTCATCCCCGACAGAGAATCCCCCGAGGAAGTCGATATCAAGCAGGAAGACTTCAGTCATGTTCCGGCCTGGAAGCAGTGGGGCTCGCTGATCGTTCTTATCGTCGTTGTCCTAGCCATGATCTTTGAAAAACAGATCGGCGTCAAAATGTATATCATGGCGGTCGTCGGTGCGTTGGTCCTGGTCTTCATGGGCATCCTCAGCGATAAGAAGGCCTTCTCCTACATCAGCTGGAACACGATCTTCCTCGTTGCGGGCATGCTTCCGATGGCGACCGCGCTTCAAAAGACCGGAGCCGGCGAACTGATCGCCAAGGGCGTGATCAGCATCGTCGGAGCAAAGGCCTCGCCGGTCTTCCTGACGGCTGTTCTCTGGCTGCTGACGTGCATCCTCACGCAGTTCATGTCCAACTCGGCGACGGTCGTAATGATGTGCCCCATCGGCATCGAGATCGCCAAGCAGCTTGGTGCCAATCCCACCGCTGTTGTTATCGCCATCCTTGCCGGCGGCAGCCTGGCCTTCTGCACGCCCATCGCCCAGCCGCAGAACACGATGGTTTACGGCCCCGGCGGCTACAAGTTCTCCGACTATTTCAAAGCCGGTTGGGGGATCAGCCTCCTGTGCTTTGTGATCTGTGTGGTGATCCTGCCGCTCGTTTATCCTTTCTATTGATCCCGGACGCGATCAAATGAGTTTATCGCTTTTCTTTTGACTCATACATCCACTCCAACGCGGTGAGGCAGGGCAAGCTTATTTTCCCTGCCTCATCTGCGATATCCGCGCGTTGTGCGATCGGCGGCAAGGGCGTATACTGATCCCGGGGGGATCGGAACGTTTGCCGCAGACGGGGCGCCGCGGTCGATCGGAAAGAGGAAAAAACTATGACATTGACAGAAAAAATACTGGCTCGGGCCGCAGGACGGGATCGCGTCAGAGCAGGCGAGATCGTGACGGCGAAGATCGACCTTGCCGTCATTCAGGACGCGCTCGGCCCGATCGTTTACAAACAGTTCCGTGAGCTCGGCGTCGACATATGGAACAGGGAAAAAGTGCTCGCGGTCATCGACCACTCCTGTCTGCACGCCACGATGGAAAACGCGGCCATCATCGATGAGACGGCGCGCTTTTGCGCAGATTACCGCATTCCCGGCTATGGGAACATGCAGGGCGTTTCCCACCAGCTCGCGGTGGAGAGCGGAAAGTTCCTGCCCGGAAATGTTGCCGTCGGGACGGACTCCCATACCTGCACCTACGGCGCGCTGGGCGGTTTTTCCACCGGAATCGGCTCGACGGAGATGTGCGCCGTGCTTGCGTCCGGCGAGCTGTGGTTCAAGGTCCCGCAGAGCTATGACGTTCGCGTGAACGGGGAACTCCCGAAGAGAGTCTGCTCCAAGGATGTGATGCTCAAGCTCCTGTCCGTGATCGGCGCGAACGGCGCGACCTACCGCGCGCTCGAATTCCACGGCAACACGATCCGGGATATGAGCGTTTCTTCGCGGCTGACGCTGTGCAATATGGCGATCGAATGCGGAGCGAAGAACGGGATCATCGAGGCGGATGAGAGAACGCTCGCCTATTATCACGCGATTGGCGTCGAGCTCGGCAAAGAGGTATTTTTACGTCCGGATCCGGATGCCATCTACGAAAAGACGATCGAGATCGACGCCTCGGCGCTCGAACCGATGGTCGCAGTACCTTTCAGCCCGGCCAATGGCGTCCCGGTGTCGCAGCTGGAGGGCGAGCATCTCGATCAGGTGATCATCGGCGCCTGCACCAACGGCCGGCTCGAGGATCTGCGGATTGCCGCGGGGATCCTGCGCGGGCGGAAGATTCCCAAAACACTGCGCTGCTTTGTCGTGCCGGCGTCGAACCGCGTTTACGCTGACGCTGCGCGCGAGGGGACGCTGGCTGATCTGGCGGAGGCGGGCTGCATCATCGTGAATCCCGGCTGCGGCGGCTGCGGGATCCAGATGCCCATGCTTCCCGGACATCGCTGCCTCGGCACGCATAACCGCAACTTCCGAGGGCGGATGGGGAGCCCCGATTCGCTGGTCTATCTTGCTTCTCCCGCAACCGCGGCCGCCAGCGCGCTCTGCGGCTGTATCCGCGATCCGAGACAAGTATAAGGAGGAGTAGAGCGATGGCTGAAACCATTCTTTCCTGCAAGATCCTC
>Ga0256405_10006336_pt1 | contig 19068 bp, 19 predicted proteins | sample RumenRJG_02DNA_FD_189096 | JGI IMG/M metagenome (GOLD analysis project Ga0256405, IMG submission 189096) | Bovine rumen microbial communities from Lethbridge, Alberta, Canada - RJG_02 | ecosystem: Host-associated > Mammals > Digestive system > Stomach > Rumen | place: Canada: Alberta... | reverse complement strand
AGGTTGCCGGAATATATGCAGGATGCGCTGACAAGAGATTACAAGGTGGCGTAATTGTTTTTTTATAGTCTGGAATATAGAGTTTTCAAGGTGCGATGCCCACTATTTATGTGGGAAGTTTGAGTTACTTAAAAACATTTGAATTAAATTTCGTGGATGTTCTATCATCAGATGTACATCCAATGGCTTAGTTGTCATTTTTGCGATACAGTCGAGATCGTATAAAGACATTGCAAAGTTAGGCACATATCTTCCGTCCATGATATCTATATGGAAAGAATCTATCCCTGCATTTTCCAACTTATTAACCTCATCTGCAAGATGTCCAAAATCGGCACACATCATTGATGCATTTAGTTCTGTGTTCATGTATACCCTCTGATTTATTTAATCTATACCAACAGCGACGTTTTGAATCATTATTGGCTTATTTATTGCTTTACATAACGTTACCAGGCTACTGGGATCTCCATAGTATGCATCTGATATAACTAATGCTCTATCAAGATCTGTTGAATCGTCATAGATTCCGATATCCTCTGATTTATATAATTGAACAATTTTTTTATAAGATTCTAGAAGATGTGGACGCATATTATACATAGTTGCTTCCATAAGTGGATGAGGTCTCCACAAGAGCACGACATTATCTTTGTTTTCTTTGAATGTGTCAAATACTTTTAAAAGTTTAGTTAATATAGTATCTGAATGTCTAAGCATAGAGTTTAAACTTGTATTATATAAAATTATTTTCTTTCTACTGCCATCACTTCTAGATATGTACTTTTTCCATTCATCTGGCACAGTTACGTCATCTCTAGACATTTTTTTTAGTTTTTCTATTTTAGGTGATCCGGTCCCTTTGATCTTATCGCTGAAGAATTTTCTATTTTCTTCTCCGGTGATTTTTACCATGTGTTCTATATATGCTTTACGCATATTTTCAGATTGTACAATTACTTCATCAGCGTAAATCACAGCCGGATTTTCTATGAAATTTTTTAGACCCTCTATTGCATTTTCATCATCTGGATCGATCTCTTCAAGAACAAAATAAGGTATATATATCAGCTTATCTGTGTATTCTCTTATTTTTTTTGAATAATATTCAGGAGGAATGCTTGTGACAAAATTTGTGTCATCATAGGGATTATGTATGTATATTTCATCTGGATGATTTAGCTTTAAGTCATAATTTTCATAAGGCGTAATAGGAACATATTCAGGATATAAAATTCCCTCATAATGATATTCACCAAAGCTGCCGTCTGGATTTTTGTCATAGTAAGGTATGGGTATGACCTTAGCTTCTACTTCAGGGTCAGCATCTGCCTTTTGCCACACAGTCTCCAAGGAATCCCACATAGATGCCTTGTAAGGTAAAAATACAACCTCTTTTTTTACCTTGATATCATTTTTCATTATATTAGTAATATTGATATAACTTTTCTTGAGGGATTTACTTAGTTTGTTTGACTTTATATCATCACCGTTTGAAACCTGAGTGTATATTTGAAATATCAGCTCACAATACTCTTCTAAAGCTTTTACAGATGTACTGCCCTCACCTTCATAAGCATCTATTTTTTGACCAATAGCTAAAGCGGTATTCTGACATTCTGAAAGACAATTTAATGTGGCTTCTATATCATTATTTTCAAAATGTTTGATTAATACGTCATGCTCTTTAGAGAGTAGCTCTAGGATTTCCATCATCTGTTGTTTTATATGCTTGTTCATATACATCCCCTCAATAGATTGTTTGTTATTGTTATAATTCGGATTTAATTACGGGAAAATCAGGAGTGTTTCTGTTGATATTTATAGCTATTGCCATATCTATTCTAGAAGGCTTTCTATCATTTATGACAATTCTTTCGCCCATAGGAATGTTAAATAGTATTTTGTTGTAACGAATAGAATTTTCCTTTAAAAAATTTATAGCCATATCTCGATATTCATCTGTTCTGGATGTAAGTATGAGAATGTAATCCTCCGTAGAAATTGAGCTAATATAATCTTTGGCAGTATCAAGTAAAGTATTTGTACAATAGATTTTGTCGTCGTTGTGCTTTAGTAATGTGCTATTAAGAGTATTATAGCTTCATAGTGGCCGGTTATTCTTTTATATGTTTTCTCTTGTTCATGCTATACATTTTTTCTATCACGCAACACTATAAGTTGATAGCCGATATAGTCCGTTATATTGTTCATCAGCATGATCAAATACAACATAAATCGGTATTGGTAAAGAACCCTGTCTTTGACTCTTCCTCGTCATGTCTTGTTGTGTTGGATGCGTTGAGGGACTTGAGTGTTGGGTTTCTTTTGAGAATTGCTCATGTCGTGTAAATCCGCTTAAATCCGGCATTTTCTCAAATCCCTTTTGCCGATTTCGTCTAAATCCGTCTTAATCTGAACACCAAAATGTGTTACTGATGTGTTAATCGGCTGTTTTCTTCTGCGTTATGGTTTACGATACCTCTGTACCGGAATCATCCATCAAGGACTCTTCCTAAATCACATCGTTATCGTTTAATTTCTTAAATACATCCTGCTTCTTCTGCTCCGATACTTCGGCATATATATCCAGTGTTGTCTGGATGTCCTTATGCCCCATAAAGGATTGAATTACCTTAACATTGGTTTCGTTCTCGCAAAACCTCGTACAAAATGAATGTCTTGTAATGTGGCAGCTAAAGCAAGGAATGATCAGAGGATCTCTTTTCTCCTTTACCGCTTTCAATTCTTCCCTGTAGTTATAGTCATCAACAATTCTCTTGATCTGTCTTTTGATTTCTGCAGGGTTGTGCAGATTACCAAAGCGGTTGCAGAAGATAAAGCCACTCATACCACCAAGCTCGACTACATTATGATAGCCATATTTCTTCTTCCACGCGAAACACCTTCATAATCCGTAACAGTCAGTTCTCCAAAGTTCTCGAATCCACCTGTTCATCATTTCTGCTCCGAATCAGTGGTCTTCCTTTTATCTGAAATTCCTTTATATAATCCGTCAACACCCCCGGATACTTTACTCTCCGGATCTGCTTCTTCCAAGGCATCTCTTCTACAACAATGATCGTCTTCTTTTCTCCGGTTTCATCCCTTTTCGGATTACGAACCCTGTGAGCCGTCTCATGGATATAAATTTCATTTCTTGTGGTATCCACATCATCACTCTTGATTGCAGACAACTCCCCGGTGCGCATACCACAATAAAGGCACAGCAAGGCTGCCAGCATCTCAGGACAGTGGTTATACTTCGCCTTAAGGCAGATCATCTCAATCTCTCTGGGATTTAGCTCCTCATAGGCAGTTCTGTCCATCACTATCTCAGCCTTTTCGATCCCTGTAGCCTCTTTGGCATAATTGACGACATTACTCATTACTGCCTTAACCACAAGAAGTCCACTATTAGTCAAAGATCTTCCACGCTTTTCTGCCAGATCAGGAGCCACCTTGATAAATCTGTTTACTTCAGATTCCGTAACATCAATCATAGGCGTGCTTGCATATTCCGGATAAACATCCCGCTCCAAGGCATCCAGATATCTGTCATAAGTTGTAGAGGCGATTGTACCCTTGGCTTCCGCAAGATATTCCTCAGCTACCTGTTTAAAGGTTTTTCCTTCTATTGGAGATGAAGCCTCAGCAATTTCTCTTTTGGCTTTCTCCACTTTTTCCCGGACTTCTGCTTTGTTTTTTCCGTATACTGCCCTGTAAGTCGCTTTGCCGTTTTCATCACGACTCTCTATATAACGTGCCTCATAGCGTCCATCTTTTCTTTTGTATATGTTTTCTCCGGTTCGAGCCATAAAAACCTATTCCCTGTTCTCGCTTTTAAGTTGTATATATCGTTCCAAATCTGCCTCTGTCGTAACCTTGAAATTTCTATCATCACCTTCAACAGTTACAACTTCAAGTCCGGCCTTCAATGCCGGTTCTGACAATCCTTTAATCCTACATAACATATCCGGCATCAGTGCCATATTTGCTTTGTAGTATTTCTTCAGCCGGAATATTACCGGAGTCTGCTCAATAACAACACCTTCTCTGTCCATCGGAGTAATTTCTATTGTCCATCCCTTTTCTTTCGTCCGATATATGTTGTCATACAACGTCAAGACCGTCATGATCCCATCATGCCCGTCAAAAGCCTCATAGCAATCATCAACCATTTTTGTGGACAAAAAAGGTCTCGCGGCATCATTGATCAGCACCGCATCATCATCCGATATTTGTTCCACGTCTACCACACCGCAGATATCCCGAAGAATCTCCTGCATAGCATTAAGTACAGAGCCCTGTCGCCCAGTATTTGCTGGAATTGCATAGCAGGCAATTTTTTTTACATCAAATCCGGCTTGCTCTGCATCAGCATATATAAGATCCCTGTATTCATGCTCTGCCACCACACAGACACAATCCACATGATTACTTTTAAGAAGCGGCTCAAGAGCATATGTAACCATCATTCTTCCTCCGCCGCGGACAAATTGCTTTGGCACTTTCGTAGATGGTATTCTTCTTCCGGTTCCACCGGCTAATAGAATCGCGTAATTCATAATGCGCACCTCAAAGTTCTCTTTTGACAACCGGAAAGTCTGGTCTATCTCTGTCGGAATTCACTGCAAGTGCCATATCAATCCCCGATGGCTTCCTGTCATTTACCACAATCCGCTCTCCCATTGGAATGTTAAACAGAATCTGATCATATCGAATACCATTATCCCGAAGAAACGAAATGGTCATGTCTCTGAATTCTTCTGTCCTTGAGGTCAACAACAGAATATAATCCTGTTCAGGAATATCACTTATATATTCCTGAATACCATCAAGCAAAGTGTCATGACCATCTATTTTATAGCCATTATGCTTAAGTAGTGTTCCATCCAGATCAAAAATCCATGTTTTAGGCAATGTAGATAATGTTATAGTTTCGCCCACTCGATCACCTCCGTTGCCAGCAAGTTGTATTCAAACTGTTCTATGTTATACATTTCGATGGATTTCCATTTCGTATCACAATAGTTATAATCCGGATACAGTGCTATCTTCTTAGCGTTGGCTTCACGCAGGATATCACAGAGTCCGCTTCTAATCCCGACAAATGTACCCGCTCTTTCAACTACAGATCTTATTTCAAGTAAAGACGGAGATATCGCATCTGTGCCATCCAATGGTTTCTCATCTCCTATCACATTGGTGTAGCACTTATATCCTGCTCCGGTATAATAATTCACAGCTTCTTCCCACACCTTATGATCGATAGCCGTCACAGACTTTGCATAAGGTGAAAAGATAACAGCCTTGCTCTCCGGAATGGAAGCAATATCATTATATATATGCAAATTGGAATTAGGTTTATCTGGAACTGTACCTACAGGAAGACCATAAACACCGCAGCAATAAATCTGTTCCAGCGGAATGCGCTTAATATATAGTGCTTTAGAAAGATTGACCACATATGGTCTGTCCTGGTGCGCAATAAAACAATTCTCATCCTGCGTATAAATTACAGACTGAATCATCGCATCCAGTTCCTTTTGTTCATATGCTTCGACAGGATAATCTCCGAACATATGGATTACATCCGCCAACACTGGATTCGAAACGCAGAAAACAACTCGCTCAAGACTTCTCTTCTTTGCATATGCCGGCCAATATGAGATCATAAAATAAATGTCTCCAAGAGCATTGAATGGACAGAATACCTTAAAATGCTGATCATACTTCTTTGATAGCTCTTCAAGTAATTCTGCACCATGTCTTTCCCTTGCTTTCATCCTTGACATGGTATCAACGGAAAGCGAATACTCCGCATAAGTGTTATAGTCTATTACTTTACGCACCGGACCTTCGTACCCAAGTTCACGAAGTTGCTGGAGCATTGCCGCATAGAAGCGGGATGTGATTAAAACAACGGAATCATTTGCCGGATTCTTACTGGTGAGTTCCTCTATCTGCCTAGGATATATTACAACTGCATCTTTATACTCCTGTCCCTGCTTAATGTCACTGTTATCAAGAATACCTGTCGCCTTTAAACCTTTGGATTCCAGAAGATCGATCAACTCCAATGTTGCATTGCAATGTCCAAAAAGAAAAATCTTCTTCTCAGACAAAGCCATCTCATCATTAATCTTATTTACATTTTCAACCATCTCATCATAGAGTTTCTTTTCCATCTTCTAATCCTCGGCTTCTTTATATTTTGTATAGCAAAGCATCCACCATTTCCTGTTTTGTCAAGATTCCTGTATTAACATAATTGAACAAGTTTCCATATTGAGTTATATTCGAAACGAGTAAAACCTTGTCAGAAAAATCATACATATGATACATGGACACGATGTCACACATTGTCTTCTTTGAAATGAACTCAACATACTCATCTGTTAATGATTTTTCAATCGACTGCCAAATAACTAAATCATCAATTTTACACTCTATTATCCACTGAACTATAGACTTCAATAATTTCATATCTGAACAATCAAAGAGAATAATCTTTTTCCCATCTTCTATTAACATTCCAAGTTTTTTCAAATCATCAGAAAGGCAATAACTTATTGACATATTTCTCTTTTATACTCCTACAAAAAATTTGAAAGCAAATCACATATATATTGCTGTTATTAAACATTCACCCCACATCTATTCGATTTATATCAGAAAATAGCCTTAAGAAAGTCCGCTAAGCTCATATAATCATTTTCATATACAATCCCATTATTTGACTGTTCATAAAATCTATACTTGCATATTTCATTCTGTATTTTTTCATCCCTACATTCAAATGCTATACTATCATTAGTTGTTAAATTACTCTCTATAACAGTACAACCAACCGTTTCAAATGGAAGAATCCATATGTTATCATTTACAATACACGTCTCAAACGAATGAACCAGATTTATCCCTTTATTTTCAGGTATAAGTTTTGCTATCTCAACAAGTTCATTATCTCGTACTGTATAAACCAAATCATCAAATGCCGGAAGTATCAAGATCGTTGTTTCAAATTTAATAACCCTGTTATACAATCTCTTTCCATCTCTAATATCTTTAATCCCTTTATAATCTTTTACATTTCCGTTCTCATTAATACGATATACAACATTCGTATTTGTCGTAATAATCCATCTTTCTTTATCGATAATATGTACAGAAAAAATATTATTAATCCCCGTATTCTCGACATACAGTTTTCTGGACGATACATCCCATTTTGCTATAATATCAGAGCCATAAAAAGCAAAGTGTATGAATCCATTAACATATTCTGCTCTGGTAAGCAAATAACCATTCTCGTTTATTAGAACAGCACTAACTTGCTCCTTAAACTCAGGTATTACTTCAAATGTCCCTGTCTTTGGAAGAAAAACTTTTAGGTCTTCTCCTTTTTTTACAGGTAGAATATAGACCTTATCTCCTGCAATACATGCATCAGATATGGCATCTATCGTTCTTTCAGTATTACCATCAAATTCCCAAGTTTGCATGTCATCTGTACTTGTATCAAAAACATGAATATGATTTCCGTAGGCAGGGAGAAATATTAACTTTTTTCCATAGCAAAGACATTTTTTGTGCATCGCTAATCTTGTAATAGGCTCGTCGGAAAATACAGCTACCCTCTCAATCCCTTTGGTTTTGATATTCATACGAAACAGCCCATTAAAGGTATTATTTGAAAACCATAGATAATCCCCAATCACCTGTGCCCCATAAGTAAACAAATTCCAACGCATATTACTCCTCCGCGTGTTAACTATCCTATGCCATAATTAATTACTATCATCGATAATTCTACATTTAAAGCTATGGGTTATAATGGTCTAGCTGATAGTGTCTGTAATATAGCTAACGCTTTTCTTTCACTGATTTCATCTGTAAATACTTCAAATAATATTGGCACATCGCTTCCCTTAGAAGAAAAAAATGTTTTCAAAGCAGTAACGAACTCTTCCTTATCGTGTGCCATTATATATTTGAATCCGAGATTCTCGACATAATTCTTTACAAGCGATTCCGATTTATTACCAAAGTGACCAGCTGCAGAAAAAAAGTCATTACCTCTTTCACCAAATTGATAAGCAATGTTCGCAGGTATTCTCATCTCCATCCCAAGTCCATTATTGATAAGCAATATTCGTATATTTGAAGGGATATTCTTGTACCCAATTGCATTCATGTCATAGAAAAATCCCAAATCTCCAGTAATTAAAAAATGCTTTTTAGCACTGTTCGTTAACGCTGCCCCTATAAGAGAGGAAGTGCCCCCATCTATGCCAAAACCTCCAACGTTAGAAACTATTTGATGTTTACCCGGTATCTCAAAAAGATTAAAGAACTTGAGTGAGCTTAAAATCCCCAACTGGATGTATGAATCGTCGGTAAAATTTGAAGCACAATTCTTTGCAATCCAAGGCGTTGAGAAAGGCAGTTCAGGAATGCGCCGTCTATACTCATTCTCCCGCACATGTATATGCTCATAGAAAGACATATTTTCATCGTCGCTATGAGTATTCCCTGTATATTTAGAAAAGAAATCCTCAACCCTCATTTCAAAAATGTCAGGCATTCTTCCAAATTCATCCGGAATAGATTTATCTTTCCCTATTCTCCATATATTATTTACCCGAATAGAAAACCTAGGATAATCACCTGTAACGCCTCCAAAAGAAATAACAAGATCAGGATATTCAGGTTCAGATACATACTGTGCGCCTATCAAAGAATAACTAACTCTATACATTCCGCCATAACCACTTGTGTGGTCACATATAACAACTCCATTGTACATACGACAAAATGTTTCTATCATCTTAGTCAATTTATCACCGATGACATCATGAGAGCCTATTATAATTGCCACCTTCCCCTTTTGTATCTCGGGCAATGTGTCTCCAATTATGTATCTCTTAATTCTATGCACCTTGGGCAAAACTTTTGCTGTGTATCCAATTGAATATGCAGTCTCTAAGTCTATATGAATTGGCCCCTTGTTTTCTCCTTCAAGTTTAAGAAATGCTTCATTAAGCCTCAACTGAGCAAGCCGATAATCCTCCCCGGTATGTATTTCATTCAATTCCACTTTGTCGAGCATTACATCGGACGGCGTAATTCTTCTGTCTATCACCTGTGGAAATAATCTTCCTATTCTTCCGTGATACTGTCTGGATGTCACTGCAATTATCGGCAATTTGCTGTAATAAGCTTCTGTCAACCCCGGAAGATAATTTCTTGAAGCAGTAGCTCCTGTACAAGATAATACAATAGGTTCTCTGCTTTCCCTTGCCATACCACAAGCCATATACGCAGCAGATCGTTCGTCGACACACGAGTATATTTCAAACCCTTTGTCATACATCAGGCTGCCCACAAAGGGCACATTTGTAGTTCCCGGCGATACTATCACTTTTTTTATTCCGTATTCCTTTAGCATCGCTATAAGTACCTGAACATTAAACTCGTCCGAATAGCCTCCACAGATATCACTTAACATAGTAATATCATCGTCTATAACATACTTGCGAGCAATCTCATTTAATCGCATTTCTAAGCCTATATCGCGAGGAAGGAATGGTTTTGTGTTAACATCTCCTCGCAAAAACTCTGTAAGGCACTTATCTAATCCATCATTAGGGGTCTTAAATAATTCAATATTGCAAAACCGACCTATTTTAGCATTGTCAAATGACCTATTATAATAGCGATCATATATTTGTTGATATATTCCCCTATGGCAATACATGAACTCTTCTCGCGTAACGTATATCATATTCATATTTATTTTACGTTCACGTTTAATTACTGTTTTATATAATTCAATTACCTCTTTCCACTTTATTGTATTGTTACATGTAATGTGAAATACTTCCCCTAATGCAGTTTTCTCTCCCAAAATTGCACATATACCTTCAGCCACGTCTCCCCCAAATGTCATAGTAGTGGTTGTATTAAGCATATCCTCCGGAAAAATAACCGGCAGTCCTAGCAAGACAGGCCTCAACCAGTACTCCTTTTCAAGGACTCCCAATTGCAACCTATCTGGTGAATAACTTACATATGGTCGAATAATTGTATAATTATTTTTTTCTGATTTTTTTAGCAAATCCTCTTGTCTCGCTTTCGCCAAAGCATATTCGTCAGAAAGCAAAAATTCCGAATCACTCGTTTCATCTAATAGTCTCGGACAATCCTCCTTTAGAGGCATACAATTATCTGCATATACTCTAGATGAACTTAAAAAAACATACTGTTCCGTTGCCAAAAGTAATTCATTATATCTTCTACGGAAATGGTCCGTCGTATAAGACATGAAATCAATAATTGCATCATACCTATCTGTACCAATCAAATTAAATAAAAACTCATCATCCAGCGAATCTCCTTGAATATACCTGACATATCCTTTATTCGCGTGATGTTTTCTTGAAGTCACAATGATTTCATTACCCGCGCGATTAAGTTTTGAGGTGACATAATTTCCTATTGCTCCCGTTCCACCTAATAACAGAACCTTCATGTCTTAACTCTCCATTTCATATACAATAGATGTGAAATATGTTTCGTTGAGAACATATTATTCGTATCCGTGACGTTCCAATACATTAGCAATTCCCAAAACATTTTCACAGTTCTTTAGTCTTCTATATATATCCATAGTAATTTCCCAGCTATCAATCGTCACAATTACGACAACATTCTTTTTTTCTTTCATCTTCTCTTCAGAAATAACCTCTACTCCGGAAATAATTTCTTTTCCTATCATATCGCTCCGCTGGTCAACTACATATCTGATATTTTTCTTCCTTATTACATGCAAGGATCTCAAAAAAATATCTCCAGCTCCCCACGCAATATATTCCACATCAGCTGTCACCTTATCTTTTACAAACTTCCATGATTTATTTCTGTAAATATCTATAAAATTATCTTTACATTTTCTTTGGTCTAAACGCAGTTGCTTTAAAATCCATTTTATTGATTTATCTCTCAATAAATTGATTTTTTCTTCTACTTCGTCAAATCTTATACTTCTGTTATATACATCTCTGCTAACAAAATCTTCTAAATCAGTGACAACTCGATCTTCAAGGCCATATTCTCTAAGAATTTCTTTAATTCTGGTCTTTCCTCGATCTTCTTCCGGCATCAAGACACAAAATTTCTTACTAAAAAGCAATGCAAGACATAAACCATGAAACGAATCTGTTATTAGAAATTTGCAATTAGTAATTAGAGATAGCCATTTTTCTCCAGAAACCGTATTGGTGTTACCAGCAAATATGTTTTCACTCAATTCGTTCTCATATCCAATATTTTCCAATCGCTTTTTGTTCCCATTAAAATATTTGTTAGCAACAAACTCTATAAGTTGCAGCGCTTCATTATGCGGATCCAAAAGATACGATGCGACATATTCTTTTTCTTTACCAAAGTCATTATCGCATAGATTCTCTAAGTATTCCTTTCCAGCAAGTAGTACTGGATCTGATGTGACACAAACGTCATTCGACACATTCAATTCTTTTTTTAGTATCATCTCTCCAGATTTTTCTCGCACAGAAAAACCCATAAATTGATTTAACCAATATTGATAAAATTCGATATGGAATGGCAAACATTGTTCTTCATAATGGTCTACCCCAAATGAAGTACCAATACTCAACTTGCTTTTATACACCCAGTCAAGAGAAAAAAAATCAAAAGTTGAGAACATAAATTTCCTTCTAAACAATTGATCGCCACCTAAAACAAAACAATCAAATTCATTATTTAATTCGATCAACTCCGAGTATTTTGATACAAAAATAACTTTTGAAGAAGAATAGTTTTTCTCGGAAAACAAAAAATCACTATATCTGACATATTCATCCGAACATTCTGGTGGAAAGATAAGCATAGTCTCATAACCCATTCTTTCTAATACATAGGATAAGGACATATTAACAAGATTGTTTCCGTAATTTTTTGTCCCCATCACCACTATTCCTATTTTATTTATCTCTGTATTACTCATATCTATTTAGCCATTCCTAATAACGATATAGTCTTTATTTTGCTTTATTAAGTATAATCAATCACTGTGATAATATTATTTTTATGAACACCATATTCTAATAGTTGTTTTTTAATTTCTGTAACATACCTAACATCAATAAGTATTACTGTGTTGTTATAATCACTTTCTTTTATTATTTCTGGATTACACACATTTAATCCATCAATAAAATTACCCCACTTAGACTCAGCATTGTCTAATATAGCCCTTGGATAAATCGACTGTTCCTGTAGTGCATTTATCAAATAATCTGTAAACTTTCCAAATCCAAAAATATATATATTAGAGGCCATTTCAATCATAGAAAGATATTTATTGATATTATTGTTGATTTGTTTATGTGTTAACGTTGTCCTTCGCTCCACATACTCTTCGGCCTCAATTATGTTTTGTACTTCCATATTAAATGGTGCCATCTGCGCAAGTGACCAACTGCCATCAAAATCATCTATCCCTACATCCAGTTTAATAACATCTTCTGCTATTTTGATATTACCCAATGATTTAATTCCATAAACATTTTCAATAATAGGAAACACTAATCTTCCCTTCCTCCATTTAAATACTCCAGATGAAATTGGATTCATTACAAAATCGTCAGAATAATGCATGAATAGTAAATTATCTATGTAAAATGTTCCGATTTTAACTGTTTTATCCTTCTCCTTAATATATGTGAAAAATTCGTCTATATTTTTTGGATGGTTCCAGCCTGAAAAATAGATGCTACCTTCACTATAACCTGAATTTCTCTTCATAATATCAATCCAATCCACCTCTGCATTTGTGTATGTAATCCCAAATGACCAATGCATAGAATTAGATCTGCTTCGCCACATATCAAGAGAAAACAAGTCGACCCCTTTGCTTTTAGCGTATTCTTCAGCTTCTCTGAGGGCATCGTATATCCTGTCCGGGGGCAGACAAAACAAAGTATCATCCGCATCAATATTCCAGAAATCCGTATACTCTTTTTCTTTTGAGTGGATAAACGGTGTCAAATGTGCATATCCAGCGTTATACCAACGCGGAACAGCAATAGATTTCATTAATTCCTCATCTTCATCTCTCTTTATGCTATATAAAAAAGTATAATTGATGTCCTTGAATGATATTTCTTTTCTTATGCGATCATTTAAACTCTCATTATCACAAAGTAAATAAACTGTTGCCTCTTCATATAATGAAATGGTATTTATCCATACCTGTAAATTTCTCAGTGAGTAGTCTACACATCTGTTTAATTTCAAATAAAAAACCATTTGGTTCCTCCCTGCAATCAAAAAAATGTTGATACGTCTTTATAAAGTTTATCTCCAGTCTCGTACTCAATTTCATTTACATTATTATTTAGTCCCATTTTCTTGATACTAAAATATTCATAATCTGACGCCAAATAGCTGCTCTCATAAATAACCAAAAAATTACATTTCGAATTACTGACCACATCACACAATCCGCTTCTAACAGAAATAAATCCTCCAGCATAATCAAGTACATCCAGCGCTTCCTCGTATGAGAATTGTATTGCACTAGTTCCCGGAATTGGCAATTCACTTCCGTAACAATTCGTACACACAACATATCCCTTTCTCTTGAGTATTTTTACTACATTTTTCCATTCATCCATTGTAATTGCGGATATAAATGACCCCGCATATGGAGCTATGATAACTGTTTTCCCTTTCTTCAATTTTTTCTCTTGAAACAGTTTTTCTCCAACGTCATTGTTTATCATCTTACGTTTTGGATGATTAAATCTGTCGTTATCATTTAGCCCAAATACATCATATTTAAAGTAATCTGCAAACGACATTTCTTTATGTTTTCTATAATCTCGATAATAATGTTTAGTTTCCCATCCCCAGAAGAGAGCTGGTTTTATCTGAATTTTCTCCGTTCCTATAAATTGCCATGCAAGTAGAATATCTTTCAGATCATTGTTAGATATAACTATAATGTTACTATAACCAAATAGTTCAGCTACTTTTTTGCAATTGTTCTTCGACAGTAGTAATACATATTTTTCAATTTTATTCTTTTTAATATATGTATCTAAAAAACCACATGCTAAATAAATATCCCCTGTTCCCGGGTAAGGAAACAAAAACATAATATCCGTTGTGTAAACTGCCCTGATATTCTCATACCTTTCGATTCCTCTTCGCACTCTGCTAATTCTTTCTTTAACTATATTGTCAGAGATTTCAAGATTTAATTCTGGATTAACCACAGGGATTATAAAGATTTCATCATCTTTCAATCCCATTACCTTCATCTGACCTTCCATCTCTCGAGCATATGTTGGTGAGGCAATAATAACAAGTAGCTCATAGCCTGATAATTCTTTTATATAGTTTGGATTATAAACTCTTATCCCACTACACAAACTTCCTTCTTTTTGTTTATCGTTATCTATAAATGCATCTGGCTCTTTCCCAATTTTTCTTAAAGCGGATATAATATCGTTTGCATAAAGCGTACATCCAAAAATGATCACAAACTTATGCTCATACCCAAATGCTTTCTCGTATCTTTCTATTTTATCTACTATTATTTTTGAGTTTTCAATCTCAGGGAGCAATTCTTTACCTCTTATATATATGTTCCTGACACATAATCATCTAAATCAATATCATATTTACCGAGCAGATTCAGATTCCCAAATGGTTCCTCTGCAGATATAACAATTATACGATCACAAATATTTACCAACCGTATAAAATAGATAAAAGATCTCATTTTCGATTTACTTAATAGTTCCTTTTCTATAACAATATCAGTTGTTGTATTTGTATCCGAAATACTTTCCTCATTTAGAACAATAATTACACGTTTCAAATATTTTCCTGTTGCATACTTTTCAATATGCTTCATGGCCATTTCATTCAAACATACATTAGTCGTCGGAAAGCAAATCACAATGTCAAATTTACCGAGTCTGTACTTTGATTCTATATTTCTCCATATTTGAGCTCCTGACATCGCATATGATTCTTCAACATCTATATTCACATCAAAAATCCTCGTTTAACAACTCCATCTAACCATGTATTCCTACCTGATAGTTTTTTAACTACATGAAGATGGTACTAGATAGTATCAACAAAAGGAAGTTGTTCCCCATCAACCGTCAGTAAACTCTCATTATATTTTGAATGCTTCCATACATTCAAAACTTTAGTATTTTTGTCAACATCTGCCCAATTGTGAACAAATTTTCCTTCAGGAGAAATATTTAGATATGTATTTCTTTATAATGTGTATAAAACGGGGCTAAAAAATGTCGTAATACTTTAATTTTTAAGCGGTTTGAACCAACATCATGCAAATGGGGATTTTATCAATTTTTTTCATCTAAACAATTCAATCGCACGCCTATCCCACCTCCGGGGTGATTTACTTTAAAATCATCTAAAGTGATTCCTAATCGCTTGCCGATTTCTATCGCCATTCCTTGAAGGACTATCAAGTATACGGTAGTAGAATTATTTGGGACAATATCCCATTCATCACCCTCATTAATGAGGTGCATTATGAACTTCTTCTCCATAATCTTTGATGCTTTTCCATCACCATAAAAGGACATTAACCAAGTATTGGTTCCACGCTTATTCAGATGCGTTCCAAGATCAACCGTCTCACTTGTATTTCCACCCTTTGTCAAAAGGAAAACAATATCCTTCTTTCCGACCATTCCAAGATCTCCATGAACCGCTGTATTGGTATGCAGAAATCTAGCATCAATACCAAGAGAATTTAACGTTCCTACAAACTTTTCGCAGATAGGAACATTTTTCCCCAACCCACTAGCAATGATTTTCCCTCCGTTTTTTAGAGTATCAACGCACTCCTCTATGATCTGTTCATACAGTTTTTCATCAATGGATTCCAAAGAGTCCTCGATTGTGTGCATCACATCCTTGTAATAAGCAATCATAATATTTCCTCCAAGTAATACAGTCCGTTGTAAAATGCTCCGCATATAGAGTCATAATCCTGCCAAGCATATGTTGTAAGTGATAACCAGATCACCGCATGCAGCAGCTTAATCTCTTCTCTATCAGCTCCTGTCATACCAAAGAAATCATTTTCCAAATTTTCCCAATGATTTGAAGTGATTTGCAGATGTACCCCATCGCTAGGAGTGTCTCCAATTTCTAATCGGAATCTCTTCAGATTAAACTGATCATAATTACCCACTACAGAGTAATAGAGCTTCGCCCAATCGTATCTGACATCACCATATAATTCCGAAAATCCAAAATATCCTCTTGGATCTATTAGAACCGGACTGTTATCTTCTCTGACCATCAAATTAGAGAATGTGCAGTCCCCATGTATAAAAGCAAATCTATCGCAATTTGTTTTCAGTTTCTCTATTCTCTTTTGTAGCTCTCCTTTGTGATAGTAAACATTCCTGCATTTTCTACCATTGATCACAATTTCCCTGTCTCTGGCAAAAGGGATAAGATCCTGTATTTTTGCAAGTCGATCTATGGTTTTATTGAAATACGCTTCCTCTATACTGAAGGTATCCGTTACAGCTTCTTCGCTTTCATGGAGAGCCTTTAATGCGCTTACAAGCGACTTCAATATTGACTTCTTTGTTTCATAGTCAAAGTCACAATCATATATATTTCTGCCCTCAATGAATTCCATCTTCAAAGGATTAGTCTCAAATATCTTGGGTAATTCAGGAATATTCAACAATCTGGCTTTCTCATACCATGCTGCTTCTCTTTTTGCTAGTGATTTTCCCTGTTCATCGATAGGTTCCTTAATAAGACAGTCGTCATCTATAGTTATCTGATTGAATGGCCTGCATTTAACTTGAGGGATATTTTCATATTCTGCTAACAAACCATATTCTTTAGTGCCAGCAAGACCAATGGTTTTAAAATTGAATCTCTGAGTGCCAATCCATCGAACTAGTGCTCCGCTTTCAGGTATATTTTTTAGTTTATTTTTATCTGTAAATAAAAAAAAACCTGCCACTCCGTTTTGCGTTGATTTTTCTTCCTCAAATATGCCTTTTTCATATTTCCATCTGCATGAAAATGTTTCTGAGATACCTACATAGTCATTTAAAGCTACACTACCGTTTTTATATTCTTCTGGTAGCTCAAACGTTTCTGGTAGAATTAGATCTGACCATATCAACATAAAGGCTTTGTTATTGGGGATTAGATTTAAAGCTTGCTTAATGCCAGCACATGTTCCACTACCCGCTGCATCAACTATTTGGTATTTCACATTTGCAAAAGCATATAGATATTCTCTTAATACCTCCTTTTTATAATCTGCAATGACTATAAATCGTTTATCTGGATATTTTTTGAATAAATAAAATAGCATAGGCAAATTATTAACTGGTACTAATGCCTTAGGCTTATTATGAGTTAAATATCCAAGCCGGGTCCCCTTTCCACCGGCTTGAACGATGATGTAGTCCATTTCTATACCTTCTAACTATAAAAAATTGTTAATTTAAGCATTTAAAATTTGATGAGAATTTTAGAGAAAATGAATAATTTTGACTTGTTTATTTTCTGAAAAATATTAGTTTTAGAAATGATAAGAAATATGAGATATTTAGTAGGGCGCAGAAAATAATGACCACTTTTTATACGGTTAATAAATCCGAAAGTTGATTTATACCATCTTCTTTTCTTTTGAAATTGCTATGAACATAAGTATTTAGTGTGGTTGATGCATTTGCATGTCCCAATATTTCAGAAAGAGTCTTGGGATCCATTCCTCTTTCGATACAGCGGCAGGCAAATGTGTGACGACAACAATGTACTCCAGTAGGATGTATACCACATTGTTTTAGTATTCTTTTAAAACGGTTTTCCATAGTTTTAGGTTCGACAAATTTATTTTGATCACCTGTTAGTACAAATGCTCCAGGTCTATAAAATGCTTTAAGCAATTTAGATATATCTTTATTTATAGGTATATCTCTTATGGAACTTTCACTTTTAGGAGAGTCGATTATTATTTCTGTTTTGCTATTGCTATCAATGCTAGGAAGTCTTTGCATAGTTTTTCGTATGTATATAACCCCATCATTAATATTTACATTATCGTATTTAAGTGCACATAACTCACCAACTCTGATACCTGTGAATAAACATAAAATAATCCCTAGGCTGGTCTCATTTAAATCTTCTTTTAGCTTTGCTAATATAGTTTTCTCTTCCATTACTGAAAATACATTTATTGCTGGTTTACGCAGCTTTATGTTTATACTGTCCAGATCAAAGTTTACATAGTAGTCTGATTTTAAGGCATATATGCGAATTTGTTTTAATATAGATAAAATGGATTTGGCTGTTCCGGCTCCAACTGGTTTACTTTTTGGTAATCCTTCTGTTTGAATCATAGATAGAAATTGTTCTACTTCTACAGTTTTAATTTCAGATAATTTCTTCTTTCCTAAATATGGAATAATATAAATCCTCAATTTATCTCTATATCGGCATTGTGTGGATTTTTTCCATTTATGACTATTATTCTTAAACCATAATAAACTAACCGATTCTAATGTACATTCATTACTACTATCTACAGTATTTATTTTTGCCAATTTTAATAATTCGTTAGTACGTTTTTTCTTTACTTCACTGTAACTCGGGGCATATATAGATTTGTATATTGCTTTTCCATCGTATGTTCTATTAATAATATATCTTGCTTCCCAGCGGCCATCTTTTCTTTTGTAAATATTTTCTCCTTTTCTAGACATGCACCTACTCCTTTTTATGATAGATTTGACCACATTTATAACGGTAAATAGATTTAAAATTAGCCATATAACAGTTTTAAAAATTTATATAAAAGTTAGATAATTAAACATTTTATTGGCTCAATCACAAAACTTGTGGGATTTAGGGTTCCGGACATAGTCCCGTCGGCTCATGTCAAATAGCTTCAGGAAGAAGTATTCGTCATCCGGATAGCCATAGCCCTGTCTGCGAAGAGTCTTG
>Ga0256405_10006335_pt1 | contig 19070 bp, 15 predicted proteins | sample RumenRJG_02DNA_FD_189096 | JGI IMG/M metagenome (GOLD analysis project Ga0256405, IMG submission 189096) | Bovine rumen microbial communities from Lethbridge, Alberta, Canada - RJG_02 | ecosystem: Host-associated > Mammals > Digestive system > Stomach > Rumen | place: Canada: Alberta... | reverse complement strand
TGGGAAAGATTCGCGGAGCAGTTGAAAAAGCGGATATCCGGATAGTGAAGCGCACTCCGGAGCGTTTCCTGCATCTGGTTAGAGGAAGTGGTAAATACGATCGCATCCTCATCGGCTGCTGCCGCATCCACGGCCTTCCGGATCTCTTCATTTGTCTTGCAGGAATCAAAGCGGAGCGCTTCCACTGCACCGCCGAAGCGGCCGCTAAGCTCATTGCGCCCCAGCTCATGGGCGTAGCACCAGCGGGAAAGCTCCGGCGTGGAGTCATAGATAAATGCCACCTTCAGCGGATTCTCCTTCGAATATCCGGGTTTCCGGAAAAGACTTCCCAGAATCGGCGTTTCCTTCTCTTCCGGCTCCGGCATCTCCCGGACCTCGATCTCATCGCCCTGCTCCGCTAAAAGCAGTTCATTCCAGATCTTCTGGACGGTCCGCTCCACCTCTGCATTTGTACCATTGATCAGGTGTTCCGGCTTGTAAATGGACAGGTACACCAGGAGAGCATCGCCGCAGGTGATAGAAAGCTTCCACCCGCCTTTTGCAAAAAAGGCTCTCTGAAAGGCCGCATATGCATACCGGAGGTCCCGGACCTTCTCCGGCGCCCAGACATGGTCCAGGTCCTGCCCGAAATATTCCGCCAGCTTCTTATATCCGCCCTCCCGGGAAAATGCAATGTCATACACGGGCGCTGCATCAAAAAACTTCAGGAATTCAAAGTACTGCCGGACTTCCGGCGTATCCTCCCGCTTCGGAAGAATCCGGTGCACTTCCGCGAGGATGGTAGTTCCGCCCACATATTTGGAGACCGAGACTCTCTTATTTCCCTCCAGTACATAGAATCTGCGCATGTACTCATAGACCAGGATCGGGTCCCGGATTCCCTCTTCATACTGGGACTGGAGCAGAGCCTCCCACTTGGAGGCAAACTCCGAATCAGGCTCCATCGCGGGCATGAAGTCCGGGGCAAATGCTCCCTGCCTTCCCTTTGTCTTTGTCCCGACCACCAGGAAGAGCGGAATCTCCATCACACCGATCCGGATCGGATTGATGCCGCTATCATCGGTGAGGATTTCATCCAGTGCCGGAAGTGTATCCGGTTTTCCCGCCGCTCTCGCATCCCGAATCGCCTTTTCTCCCAGTTTTCTCGCTTTTCTGTAATCTTCTGTCATACCCACTCTCCTGTCCGGACCAAAGAATTTCCGGAATCCTTCCGGGATTATCGCTCAAAAGAGGGTGCCGCCTGCCGGAGCTTGTTTCCGACTGCGGCACCCTCTGTTCAATTCACTCTATCGCCGGTTATCAGTGGCAGATGGCCTTCTCGGTCTCTTTGTCGAAGAAGTGCATCAGCTTCAGGTTCACCGGAATCTGGATCTCATCTTCCTTCGGAAGCGGCTCTGTGGAGGGCAGCTTCATGATAACCTTGTTCTCTCCCACGAATACATAGAGGTTGTACTCTGCGCCCAGAAGCTCGCGGAAGTCAACCTTGACATCGAGAGCATTGTCCGCTGTCAGGTTGTCCATGGACATGAAGTGCTCCGGACGGATGCCGAGGGTCACAACCTTGCCGACATAGGGTTTCAGAGCCTCTCTCTTGAAGTCCGGAATCAGCAGACGGTTGGTCTTGTGTCCGGTCACCTCTGCGTACATGTTTCCGCCCTCTTCCACGATCGCTGCATCGATGAAGTTCATCTGCGGGCTGCCGATGAATCCTGCGACAAACAGATTGTCCGGGGTATCATACAGAACCTGCGGCGTATCAAACTGCTGGATCAGACCGTCCTTCATAACGACGATACGGTCGCCCATGGTCATAGCCTCGGTCTGGTCGTGGGTAACATATACGAATGTGGTATCCAGTTTTCTGTGCAGTCTTGCGATCTCAGAACGCATGGAGGTTCTGAGCTTTGCATCCAGGTTGGACAGCGGCTCGTCAAGCAGGAATACCGCAGGGTTGCGGACCATAGCTCTTCCTAAAGCCACACGCTGTCTCTGACCGCCGGACAGAGCCTTCGGCTTTCTCTCCAGCAGGTGCTCCAGGTCAAGGACCTTCGCAGCCTCATGCACGCGCTTGTCAATCTCTGCCGGGTCAACCTTTCTGAGGGTCAGACCGAAAGCGATGTTCTTGTAAACCGTCATATGCGGATACAGTGCATAGTTCTGGAAAACCATGGCGATATCGCGATCCTTCGGCGGGATATTGTTGACTCTTCTGTCGCCGATAAACAGGTCGCCGCTGGAGATGGACTCCAGACCTGCAATCATGCGCAGGGTGGTGGACTTTCCGCAGCCGGAAGGTCCGACCAGGATGATGAATTCCTTATCCTTGATCTCCAGGTTCAGATTCGGGACAACCGGGGTCTTGGCCCCGTCATAAATCTTCGTTACGTTTTTAAATGAAATGGATGCCATACATTTCCTCCGTATTCTTTAATCACTCTATACTCTGTTCAATCTTCCGGAACGCCCGGAGGTAGGCCAGGTTGGTCAGGTAAGCCGTCAGGCCGAAGCCGATGACCGCCCAGAAAAACACCGCACCGCCAAACCGTTCGGGACGCAGGAAAAAGGTGAGGACCACTGCCGCTGCCGGAATCATGAGTCCCAGCAGGGTTTGGGGAAGCGCTGCCACCGAGAGGAGGTACGCATTCCGTATCGTCCGTCCCGCCCCCTGTCCGAATCTTGCCAGCATCGGGAATACATACTGATATCCCGCGAAAAACACCAGCACCAGCGCGTAAAAGGTAATCCGGTACAGATGCTGTGTGCCGCCCTCCAGGCTGTTCACCGTATGGTAATACATCAGAAGGAAGGCGATGCCCAGAAGGCCGGACAGCCAGAGCAGCGTCGCGCGCAGGAAGTGGTCTTTAAAATTCTGCCAGAACACTCTGAGCGCGGACTTTCCTTCATCCTCCTTGTCCTCCGCAATCAGCTGCATCGCAGCCGAAAGTCCCGTCATGGCCGCCCCCGCGGTAATCACGGGAAGGCTCAGCACACAGAACAGCACATTGCAGAAGACAATGTCCGAAATTTTCCGAAGGAGTTCCATAAAGAACCCGTTCGGGTCCGTCAAAAATCCCATATATGCTACCTGCCGTAGAGCAGCGTCGCTCTGCGGATCTTCTCCTGAAGTTCCTCTGTGAATTCCCCCGGAAGCAGCCGCCACTTCCAGTTTTCTCCGGAGGTGGAGGGTGTGTTCATCCGCGATTCACTGCCGTAACCCAGCCAGTCCTGCATCGGAATGACCGCAATTCTTGCCACGCTTCTGAGAGTTGCGCACACCATGGCGTACACGGGGGCCTCTTCCGATTCCGGAAGGGCGAGGTAGGAAAATACCGTCTTCCGTTCCTCCGGAAGAATCTCAGAAAACCATGCCTTCAGCGGGGCATTGTCGTGGGTTCCGGTGTAAGCTGCCGCGTTGACGGGATAATTGTGGGGCAGGTAATCCTGCGCCTGTCCCGTATCCCGGGAGTCAAAAGCAAACTCAAAGAGTTTCATGCCCGCAAAACCCGTGTCTTTAATCAGCTGCCGGACACCCTCCGTCACATAGCCGAGATCCTCCGCGATAATCTCCCTCTCGCCGATGGCGCCCGAGATGGCCTCAAAGAGGCTTCTTCCGGGGCCCTTCTTCCATCTTCCGCCGACGGCGTTCTTATCGCCTGCCGGAATGGCAAAATACTCATCAAAGCCGCGGAAATGGTCGATGCGCAGGATGTCGCAGGTCTCATAGCAGTGGCGGATTCTCCGGATCCACCAGTCAAAGCCGGTTTTCTCGTGGGCCTCCCAGTCATAGAGGGGGTTGCCCCACAGCTGTCCGTCTGCCGCAAATGCATCCGGCGGACAGCCTGCAATTTCGACAGGAAGCCGGGCTTCATCCAGCTGAAACAGCTCCGGGGAAGCCCATACGTCCACGCTGTCCAGCGCGACGTAAATCGGAATATCTCCGACGATGCGCACGCCCTTCTCATGGGCATACGCCAGAATATTGCTCCACTCGCAAGAGAAAAGATACTGCAGGAACCGATAATAGGAGATATCCTCCGCATACCGGTCTCTTGCCTCGGCGAGCGCTTCTTCACTGCGCATCCGGAGGGGCATCTTCCACTCCGTCCAGGAAGCTCCGCCGTGGGCATCCTTCAGAGCCATAAACAGGGCGTAATCTTCCAGCCAGCCGGCTTCTTTTTTTACAAAAGCCTCATAGTCTTCGCTGCCGGCAAGGCTGCTCCTTGAAAATGCGGTCCGCAGAAGCTTTCTGCGTTCCTCATAGAGCTTTCCGTAGTCAACGGATCTGGGATCCTCTCCCAGTCCCGCCGCCATGCACTCCTCCTCCGTAAGCCAGCCCCGTTCTATCAGATCCTCAAGACTGATAAAATAGGGATTTCCGGCAAAGGTGGAAAATGCCTGGTATGGGGAATCTCCGTAACTGGTCGGTCCAATCGGAAGAATCTGCCACAGCTTCTGCCCTGCGGATGCCAGCGCATCCACAAACTCATACGCTGCCCGGTCGAAGCACCCGATCCCATATCGGGACGGCAGGGAGCTTACGCCGAGAAGAATTCCTGCCTCTCTCATTACTTAATTGCTCCTTCTACCATACCGTTGATAATCTGCTTCTGTGCGAAGATAAACAGGATGATCATCGGCAGGATGGCCAGCAGCGCTGCAGGAAGAATCAGGTCCCATCTCTTGACATAGGAACCGACGAAGGCCTGCACAGCAACCGGAAGGGTCTTGACCGGACCGTTCTGTCCGAGCATCAGGGACGGAAGCAGGTAGTCGTTCCAGATCCACATGCCGTTCAGAATGGTGACGGTGGTGATAACCGGCTTCAGCAGCGGGAAGATAATCCGGAAGAAGGTTCCCTCCGGAGAGCAGCCGTCGATGGCCGCCGCCTCCTCCAGCTCATAGGGGATACCCTTGATAAAGCCGGTCAGAATGAATACGGTCATGGCACCGCCGAATCCGAGGTATGCGAACACAATACCCGGGATAGACTGCAGCATCTTGATGCCGATAAAGTTGCCTACATCGCGGAAGGTGGAAATCAGCGCCAGCATGACAACCTGGAACGGGATGATCATGGATGCGATGAAGGTCATGTAGATAACGGTGGACCATTTGGTCTTGTTGCGGCAGATTACCCACGCTGCCATGCCGCCGAACAGTGCCAGCAGGATCAGGGAAACGATGGTGATAATCGCCGAGGTGCCGAATGCAGCCCAGAAGTTAAAGTTGGAGTTGGAAACTACATTCGAGATGTTCTGTGACAGCTGGGAGATGGAAGCGCCTGCCAGGGATACCGGACTCGCCACGATGTCATTCGCCTTCTTCATGGAGTTGATGACAACCAGGAAGAAGGGGAACAGAGTGTAGAGAGCGATCAGGATGGCGACAATCATGAGTGCCGCTGTCGGTCCTTTTCTCATTTTCATTACATCTCCACCTCCTTGCTGTTGGATATGCGAACCTGAATAATGGATACGCAGGCCAGAATGATGAAGAACAGAACTGCCTTTGCCTGGCCGAGGGCGTAATTATTCTTGGAAATTGCCGTGTTATAGATGTTCAGAGCAAGCATCTGGGTTCCGTTGGAAAGCGTCTTTCCCATGAACTTCACGGAACCGGTACCGTTCGTCAACGCCATGTTGACATCGAACTGCTTGAAGGCGGATGTCAGCGTCAGGAAGGTGCAGATGGTGATCGTGGAAGCGATCATCGGGATCTTGATCTTGAACAGGGTGGTCATGGCGTTTGCGCCGTCGATGGAAGCCGCCTCAAGCACATCTTTCGGCACGGTGGAAAGACCGGTGATGTAGATGAGCATGATGTAGCCGGCGTACTGCCAGATGTAAACGATGATGATGGCGATAAACGCGGTCCTGGAATTCGACAGCAGAGAATTTCTCATACCAAAGGCGCTGGCGGTCAGCTTGATTAAAACGTTGCTGAAGATGAACTGCCAGATGTAGCCCAGTACGATACCGCCGATCAGGTTCGGCAGGAAATAGGATGCCCGGTAGAAATCAACGCCCTTGATCTTGGTGGAGCACAGAAGCGCCAGCAGGAAGCCGATGACATTGACCAGGATCATATTTACCACAACGAACAGGAAGGTCAGGACAATGGACCAGATGAATGCCGGATCCTGGAACATGGAAGTATAGTTCGAAAGACCGACAAAGTTGCTCACCTTGACGCCGTTCCAGTCCGTAAAGGAATATCCGATACCGAGTGCCATCGGAATGATAACCGTTACGGTGAATGTGAACAGCAGCGGGAACAGGAAAATAAAATTGATGATTGAGCGGTGATGCTCAATAGTTGGGAAATAGTACAGACCTGCCAGGATTGCGACAGCGCCCACGACGAGCAGCGCTCCCCTGAAAGGTGCACTGCTTCCGGAGAAGTCGAGCACGAGGGCATACCCCATAAGCGCCGCGCCGATAACCAGCAGCGCAATGGACAACCCCTTATTGCCCGCTTTGCTTTCTGCCATAAATAGACTCCTTTCCTACACAGTATGGTTAATAAGTTACGAATGAGACATTTTTATATCTCAAATGACTCTCACATCATCTCGCGGCTCAGCCGCTCGATGTAACGTTGACCTGCAGATGTCCGCCTGCTGCTGCAGTCGGCCGCAGGCCTCGGACATCGCAGCCAGATCTGTGCAAGCACATCTGTCTGCTCTGCCTCGCCCTGCTCCGGCTGCCTCCCGGCGGCCGCCTGCCGGCCTTATCATGCAAAAGGCGGGCGGAGCGTCTGCCCCGCCCGCCGGTTGTTTGAATCTTACAAACTCATCCTGTGATTAGTTTGCGTAATATCCAGCGATAACTTCCTTCAGAGTCTCTACGAACTCTTCGGTGGTGTACTGACCGGCTGCGAAATCCTGGAATACAACGCCGGTAGCGTTCTGGCCGATACCGTCCTTCATGGACAGCCAGTGCCATGCGGAAGTCTTGCCTGCTGCAGTGTGGTCAACAATGGTCTTTGCAAACGGGTCGTTTGCCACGAAAGTGCAGCTCTTGTACGGGGAAACGAATCCGCACTTCTCAACGAGAATCTGCTGGCCGCCATCGTTCTTTGCACACCACTCAAGGAATGCCTTGGCCTCGTCTACGTTGCCGTCCTTGTAAACTGCCCACCAGTTCGGGGTGTTGGTAAGGATGGTGTCCTGGCCGTCCTGGAATGCGTACGGAGCCATACCAACTTCGAAGTTGCCAGCCGCTGCATAAGCATCCTTGTGGTCAGCATCGGTCATGGTAGCGCCGATCCAGGAACCCTGGGTAACGAACGCATACTTGCCGGATGTGAAGTTCAGAACCTGCTGGTCATAGGTACCGGAAACAAGGAGGTCCGGATCAGAGTACTCGTTGAACAGAGCAACCATCTGTGCCCAGTCGTTCAGTCTCGCGTCATCCAGCTTGCCGCCGTCCTTCATCAGATCCATGTAGGTGCTGTCGTCTCTTGCAAGACCTTCATCAAGATAGGTACCGAAGAGGTGCTGGCCGGTAGACCAGTACAGCTGGGAAGCCTCTGCGCAGTAGCCGACAACTGCAAGAAGTCCGAGCTCGTCCTTCTTCGCGTCAACTGCCTCAAAAGCTGCTCTCATGGCTGCCGGAGAGGTGATGCTTTCCGGATCAACGCCGCATGCATCCAGAATGGACTTGTTGTAAGCAAGGCCGATAGCCTCGGTTGTGGTCGGGAATCCGTACATTACGCCGTCAACTGCGTAGCCGTTCTCGGTATCCTTGGTCCACTCCATGTCGGAGAGGTCTGCCAGGTTGCCTTCCCATGTCGGATAGTCCTTGTCACCCTCGATAACGAAGATGTCGGGCATGTTGCCTGCCTGATAGTAACCCTTCAGGGTTGCCTGGGTATCAACACCGCCGCCCAGGGACTCGATGGTTACCGGAACACCGGTCTCTTCCTGATACTTTGCTGCCAGCTCCTTCAGAGCCGCATCAATCTCAACCTTGTTGTTGACAAGACGGATGCCGCCTTCTGCCGGAGCTGCCTCGCCGGCTGCCTGTGTCTCACCGCTGGTTGCCGGAGCGGAAGAACCGCAGCCTGCCAGACCGAGGGATGCTGCCATAACGGCTGCCATGCCCAGAGCTAAGACTTTTTTCATATAAACTACCTCCTTAAAATACTATGCCGGCCTGATGCCGGATAACCGTCATAATGACAGGCACTGCTGTCATAATGCTAAGAACAATTATATAAACATTCGTGAGTTTATTCAAGCTATTTATTCAAAATGCCGATACACGTCAGCAGAATCTCTGGCATGTGTCGGCATCTTTTCCTGCAAAGCCCGCTTAAAATCAGGCTTTCAGCACATATGCGCCATAAGGCGGAATACAACTTAATCCATCTCCGGCGGTATCATAATTTTCAATGAGGACCTCTCCTGCCGCCCATGCCTCCGGCACTTCAAAAGAAACCGCCGTTCCGGAGAAATTGCAGACCACCAGAAGCTTCTCCTCTCCCAGGGTTCTGGTGTATACCCAGAGGTTCTCATCCTCCGGCAGAAGCAGTTCATAGTCTCCGTATACGATGACATCCATCTGTTTTCTAAGGGCGATGAGCTTCTGATAGGTGTAGAAGACAGAATCCTTTCTCGCCAGGGCGTCCTCCGCGTTGACCTTCCCGTAATTCGGGTTCACCGCCATCCAGGGGGTACCCTCCGAGAAGCCGGCATTCTTCCCGGCGCTCCACTGCATGGGGGTCCGGGCATTGTCCCGGCTCTTTGCCCGGAGAGCGGCAAAGGCGTCCTCCGGCGTCATAATTCCCTTCTTCACGATTTCCTTATAGTTGTTGACGGAATCGATGTCCTGAAACTCGGAGACATCTTTCCAGGGATAATTGGTCATACCGATCTCTTCCCCCTGGTAAATATAGGGTGTACCCTTCATCATGTGCAGGCAGATGGCCAGCATCTTGGCACTTCTCTCCCGGTACTCCTCCGAATCGCAGCCCCAGCGGGACACAATCCGCGGCTGATCGTGGTTGTCCCAGAACAGGGAGTTCCAGGCAATGCCCTCCAGCCCCTTCTCCCAGCGGGTCAGCACTTCCTTCAGCTTCGGCAGCTCCAGCTTCTTCGTGGTCCATTTGCCCGTCACCGGGTCACTGTCCACGCCCATGTGCTCGAACTGGAAGCACATGGAAAGCTCGGTTCCCTCCAGGTTTCCGTACTTCTTGGCCTCCTCCAGGGTAACGCCGGAGCACTCTCCCACCGTCACCAGATCATATTTGGAGAGAACTCTCCGGTTCATCTCCTGCAGGTATTCATGGACGTGGGCTCCGTTGGCGGCCACATTGAAATTGGTGTAGCCTGTGGACTCCGGCTTTCCGTCCGGGAAGCTCTGATCCTTGGAGATAAGGCTGATGACATCCATGCGGAAGCCGTCAATTCCCTTTTTCAGCCACCAGTCCATCATGTCAAAGACCTCGTCGCGGACCTTCGGGTTGTCCCAGTTGAGATCCGGCTGCTTCTTGGAGAAGAGGTGCAGGTAATACTGTCCCGCGGTCTCATCGTACTGCCAGGCGCTTCCGCCGAAGCAGGAGCCCCAGTTATTCGGCTCCTTTCCATCCTTCCCGTCCCGCCAGATATAGTAATCCCGGTAGGGATTATCCTTTGACTTCCGGGATTCCACAAACCAGGCGTGCTCGTCAGAGGTGTGGTTTACCACCAGATCCATCACGATCTTAAGCCCCAGCTCGTGGGCCCTGTCCAGCATCCGGTCAAAATCCTCCATGGTGCCGAATTCCTTCATGATGCCCCGGTAATTGCTGATATCATAGCCGTTGTCATCGTTGGGCGACTCATATACCGGAGAAAGCCAGATCACATCCACGCCCAGCTCCTTCAGATACGGAAGTCTCCTTGTAATGCCCGGGATATCGCCGATGCCGTCTCCGTCGCTGTCCTGAAAGCTTCTGGGATACACCTGGTAAACCACACTCTTCTGCCACCATTTCTTTTCCATATATCGAAATCCTCCTGTTTATTCATAGTTCCATCGCGCATCCTGCGCGCATATGCATCACAGTTCCAGAACCACAGCCTGGTAACCTGCAAGCCGCAGCGTATCCCCGCACATCTCCGGCGCCTCCTTCAGGTTGTTCAGGAGCAGCCGGCCCTCTCCGGGGATGGTCACCGTCTTCGGATTCCGGTCGAAGTTTCCGGCCACCAGAATTTTCTGTCCGCCCTCTTCCCGGATGTAGGCCATCAGGTTCTTCTCCTCCGGAAGATACGGGGTCAGGGTTCCGTAGACCAGTGTGTCCTTGTACGCCGGGTCCTTGCGAAGCTTTATCAGCTTCTGATAATAATGATAGATGGAATCCGGATCCGCCAGATTGTCCTCTGCATTGATCCGTACATAATTCTCATTCAGATTAAGCCAGGGCGTTCCTTCGGTAAAGCCGGCATTCTTCCCTGCACTCCACTGCACGGGTGTTCTGGCATTGTCCCGGCTGTAGGCAGATACGGCCCGGAGGGCCTCCTCCTCGGAAAGCCCGGCTTTCAGCGCCACCTGGTACTCATCGATGGAGCTCACATCATCAAATTCCTCTGCCGAGGGGAACATCCGGTTCTCCATCCCCAGCTCCTGTCCCTGGAAGATAAAGGGAATGCCCCGGAGCAGGAAATAGACGGTGGCCAGAAGCTTCTTCGTCTCTTTACACAGGTCCTCCGCGGGGATATAGCGGCTCACGCCTCTGGGCTCATCGTGATTCTCGATGATATTCGAGAGGAAGCCCATGGTGCCCACCCGCTTTTGCGCATCGAAGACACATCGCTTGTAATCATCGGGAAGACAGGGCTTATTGTCATACCAGCCCTTTTCGCTGGCCCCGAAGATGGTCTCGGCAAAGTCAAACATGCTGGAGAAGTAACCATTTTCCCCGATGTAATTGGGGATCTCCTCCTTGCGCTCATTGAACACCTCGCCCACGGAGAAGGCGTCATATCTGGAAAATGTTTCCTTCTGCATTTCCCCGAGGAATTTTCCGATGCCTCTGGCGTCCTCCAGCATATGCCGCACATTGGACAGGCCGTCCGCTCGGTCCACCGGATAGTTCTGGAAGGTCTCCGGCTTCTTGATATTGATGATGGCATCCACCCGGAAGCCGCCCAGGCCCTTTTCCAGCCACCAGTTGATATTCTTATAGACCTCCTCCCGGACCTCCGGGTTTTCCCAGTTCAGATCCGGCTGCTTTTTATGGAACACATGGAGGTAGAGCTTGTCCGTGCCGGGCAGCTCCTCCCAGCAGGGGCCGCCGAAGTAGGACCGCCAGTTGGTGGGCAGACTTCCGTCCGGATTCTTATCCCGGAGATAGAAGAACTTTCCGTACTTTCCCTCCGGATCCGCGCAGGCCTTCTGAAACCACTCATGCTCATCGGAGCAGTGATTGACCACCAGGTCCATCAGGATATACATGTCCCGCTTCTTCGCCTCGGCGATCAGCTCCTCCACGTCCGCCATGGTGCCGAACCGGGGGTCAATGTCGTAATAATCCGCGATATCGTATCCCTCATCGGCAAAGGGGGATTTATAGATAGGGGAAAGCCAGAGAATATCCACTCCCAGGTCCTTCAGATAGTCCAGCTTCTGTATGATTCCCCGCACATCCCCGATGCCGTCGCCGTTGGAGTCGTAAAAACTCTTCGGGTAAATCTGATACGCAATCTTGTCATGCCACCATTTTTTATTCATGCCGTCTCCTGTTCTGTCTCTTATGACAGGGATATTTCCCCCAATTAGTTATTATCATACTCCCGGGAATTCGGCAACAAAAAACGGCGGAAGATGCCGCCGTTTTTTTTATGAAACATTACTTCAGAAGGTTTTCCATGATATCCCGGTACTGCCGCACATCGGCGCCCACCACCGGACCGCCGACAACCTCTCCCGTTTCATCGAAAAACCAGGTGGTCGGATAGGCCTCCACCGGGAAGACATCTTCTGCATCCTCCGGTGCCAGAAGCATCCGGTAGGTTACGCCCGTCTCCGCGATGGTGTCCTTGGCGCTGTCGATGGCGCCCTCTTCTGCAGAATCATAGAGGACTCCCACCACGGCGCCGCCCTTTTCTGCAAACTCGGCGTTAATCTTCTCCAGGTCCGGCAGCTCCGCCTTGCAGGGCGGGCACCAGGAGGTCCAGACATTGACCATGGTTATCTTATGCTCCGCAAAGAGCTCGGCAGAGTCGACTTCGTTTCCTTCCATGTCAACCGTCTGAAAGACGGCGGTATCTCCCTTATCCATGGTGCTGTAACCCTTGGGGGTACCGAAGGCAATGTACTCCTTCTTCGCCATAACCTCATCCCGGATTTCCTGGTACATCTCGCCGGCCTCGCCTTCCAGGGGACCGCTCATCACCTCATCCTCGACCCAGAAGAAGGTGTACTCTCCGTCCGATAACAGCTCTGTGACGCTGCCTTCCTTCTCGCCGATATCGCCGAGCAGCTCCCGGAGATCCGCTTCGCCCCGGCCTCCGTCAAGAGCGATCACTGTGAACAGCTCCCGGACGCTATCCTGGACTTTGGCAATCTCCTCTTCATCCGTTATGGCCATCAGCTGTTCTTCCGTGTAGGGCAGAAACAGCATGCAGCTGTAATAAAGCCCGTTGTCCATGGCCTCGTCATAGATCTCCGTATAGATCTTATCTTTATACTTTTCCAGAGACTCCAGCGCCGGGAAGGTAAAGCCGCCGTGCTTAAAGACGATGCCCTCTCCCGCTGCTTCTTCGGAAACCGACGCAGCATCCTCTGCCGTCTCTTCGCTGTCAGTCTCTTCTGCATCGGATTCTTCCTCTGCAGTTTCCTCTGCTGCCGTCTCCGATGCCGCGCTTTCCGCCGGCTTCTCATTGCTGCAGGCGGCAGCTGTCATCACGCATGCCGCAAGCGCAGCGAGTACCAGTTGCTTCTTCATATTCTGTCCTTTCTTATTCCCGGCGGCATCCTTTCTTATTCCCAGCGGATGCTGCCCGGGTCTGCCTCTTTGATTCCGTGCTTTCTGGCATATCCGGTCAGGAACAGGGTCAGCGCCCCGTCGCCTGTGACGTTGCAGGCGGTTCCGAAGGAATCCTGCAGAGCAAAGATGGTAAGCATCAGGGCCGTTCCCGTCTCGTCAAAGCCCAGCACGCCGGTGATCAGTCCCAGGGATGCCATGACCGTTCCTCCGGGCACGCCCGGTGCGCCGATGGCAAATACGCCCAGAAGCAGGCAGAACAGAATCATCTTTCCCAGGGAGGGGAATTCACCGTAAAGCATCTTGGAGACCGCCATGACAAAGAAGGTCTCCGTCATAACCGAACCGCAGAGGTGAATGTTGGCGAACAGCGGGATGCCGAAGCTGACCATATCCCTTCTGAGGGGCGGAACTGCCTTGTTTGCGCACTTAAGCGCCACCGACAGGGTCGCCGCACTGGACATGGTTCCCACAGCCGTCATATAGGCCGGGCCGTAATACTTCAGCACATTCATCGGGTTCAGTCCGGAATAGGCGCCCGCGATGCCGTACAGAAGCGCCAGCCAGATATAGTGTCCCACCATGACGATCAGGATGATGATCAGGAAGATGGGCAGCTGCTTTGTGATGGTTCCCTCATAGGTCAGGGTGCAGAAGGTGCAGCCGATGAGAATCGGCAGAGCCGGAATGACAAACTTTGCCACGATGCTCAGCACCACCTCCTGGAACTCCTCCAGAAACTTTGTAATGACCTCACTCTTGTTCCAGGCGGCGGCGAGACCCACCATCACCGACAGGAACAGCGCCGACATAACCGGCATGATCGGCGGGATGGTCAGTTCAAATACCACCGGCGGAAGCTCCTTTAAGCCGTCCACCTCCGGGCTGATATGAAGCCCCGGAAGAATCGTGAATCCTGCTGCCGTTGCGAAGAAGGCAGCGCCGATGGAGGAAATATAGGCAATGCACAGTGCCACCATCAGCATCCGGGAAGCATTGTTTCCCAGCCTTGTGATGGAAGGCGCGATAAAGCCGATGATGATCAGCGGAACGCAGAAGCTGATAAACTGGCCCACGATAAACTTCACCGTCACCATAATGTTCAGAAGCGCGTTTGCGATGGCCGTTCCGTCCGCCGCGGAAAGCAAAAGTCCCGCTGCAATGCCTGCCGCCAGCGCCAGAAGCAGGCGGAACGGCAGGCTGTTCATAAATCCTTCCTTTTCCATAACTCTTAACCCCTTTTCAATCAGAATTCGGAATCTACATCAACCTTGTTGATCATGACATTCAGGATCTCCTTATCCGTCTCCTTCATGCCGACCTTGCCGATGTAACCCATACTTTTGATGGTTTCTTCCACATCACTCCGGACGAAGCCCTCGCCTCCCTTGAATTCCCTGGAACCCATGCTCATATAGTGAGCCATCAGGGCCGCGTGAACCGAGGAAGCAATCTTTGCCGCGCAGCTGGGCTTGGCGCCGTCACAGACGATGCCGCCCACATTGCCCAGCGTGTTGGTGATGGTTCCGCCGATCTCCTCATAGCTTCCGCCCGCCATGTAGGTGATGGCCGCGCCGGCGCCGCAGGCTGCGCTGACCGCGCCGCAGAAGGCAGAGAGAGAACCGATGTAGTGTTTGATATAGATGGACACCAGATTGGATACACAGAGGCACCGGTACATCTTCTCTTTCGAAAGATACCACTGCTCCGCGTAGGTGATGACCGGCATGGTCACCGTGATGCCCTGGTTGCCGCTGCCGGAATTGATGATGACCGGCATGGGACAGCCGCTCATCCTGGCGTCAGACCCGGCCGCCGCTCTGGCGCAGGCCAGAGATTTCACGTCCTGTCCCCAGTTTTCCAGAATGGTCTTGCCGACGCGGACGCCCCAGCGGTTGTCCAGGCCCTCCTGGGAAATGGCTGTGTTGCAGCGGACCTGTTCGGCGAGAATGTCCTCCACCTCGGAGATATCCACGGTATTGGCATAGTTGATGATGCCCCGGAGGGTCATTTTCGTATAATCCGGACCGGCCTTCTGCTCCCCGTGGGTGCCGCAGTCAGACGCGTCATTCTTCGCTTTCTCCTTACCTGCCGTCTTCTGGCCGGCGAAGCTTTCTCCGTCCTTAAGAATGCGGGTGATATTGGTGTGATTGTCCACGATCTCCACCAGGGCCGTGTGCTTTCCCTTCTGTACCTCACAGCAGATATACAGGTTCGGCACATCCTCCGCCAGGTTCACCTCGCAGGCTCCTGCCTCCACCATCTTCCGGGTTTTTTCCCTGGCCTCATCGGTAGCTCCCGCGATAACCTCCAGTTCCTTATCGGCGTCTCCTCCGATGGCCCCTAAAACCGCCGCGGTCTCAATTCCCTTCTGTCCGCCGGAATTGGGTACCGTCACGCCCTTTACATTTTTAATAATGTTTCCTGAGCAGGTAATCTTCAGATGCTCCGGTTTTTTCCCGAGAACCTGCGCTGCCTTTGCCGCCGCGTAGGCGATCGCAATGGGTTCCGTACATCCCATGGCCGGAACCAGCTCCGCCCGGAGAATCTCCGTATAATTGCGGTTTAAATCTTCTGTCATATTGAGCCCCCTCTCAAATGCATGAAACAGATGACATCAGAATATCTTACCAAATATCCGGTTGACTGACAATAGATCGGGCATATCCCGGCAGAAAAAACCGCCGCTTCTGCCCGGAATCATCCCTTCCCGGCAGACCGCGGCGGTCCGTCTTTCTTATTCAGTTTTCATTCCGTTTTTCTTCATTCCAGGACCTTCGCCCGGTGCCGCATCAGTGGTTCAGCACATATTCTGCGATAATGCCGGGGATCGCCTTGGTTCTCTGCCAGATTTCCGGGTACTCGGCGAAATTCACCGGGCATACGCTGGTTCCCATCTCTACGGTGAGACTCGGAACCGTGGAAATCTTCTGCATCCAGTCCTTATAGCCGCCGTGTCCGACGCTTCCCACGATGCTGTAGCCCGAGATATCGTGGACCAGGGAGGCAATCTCATAAGAAGTCTGGGCGGACCGGTTGTTGGCGGTATCCCAGTAGAGAATGCTGCCCGTGGAATGGTAGCTGAGCGTCGCGTCAAACTTGTTGCTGTAGGACAGATTGGCCAGGGCCTTGGATTCCGGCTCGGACAGCGGGTTCGCACCCTTCCAGCCCACGGCGCGGCCGTAGCCTGCGTCGATAATCTCGCCCCAGTTGGCGTCAAAGTTATGGTTTACATCAACACCCGCGGCATTGCTCTTCCACCGGGTGAGGTAGGTTGCATAATCTGCTCCGCCGGCCCGGCCTGTAGCCGTATCCATGGCAAAGCCGTTCTGCATGATCTCGCGGAACTTCGCATTCTTCACGCCCGCTTCGCCGAACTGGCTGATGGAAACGCCGTCCGGGTTCGCCATGGGAACAAAGTGGAAGCAGACCTTCTGCAGCATCTCGGACACCGGCATGCCGTTGAATGTGCCGCCGTTTGCCGCACCGTTCAGCAGCGCGTCAATCTGCTGCATGGCGACGGTACTGACGATATACTCTCTCCCGTGGATGCCTGCCTGAATCAGAATCTTTTTCGAAGCATTCTGATTGCCGATGATGACATCGTAGATGGTTCTGCCGTCCAGGGAAGTTCCGATGCTCTGAAGCTTTACCAGGCTCGGATAGGTCTGTTTCATGTTATTCAGGTCATGGACCATCATATCGTAAGAATACATATCAATGGCCGCAGCCATCGGTTTTGCATTCGGAAGGTCATAATAATTGCCCTCGGCAAGCACGGCCGCCGGCACGCTCCGGTTGACCGCGGAGCCGGCATTCTGCGCGATGGCCTGGGCCCAGTCGGCCAGTGCCTGCGCATATTCTTCCTCGTCCTCTCCCGGCCCCACATGGGGTGCCTGGATGACCGGATCGTCGGACGGTCCTGCAAAGGTTACCAGACTGAATATCGGAGCCGCAACCATCATGGCCACGGCGATGACTCCCGCAACGGTATGAATTATGTTTTTTCGGATCATGTTTTTTCCTCGTTCTGTTCTCTGCATATGCTGCATGATGTTTCGAATGGGTCATGGTTCGCTGACTTTTTCAGTATACTCATCCGGATTTCGAAAAGCAATGAACTTAACAAGGATGTAAATAAATGAAAGAATCCTGACGGATTCTCTCGTTCCATTATTTCAGCTTCTGCAGCGCCAGAACCACCAGGGTAATCAGGACAACGACCACAAAAATGCCGCCCATGCCCTGTCCCATAATCTTAAGCGCTGTCATGAAATTCGCCATTGTCTCAGGATTCATGGTTTATCCTCCTACTTATATTGAAAATCAAAGTACCGCGGTGACCAGCTTGATGACAAGGCCTCCGGCGATAACCGATGCGATCTGGCCGGAAACATTGGCTCCCGCCGCATGCATCAGAATGATGTTGCCCGGCTGCTCCTGCACCGCCATCTTCTGAACCACTCGGGAAGACATCGGGAAGGCCGAGATGCCGGCTGCGCCGACCATCGGGTTGATCTTGTTCTTCAGGAACAGGTTCAGAAACTTGGCAAACAGTACGCCGCCGATGGTATCAAATACAAATGCCACCAGGCCGATGCCCAGAATCATCAGGGTATCCACCCGGACAAACTCCTCCGCCCGCATGCTGAAGGAGATGGTGATGCCCAGCAGCAGGGTGATGAGGTTTGCCAGCTCGTTCTGCGCCGTATTGGAGAGGTTGTTCAGCACGCCGCACTCCCGGAGCAGATTTCCGAACATCAGAAAGCCTACCAGGGCCACGGAGGCCGGGGAAATGAGGCCCACGATGATGGTAGTGATGATCGGGAAGAGAATTCTGGTCTTTCTTGTCACAGCCTTGGAGTTATACTGCATGCGGATGCAGCGCTCCTTCTTTGTGGTCACCAGACGGATAGCAAAGGGCTGAATGATCGGCACCAGAGCCATGTAGGAATAGGCTGCCACGGCGATGGCGCCCACATATCTCGAATGCAGAATCTGGGAGACAAGAATGGATGTGGGGCCGTCGGCCGCACCGATGATGCCGATGGATGCGGCATCCCTTAAGTCAAATCCGAGCAGCGTTGCGAGACAGATGGCAAAGAAGATGCCGAACTGGGCCGCAGCGCCGAAGAGAAACATGACCGGCTGGGACAGCAGGGGGCCGAAATCAATCATGGCGCCGATGCCGATAAACAGGAGAACCGGCAGGGCCTCCGAAGCCTCGATGGTGGTCTTGAACAGCCACTCGATGATTCCCTGGGTTTCTCCGATGCCCTGCATGGTCTGGTTGATCACGCCGCTCAGCGGAAGATTCACAAGAATCGCGCCGAAGCCCATGGGCAGAAGAAGCGCCGGCTCATATTCCTTCTCAATCGCCAGCCAGATGAGAAGGGCGCCGACAATGTACATGACAATTTGCTGCGGCGTTACCGCAAGTATTCCTTCCAGCAAAAATTCCATATATTTTCCTCCATAGTATAAAATAAGATAAAAAAAGACTTTTAACATGCCGGATGGCACGTTAAAAGTCTTGTCCCTGTCAATACAGCGAAAGGGCATACAGCCATGGGGCAGAGCCCAGGGTATGTTGACTGTATGCGCGCAGATATATCCTGCGCCTGACTACTCCCTCTTAACGAGAGCATGATAACACAGGAAAATGAACACGTCAAGGCAGAATGTTTATTCTTCCTCTTCCAGAGCCACGCCTGCAATCTTGATGTTGACGTCCAGCACACTTAAGCCCGTCATGTTGTCGATGGTTTCCTTCACCTTGTCCTGCACCTTTGCGCTGACCTGCGGAATGCTGTAGCCGTACTTCATCACGAGAGTCAAGTCCACGCTGACGTGTCCCTCCTCCACGCTGACCTTGACGCCTCTGCTCAGGTTCTTCATGCCGAGCTTTCCGAGCATCTCGTTGGTCATATTGCCGGCCACGGAATCGACTCCCGCCACCTCGGTTGCGGCGATAGCCGCGATGGTAGCCACCACTTCATCGGCAATCTTCACCTCACCGATGGACTCATTCTCCTCAAGTTCAATTAAGCTCTTATCATTCTCAGACATTCAGGTTACCTCCCTCATGGATTTTTCTGCTT
>Ga0256405_10006334_pt1 | contig 19076 bp, 12 predicted proteins | sample RumenRJG_02DNA_FD_189096 | JGI IMG/M metagenome (GOLD analysis project Ga0256405, IMG submission 189096) | Bovine rumen microbial communities from Lethbridge, Alberta, Canada - RJG_02 | ecosystem: Host-associated > Mammals > Digestive system > Stomach > Rumen | place: Canada: Alberta... | reverse complement strand
ACAGAGTCCTGAGTGCATCATGGCATTCAGCATATCTGTCAAAATCCGTTTCTGCTGATATGACCGAAAAAATAAACTCAGCATTCTCGGGAATCTCTGCCTTTTCACTGTATGAAGCCGTAATAATATAATCTTCATTTTCATATGTCTGTGTGGTATTCCCCTCAGGCAACTTTTCAACTCCCACAATTGCAAATACGGAGAACCCATCAGTTGTGAAATCTACCGTCTTTCCATCGGTCTCGGAATCCAATACCTCTGCCTCATCGCCAAAATGCACAACCTCAGTAATAATGTCTTTCTTCTTATCCTGAAGTGTGACTTCTACTCTGACATTACCATCCGGCTGAATCTTTTCATTGTTATATATGATCGAAATATCGAGTGCTTTGGAATAGAGAAGATCTTTTACTTTTGTATCAACAGCTTTTGCTGCTTCTTTGATATACTCTTCCGCTTCATCGGCGGAAAGCTCTTCAACCTGGAGATATGCTCCTTCGGGGATGTTTGCATCACTAAGGTCAACGCTTACCGTATAGGTATTACCATCTGCAGAGAGATAGTCTACAGTCACAATTTCCTGACCTATAATTATGGACCCTCAATAGAAATCAGGGTGTAAATAAAATACAACTATTTGTTAGGTTATCAGCAGAAAAAGGTGAACTTATTACACATAAATAAGAGATGTTTTTGGCGTTTTTTTTGAAAAGAACTGCTTTAAGATATGTTAGAATTGATGATTGAACAATAGCGAATAGATATGCAGGACTTTGGCTTAAGTAAGCCAAAAGGCGCATTAATATACATGATATATGAGAATCTTTTGCCTGATTTGCGATATGCTTATATCTACGTACAATACTGTAATACTTTTATTGTTGCCGGTTTTAGTATACCCGCATTCTTGTATTGGCGGAGTATCCCCTTATGAATGCAGCGAAACGGGCACAAGAAAAGGCATAAGATAACATACATGTTATTGAATCCTCCCCTGCGATTCTTTATAATGGTAATAGAAGGAAAACCACTCTGATAAGCAGTCTGTAGACAGTGAGAGAACGGAAAGGGCAGGATATGAGTGACCGTTATACACCGCCATATTCGATTACAAACCGCATGGTAGAGCTGATTGCGGAGATTGCAGAGTCTGTCGGCCGGATATCCGGTTATAGAACCATGGATTCCAAACCATATCTGCGCAGAAACAACAGAATAAGGTCTATCCATTCGTCCCTGGCTATCGAAGCAAATTCTCTGACATTGGATGATGTCCGAAGTGTCATTGCGGGGAAAAATGTCATCGGCCCGCAAAGGGAAATCCAGGAAGTGAAAAATGCATACAAAGCCTATGATATGCTCGGAAAGTTTGACCCGTACTCCATAGAGGATCTGCAGACGCTCCATGGGATTATGACCAATCTGACATTGGAAGAATCCGGCACGTTCCGGACCCATGATGAAGGAGTCTTTGACGGCGATGTCTGTATATTCATGGCTCCGCCGCCGCACCTGGTGCCGATTCAGATGAAAGGCCTGTTTCAGTGGCTGTCCGAGGCAAAAGGAACCGTACATCCACTGATTGTGTCTTCCGTTTTTCATTATGAATTTGTCTTTATCCATCCCTTTGCCGATGGAAACGGGAGAATGGCGCGGTTGTGGCAGACAGCACTGCTTCAAGAATGGAACTCCATTTTCCAATTTGTTCCGATGGAAAGCAGAATATATCAATACCAGGAAGAGTACTACAAGAGCATTGCAGAAAGCAACAAAAACGGTAATTCAGATGTCTTTATTGAATTCATTTTGAAGATGATCTTGGAAACACTCATAGAAGTGACAGAACAGGAGAAGAACGGCGCGACAATCTACAGCAGGCAGGTACAGGAACTGCTTCGCGTTATGGAATATCATATGCCGTACACTGCCTCGCAGCTGATGTCTGCGCTGGGACTGAAATCAAGGAGTTCATTTTACAGGAACTATCTCGAGCCCGCCCTTCGCCAAAAACTGATTGCAATGGAGATTCCTGATAAACCAAAAAGCAGAAATCAAAGATACCTGAAGATGTAAATACACGGAATCTATAACAACAGCATCAGACCAGCTGATGTATCCGCCTCACCAGTTCCAGATCGCTCTTAAAAACCAGGACTTCCCGTACCCCTTCTTCCACAGAACAGATATCTCCCTGAATAGTCCGATACTTACAGCCGGTGACACGAAGCTCCAGCTTTTTCACGTTCTTTGCCGGTATCCTGGCAAATGACTCCGACATCTCCGGAAGTTCCGGCCTGCGGTTTTTTCCTGCACCGGCATCCAGCCTGCCCGGCTCTTCGTTGATGACAGCATCCAGATAGAGGAGCAGCTGGTCAAGTTCTGAAATGCAGCCCTCCCTCCCGGCCCTTTTATCGTGGATCACACCTGAGATAGTGCCTTTCTCCCGGCGGAGGTACAGGTCCATAGACATGAGCGGCGGTCCTAAATGTAACATCGAGTTTTCCTCCATGCATAGATCCCGCAGGCCCCCGCTGCAATGAGCGGGGGCCTGCTTTTGTGTGCTACTATGTGAGTCTTTTTTCAGTAACTTCTACAGTAGCAAGATGTTTAATTAATTAGATATTTCTTTTTCTTCTCTGATACACATTGAACCATCCGACAATGCCGCTTGCAGCAAGCATCAGGATGACCGCCCAGGTTACCATCGCGCTGGAGTCACCGGTACGGACTGCGCCGAGAACCTGTCCCTGCGGATTTCTCACTGCACCCAGAACGCCGCGGCCTGCATCTTCTGCAGCATCACGGGTTGCGCCGAGAACCTCTCCCGGTGTGGTGGGCGGGTTGTTGGAAGTCTCCGGACGGGAACGGCGTCCGCCGCCGCCACCAGACGGGGTACCACCGCCACCGGAAGGTGTAGTTGAAGGTTCCGTATAAGTATTGGTAAAGGAAGCTACATCGCCTTTATCATATGTTGAGCTGATTTTGAGCTCGCCGTTATTATCTGTGATCTTTACAGCCTTAGTATAGACAGTAGTATCGTAGGTGTAATTTGCCTGACCGTCATTTTCCTCATACACTTCGTAATCGTAATCACCAGGCTGTTCGAAATACATCCAGCCAAATTCATATGCACCAGGACCTGCGATAACTATCTTTTCATTACCAGAGGATCCTGCCGGCATAGGTGCTCCTGCAGTTTTTCTTTGCATATGGAACTTGAACTGATCTGTCCGGTCAGCACCACTGATGGTCTTGCTGATCGGCGGATCGTCGGCACAGATAGAGAAGCAGATTTTTGCAGCCTTAGTACCGGTTGCTTTATTCTCTGCGGTGATATCTGTAATCAGACCGCCCTTACCATCATTTTTGACATACGCACGAATGTCATACTGTTTGGTAAATGTATCCCCATGCATATCCGGAATGCTGACTTTTCCGGTGATAGTCAGAGTTGTTTCATAGACGCCGGCATGAGCAAACTCAAAATTCAGCTTTCCTGTGTTGGTATTTGTAATGGTTTCCTTCTCTAGCTTGATCTCCGGTGCACCGCTCAGTGAATAAGTGCCTGTCAATACCGGCTTTGGATTTCCTGTTCCTTCAGCAATATTGAAATACTGTTCAATATCAATGGACCCGTTTGCCGTGCTATTGGTGGACACATAGGTAACATCTTCCGGCGCAGCATAAGCAGCCATGGTCCCCATCAGTGTCGATCCGATAAGAGCTGCGGTCAGGAAAATTGCTTTCATGCGATTCCGCAATGTTCTATTTCTCATCGTTGCCTCCCTCGTCCGTTAAATCTAAAACTTGGATTTCTTCTATTTCTTCCGGAACCGCTGATGTATCAGCTGCCGGTTTTGTTCGATGTAACATTTTAAAGATCCCTGCTCCGACAAGCCCAATCGTCAGTACGACAAAAGCTCCGAAAACATAGATCCACCAGGCGGGCAGTGTCTTCAGGAAGGGAAGATTCGTTCCCTGCACGATGCGTTCCACCACAGCCTTTTCTTCTTTCGGGAATGGGTCTGCAAAGGTCTCATCGCAGATTTTTCCCATCAGGAGATATCTCGCATTCGACGCGCCCGATGCGCAGGTGTTCAGGAGAACGATATGATCCTCCGGCGTCACCCCGATATCTCTCGTGAAATGCGCCTGTTCTTCCAGGTAGTCCAGGTATTCCTGCCTTTTGGAATCCTCGATCTTCGGATTGTAGAGCTTCGAATTATAGGCATCGCCGTCGATGATGGCGAAGAACTGCAATCCGTGGTTTTTACCCCCGTAATAGATGTTCCCATACTCATGGGAATCGAAAAATGCTTTTTCCCGGAACAAATCCAGGTCTCCGAACATCTCATGCTTTTCCATGTGATGTCCATGAATGATGGTATTGAAGTCGGAGAAGTCCGGCTCATTCGCTGAATCCAGGAAGATGCTTCCGCTCAGCGAGAACTTCTTCTCCACACTGGTGTTAATGTAGCTGTCGTTGGTTTCCCCCTGTACCAGCGGATAATCGATGCCTGTTCCATAGACGGTGATCCATCCCAGAACATCCGGATTGATGGCCACCAACTCCTGAAACGTGGGAGAGTCATCTACGTCCGATTCGGGCTTGTAGGTCTCATAGACCGTCGTATCCGCCCCGCTGAAGATACGCTGCGCATCGTAGATGGACCAGGATGCATACAGGAACATCAGCAGGAAGAAAGTAATCACAGACAGGGTTACCAGCTCGCTGATAATTCTTATGAGTCCCCTTGCCAGCCGGGCTGGCAAGGGTTCCCGATAAGTGGTATTCATTTGTCCTGTATTAAGTGTGCTTACAGAATTCATGAAGACCCTTTCTGTTAAGGTCTGTTCCGGCAGGATGCGAGGCATACCGCCGGGACAGATTGGTTTGGTTTAAATTAATTAGCGAACACGTCTCTTAGCTGCAACATACAGAGCGATTGCTGCGCCAACTGCTGCGAACATAGCTACGAACGGTGCTACGCTGATAGCAAGGCCGGTAGGAGTTATGGTTTTGAAGTCATTAATCACTTTGGCGCTATTTTCACCATCAGTAATATTACCTTCTGACTTTTTCTCAGTCTCCTGGCCATTCTCTGTCACATTTATCTGCTTAAGAGTATAATTGGTTCCAGGTTTAGTCTCGCTAATAGTATAGGAAGCACCTGCAGGAATGTTTGCAAATACAAGTTCATGTGCCTGACCTGCTTTTATTGTAACCTTTTTTGCCGTACCCGGAGTAAAATCGATTGTCTCACCATCGAGAGTGCCCTTATATGTCGCAAACTTCTCGTCTAAGACTTCGTTGCTCAGATCAGGCTTTGTAAAGGTAATCTCAATCTCGAATGGATCGTCAGGATTAGCATATTCAGCATTTGCGCCAATTTCCTTAGCTACTTTGAAAGATTCATTGCCATCTGTATTACCCTTTTTGAAATACTGGTTCTCAAATGCAAAGTCATCCTTCTTATTAGCTGCGGTTGTATCACCAGGCTGTTCGGTAATCTGATAATTCAACGTGCAGGCAGTATCGCCATCCTTCTTAGAGGCAATTACCTGAACATAATAAACCTTATCACTGTAAATCCAACCATAGCCGTTTTCATCCAGCTCTTTACCATCTGTAATTCCTTCTGGATACTGCTCTCTAACTTCAAAGGTATACTGTCCAGGAACATCACAACCAGAGAAATCGAAAGAATACCCTCCCTCTTTGGTCAATTCAGTGCTCTTAATGGTCACCGGTGCGACTGCGACATCTTTTTTGGGAGCCTCAATGGCTGTTTCTTGATCCCCTACTTTAGGGTTATCAATCTGTGTTGCCGTGAAAGTAAAGGTTTTTTCGTCTACTGTTCCTCCATTTGTAGGCATCTTGACAGTTTTAGTGATAGCCGGGCTGTCTTCAGCTAATGCAATGCTACTCATGCCTAATGTCATAACCCCAGCCAGTGCCAGTGCCATAAATCTCTTAAACTTCATGTCTTTTCCTCCTATGCTTGAGAAATTATGTATTGATTTCTCATTCCATTCCCCTTCGGACAGGAATGAGTGGAATCCATATCTACAGGTTTCTCCGTCGTATCAGGGTCATTAGTTTCCCGTTGGTTGCGCTGACCTTTACAGCGCCATACATTCTGCTGTCAACGGCCTTCGGCCGGTTGTCACCAAGGACGAACACCTCGTCCTGTGTAAGTGTAATTGGAAATGTTATTCCATCCACGTAGGGTTCTGTCCTGGTATATATGTCACTCTCTATCTGCGAATAGCCGTTGATTACCAGCCCCCTTTCATCCATGTCCACGGTGTCGCCGGGAAGGGCCACAACTCGACGAATTTGTGTCTCGCCATTGATATTGACAATGACTACATCATCCTTCGAGTATCTTTTATCCAGGCGATAGTAAACTGCCAGATCGCCTTCCTTGACTGCCGGGTCCATGGTTTCGTCCTGTACCTGGGTGATGCCGAACATGAATGTGAAGAACAGCACCAGGAACATTCCTATCATCAGAACCTTCAGGAAAAGGAAGAGTAAATCACTGAGAACCGAAGGCTGTGCTTTATTCGGTTGTGAAGGAGTCGCTTTAACGACGACTTCTGTGGCATTCTTTCTTTGTTTCATTTACTCTTCCTTATCTGAAGGTTTCTCAAATAGTACGATTTCAATTGCCAGCGTTTTCTTATCTTCTGGAAACGTATCTGCGCTTCAGGGAGAATCCGAGTACGCACATCATAGCGAAGGCAAACAGGGAGAGAAGGGCTGTTTTTGCAGCTCCGGTATTAATATCAACACCGGTTTCTTCAATGTGCTTCGCTGTATTAGTTACTGTGATTTTAATAGTATCTTTTGTAATCGTACCGCTTACACTATCGCTTGCCTGTCCATCATCAACACTGTAGGAAACTGTAAACTGTGCTCCAGGGTTCTTTTCAGAAACTGTATAAGTTGCGCCAAACGGCACTTCAATATTCTCAATTGTTGCTTTCTTAGAAGCACTATCGGGCTTGAGAGTATACGGTGTTTCTTTATTGTTACCCACTTTTACATTGATTACGTATTCCTTACCAAAATCTACATACTGCGTTTCGCCAGCCACTACCTTTTCGATAGTCATCCGTGCTGTTCTTCTGGTATTGGTGAAAGTAATAAGGTTTTCTGCATCCGCAACAGTTAAATCACCAGACATAGCAGGACTTGTAGTTTCACCTACCGTTACTTCCGTTGTGTAATTATCAACACTTTCCTCAGTAACCGTAAGAACTGCACCAACCGGAATGCCTTCAAATGTCTGCTTGGCGACAATCTGGTCACCTACTTTAGCCGGTGTCAGTGTGAACTTTCCGCCAGTCAGACCAGAGATATACTTCGATGTTACATCCATTCCTTTCTCTTTCAGAACAGGCGTAAACGTAAAGCTCGGGCCTGGGCCGTCATAAGGATCAACAAGCACTTTCTTCACTGTCACATCAACAAGCTTTGTGTAATTATTTGTAACTGTGACTTCTGTAGGAGTTTCACCAGCGGTCACGGCAACTCCAGACGGGTTCGTAACACTATCAAAACGGTAACCCGTAATAATATCAGCCTTACCATCTGTTGTATCTTCTTCAACAGTGTAGGAACCAATTGGCAAACCACTGATTTCCAAAGGAGCGTTTACAGAAACATCAAATAACTGCGGGGTCTCCCCAAAGCTAATTGTTTCTAATGACTGCAGGTATTTACCGGAACTATCCTTAACAGATACCTTGTAAATCTCATCACCTGCGATTCCGCTGGGAACGGTTGCCTTATTAATCTTCAGTGAGCCTGTCTTCCGTTTGTTCGTAAAGGTAATTGTGGTATCGCCTTTAATTAAGTAAGAACCATCGGATTCTGCAATGAGTTCTTCCGCTTCTGTTTTTCCGTCTCTGATGACAGTTGCGGTCACGTTTGCCTCATAATCATCGGCATTCTCACTTATCTGGAGCTTTGTTCCAAACTCGATATCTTCGAAAACCTTCTTATTACTGTAGGTTTTACCGTCTTTCTCTTCGGCAATACCATTCAGATCGAAGGTTTCTGCCGGCTCATCTCCAAATGTCGCAGAGAAGGAGAATGTATCATATTTATCTGTGTCTATTGTTATGCTGTCTTTATCAATCTCCTTTATTACAGTTACTTTGTATGGTTTCATTTTCCAAATCGCATACATTGCATGATAGGGCATCTTCTCGTCAGCAGCGACTTTCGTTACAGGAACCCACTCGCCAGCTGAATTCTTGGCCTTATAACCACCATTGTCATATTTCAGGAAAAGGTCACCTTCACCCATATTAAGGTATGCAGTTATTGGGTCTCCTGTTGGCTGACCAGATTCATCAAGGTCATACTCTTTTTCACGTCCCCATCCAAGGAATGTATAGCCTTCACGTTCCGGTATCTTTGCTCCTGCTTCGAGAGTATAGATAGTCACAGCCTCATTAATCTGCAGGTTCTTATTCAAATGGTCTTTATGCAGAAGTTCGGAAGGTTCCGCATCATTCTTATACCAATGAATAAATGTAGGTGTCGGCATATCCTTGGGACCATATTCTGCGCGAAGCTGAACTGTGTATGAATACTTCGGATCGGCAGCAGTGCTTCCTTCCTTTTCTTCAACTTTGGCGTCGGCTTTGTATACCGTAAATGTATCACCAGGTGAAACCTGAGTATGCGTATCTACGAACTTTTCTCCGTCCCATTTCTGAACTACCCAGTAAAGGAACTGCTCTTTCTGCGGGTCCGCAGGTGTAGAAGCGCCCTGCGCAACAGCACCGGCAGAGTCCAGATACAGGAGCGGGTCCTGTACAGAACCAGAACCACCATTCAAATCATAATTAATTCCGATTCCGTCGGCTCCAATCAGTTTCGCTCTCCATTTTGCGTAGAGGTCCAACTTCCTGGTAATCCAATAGCGGTTCTTCTTTGCATCGTTATTACCGATTTCAGTCGGATTTCCGTACTTATCAAGCTCCGTATCCTCTGTCTGATCATATGGAGTTTTTACTGTTGTATTATTAAGTACAATTGCATCTGCGTCAAACAGCTGCGTGCAAGCCGCGTCTGTGTACCACGCGATAAACTCATATTCCGCTCTTGTTCCGGTCGGAAGACTTACCTTATCACCGGATGAGATTCGGAATGAAGTGGCCTGGTCGTCTTTGCCCCAGTTCAATGAGGTGTCAGAAATCGGAACACCCGGATGCAAGAATACACGATATTGCACTTTCTGCCATTTCGCATATACGGTCATTCCTTCTGGCATAGTTGTGAAGTTTGCCTTGTGTGTGCACCGATCATCGATGTACCAGCCATCAAATACATAACCATCTTTTACCTTCTCGCCAGTAGGAACGTAGTACTTAGCACCTTCTTTGTTATACGCACTGATATTCGATTCAAAGACAATATCTTTGTCAACCTTCCATTCACCCATTGAGGTTTCAGAAGGAATCGGATTGCCGTTACCATCAACGTAGACGCCATCCATGAAGGAAAGGTTATATTTCAACGGAGAGTAGCGAATATAGAGATTGGTAAAATTATCTACAGATGCGTAATATCCAGTACTACTATCTTTATCGCCTAATTTCGACCAAGTTGAATTATTCTTACTATAAGAGACCGCTTTGTATCCGTTATACTTGTCTGAAATATAGAATGTACCATTACTGCTGGTTACTGTATTAGTCTCAACAAAACGACCTTCGTTACTAGGATCTTCTTTAAGGAAATGAATAGTGTTATTTCCATTTCCACTAAAGCCGTAGAACGTCTGACTTGTTGAATTTGCTTCTGATAAAATGAATGCATCGAGGAAGGTCGTTCTTGTGCCAGTGCCATAATACCCCCCCATAATATACCTACCATAATCGTCATACCACCAGCGATTTGTCGGCCAGGTATATCCGTTATCTATAAGTCTTGAACCGTAAAGGCCTGTCATGGTTTGATCAGTAATCCAATCCCTGTTGCCACGATGTACAAAGGTCAGAGTGATCAGATTACGATCATAATAAACATTGACAACGGAATTACCCGTAGTATCGATCGTAACATTTGTATCGTACTTATTCAGATGGAATCCGGGATACCGCTTCGCTGTTCCGTTTACACTTGCATACCGATTATCCCCCGATCCAGAAGCGGTAACCGTGTTAATTGTCGTCCCAACTGCGCCGTTCAATGTGATCGATTCAGCAAAATCATATGTCTTCGCGCTGTCTGCTGCGTCCTTGCTGTCTTTAACATTCTGCTTCCAGATGATTACCGTATAGTCAGCAGTAGTATTCGCTGTCCATTTGGCATAAACATCCTGCCTGTCGTTGAGAGTTCCGCCAAATGTAAATTCGTTTCCGGCCGAGCAGTTCTCATCTTTATACCAACCGCCAAATGTATGGCCAAGTTTTCTCATCTCAACAGAAGGAGTTTTCGTTGTTTCTCCTGTTTTGATGAACTGTGGAGCTACATATGTACCGCCATTCTCATGGAATATGAGCCAATAACCACTGGGGGCATTAATCGAGAACTTAACATCTCCTGAAATCATTATTTCAGTTCCGTTCGGATAATTCTTGCCATCTTCATGATCGGCGATATTGTTTCCGCCTTCGGCAACAAGCCATCCTTCAAAGTTTTTGTCTCCCGTACTTGGGGTATACGGCATGTTTACGGTATATTCTGCACTAGTTGTATTACTGCTGAGAAGGATAGTTTCTGTGCCAAGCGATACACCTTCTTTTTCGCCAATGTATGAAACATTGTAATACTTGAAGATCATGGCATAGATGTTAACTGTATCACCCTCTTTAATATCTAAATCTGCCAGATATGAGCGAATGTCATCGATTGTCTGCGGCTCAGTTTCATCAGTATAATCAGGATTGCCTATTGACCAGCCATGGAAGATTTCCTTGGAGCCAAGGCTTCCGACACCCGGATCATAAATAATATCCTCAATATACTGAACATTAGGCTGACGCTCACCACCATTTAATAATTCATCGCTATTCTTAACATAGAAGGTTTCAAGAAGCTGTTCACCTTTATAGAAGTTTACAGTGGCCCTGGCGTTGTCGCCACCTTCACCTTCATCCACAACCGCATATACCGAGAACCCTGTTGTTGCAAAAGCAACACCATTTCCAGTCTTCGCCGCATCCAGTACTTCCGGCTCCTTGCCAAAGTGCACTACCTGCGGGTTGGAGATGTCTTCGCTGTCTTTCAGCTGAATCTCAACACCGACAGTACCATTCGGCTGGATCTTCTGGCCTTCATATACGATGGAGATATCCAGGAGCTTTGCGTAGGTGAAGGCATCTGCATTGGTCTTAAGAGCTTTTGCAGCCTGGTTCAGGTATTTGTCATACTCGCTCTGGGTAACATCCTCTACTACCAGCTCTGCGCCCTCCGGAATGTTGGTCACGCCGCGAAGGTCAACAGTAACTTCATAGGTCTTACCGTCTGCTGCGCTCAGGTATTCAACGGTATTGATTCCCTGACCTACAATCGTATAAATTGAGAAGCTATCCACGATAAAGTCTGCAACGACCTTACCTTCCTCAACTTTGATGTTGCCATTCGGGGCAGTCTCTGTCTCAGTCTCAGTCTTGACGCCGAACTCATTTACAGCTGTGGAGACAGTACGATTTACATCGTTCTTTGTGACATCCTGCTTCGGTGCCTTCTTAGCAGCAGGTGCCTTGCCAACGGACTTCTCTCCCGTGTCATTGTCCAGAGGGGTCTCGCCGTCACCAAGCTCCATCTTGAAATCAGACTTGCCGGCAGCGCTCAGCTGTGCTTCCATGGCTGCCTTGTTGGCATCTTCATCAAAGGTATATGCATTGCCGTCGTTATCGGACTCAACGGTGATCTCGGTCTGAGCATCTTCAGTCACGGTAACAGTGCCATCCGCTAATGCCTCGGCATCATCTGTCAGGTCGATACGGGTCTTCTTGGTGGTACCTGCAACGGTTTCCACTTCACCGTTATCAAGGTGATGCTGGATGGACATGGTCTCCGGGTCGAAACCTTCCATAGCCTTGGTCTCGATACGAACGTTTACGATCTGTCCCTGGCACGGCTCGTAATCCTTAGAATCACCGCCCTTGCGGAAGGAGATATCAACTGCTGCAAACTTGTCATGGTCAACATTATTCTCTGCCAGAGTATTTGCAACACCCTGTAACTCGTTCTCATCTGTAATATCTCTTACAGCAAGAGTCATCTTGTCGCCGCGGTCGGCGAATACGCCGCCGTCCTTGGGCTTGAACTTCATATCAGCGGTGGTGACTACCATGGCCTTGGTGCCGAGAGCAGTCTCTTCGCTTCTATATATAATGAAGAAGTTCTTCAGGGTTGTGCGGACAACCTTTGCCACCACGTCGTCGGTGAGCTCAGCCTCTTCCATCAGATTGGAAGCGGTTGCCATATCGGACTCGGTTGCACGGACCATATTGGAGGTGGACGCCGGAACACCGATGAGGTCAGATACGCTGGCGCCGATAACGCCGGTGGTATCGCCATGGCTCTTCAGAACCTTGGTCTTGAGAATCTCAAGGTCGCCGAGCTTGACGGTGTAGTTGACATCCTGGTCGGTCGCGTTGCTCAGTACGAAGTAGATATGTTCTGAACCGTTCAGGTCATATCCCTCTCCGCCTGCAGCTGCAGCCCCTCCGGCCGGAGCAGCCTCGTCATTCTCTTTAATCAGAGAGAACATGGAGGAAGCAAAGAAGTCTCTTACCGGCTTCTCAGCCACACCGGTTGCTTCCAGATTGCTCGCGGAAGCAACCTCAGCAACAACTGCTGCGGCTTCTCCTTCCTCTGCTGCGGTATAATCTTCCGCAACATCCTCTGCGCCGGCGGAGATATACATCTCCATACCGAGACCGGTGGGAAGTCCCTTCAGGGCCTCCTTCGGAAGCTCCATCTTATAGATGTCGTCTTCCAGCACGACCGGGTTTCCATTGGAACCGGTCTGCGCCATGATCCGATCTGCGATATCGCCTGTTACCGGCTGTGCTTTCTGCATCGCATCCGCTGCCGCCTGCCAGACTTCGCGTCCGTTCAGGTTGATGGTGACGTTGCCCTTCGTGCCTACTTCGACACGCTTGGTGGACGCTGCCGCCGTCGGAAGGGATGAGGATACAGACATGGCACCGGCAAGAAGGCTTACCGACAGTGCTACTGCCATTCCTCGTTTAATCATTTCCCAACTTTTTCCAAACATCTTCGCACCCCGTTTTCTTAAAATGTATTTGCGTTTTCTGCGTTGATGGAATGTCCTTTATTATTCAAGACAAGTTTCGATGCCCTACAACTATACAGACAGCAAAAAAACCTGTCGGTCACAAAAAATAAAAAATATATTGTAAATAATTTTGTAAGGAGAATTACGCATAGTGGCACCTATACCTACTGCCACTTACAACTTATTATCGCACCTTTCATGCACTTTAGGCAACCATTTTTTAAGATTTTCTGATGACTTTTGTGCAATATTTCACTCATCTTTGTCAATTGCTCTATCACAATTGAGCAAAATATTTACTACAAAAATGTGGTCATCTGTTTTTACTTCCATAAAGCCATTGTGCCGCTCGACGGTATTGGCCACGGATTCAAGGCCTACGCCGTGTCCTTTCCGGCTTGTCTTCGGCAGTCCGTCGCTCTTTAACTGGATGGTTCCCTCATAGGGATTCTCCACCGTGATGCCCAGGAAGTTCTCCGAGGGTATCCCGGTGACCACCTTGACCTTCCGCTGTTCCGGCGGAAGAGATGATACGGCAGCGAGCGCATTTTCCACAAGGTTTCCGAGAAGGGGACAGTACTCTGCCTCTTCCATGGGAAGTTCTTCCGGAAGATTGATCTTCCATATTATCTGTGTCTGATTCTTCTCCGCCTGCTCCGCATAGTAGGAAGCTATCGCGTCCACGGCGATGTTCTTCGAATACCGTTTCACCGCCTCGACGCTTTCCGCCAGCGGTGTAATGTACTCCCGGAGCTCTTCCACATTGCCTTCCTGCGCCAGCTGGCTGATGACCCGCAGATGCTGCCGGAAATCATGCCGGATGGTCCTTGTGTCGTCTATGAGCTTGCGCAGCGCATCGTAGCGTCTCCGCTCTACCTGGAAGAAGGTGTTCTGTCTTGCCAGCGTCTCACTCTCCGTCAGCAGAATGAAGGTCTGCCAGAATACGTGGTACAGTACGAACATGACAATCGGAATGAGCGCCAGCATCACCAGGGTAATCTCCCGGACTCTTCCGCTCATGACCAGATCCAGATCCATGGGTTCTGCCCAGAACAGAATGCTGGTCATTATCACCGGAATCATCGGGAGCCACTGCCACATGCCCTCGAGACGTTCATCTCTCAGGATCCGCGGCATCTTGACCCGCAGCGTGCGGCTGAATGCAATGCCCAGCAGAATGTTCAGCAGAAACGATATCAGTCCCGCCCGAAATGAAAAGGCCAGTTCGTAGGGTTCTTTCAGTTCCATCGGTGCCGTGAGATATCCTGTATAGGCGGCGGCAAATGCACTAATCATCGCCGCGTTTGCGAAGCAGAACATCTTCTGCCCGAAACCCACTGTCACGAGTCTGCAGTACACTGCAAACAGAACCACCATGCCGGGAACCAGTACCGTATTGGTTGTGAGCCCGTATCTCATGCAGACCCATGAACCGGTGACGGCAAATACAATGAGAAGTGTTCCCGTCAGCAGATCGGTCTTTCTGTCGCTGTAGCGGAGTTTGTCTTCTACCGGCATGAAAGCAAAAAAACCGGCAGGCAGCAGCACGGCAAATTCCAGGAGATGCTGGAGAAAGTGCCGCAGTTCCTCACTCATAGGCTTTCCCCCCGCTGCTGCATTCTCGCCAGCTGATACTGGGAGAATTCACGGATAATCTGGGAACGCCCCCTCACGCGCATGGCATACTGGGTACCATTCTTCATATAGAAGACTTCGCTGTCCATGGAAGCCACCTGGTCCATGTTGATAATGATGCCCCGGTTGCAGTTCAAGAACCGCCCGTCTTTCATGAGCTCCGCTTCCACCTCGCCGAAGGTGTTGTTGCTGAGTATCTTCGGCCCGTCTCTGGTAACGATTTCCACGGAATGGCCGTTGGAGACCGCCGCGCTGATGTTTCGCACCGGCAGGACATACCTGGTGCGCGGCGCGCGGATCTCGATGGTTTTCTCCTCCGCGGTGAGAACTCTCTTTGCTTCGGCAAGAACTGCATCCAATCTTTCCTTATTATAAGGTTTCAGGATGTAGTCGAAGGGATGCACCGGAAAGGCGTCAAAGGCATATTCTTCGGAACTGGTCAGGAATATGATGAGCACCCGGGTATCCATCGCCCGTATTCTTTTGGCCGCCTCAATCCCGTTCAGGTCATCCATGCAGATGTCCATGAAGATGATATGATATTCCCCCGGCTCAAACTGGGAAAGCAGTTCCTGAGCATCCGAAAAACACCGGACAGTGCCCAGTGTTCCGTCTTCCGCTGCAAGCCAGCTCTGTATATCCTGGTCGAGCCGTTGCCGGTCAATCGCCAGATCGTCTACTATTGCGATCTGAAGCTTCATACTCCCACTTCCCCGAATACTTATTTCAGGGCATAAACTTCCCCTATAGCACCTTTATAACCTGTTTCTGACAGATATGTCAATAGACCGGAGGGCGCGCAGATTCTACCGTCTATAGATATTCTGCGGCATTTATCTGTATATTGTGGTAATCTTCACATTAAACAATACATCTTGTTGTTCTTTTTGCGATTAAGATTTTCTTACGCTTTTTGAAATTATATTTCACAAAATTATTGTATTTTCGTCAAAACAGGGCTAAAATATCTATAAACATGTTGATCGAGGGAGGTTTTTTTCCATGAAAAAGTTTTCAGCTAAAGTTGCACTTTCGATTGCACTTGCCGTAGGCCTGACCGCATCTCTGTCCGGACTTGCATTTGCCAAGACGAACTATTATCGTCCCTATGACGGCGTTGAAGGCGAAGGTTCTTATACTCGTCCCTACGATGGTGTCGAGTCTGACGGCACCTATCAGCGTCCCTATGATGGCGTAGAGTCCGACGGCACCTATCAGCGCCCCTATGATGGCGTAGAGTCCGACGGTACTTATCAGCGTCCGTACGACGGCATCGAGTCTGACGGTACCTATCAGCGTCCGTACGATGGCATCGAGTCTCTTGGTGCTTATGAGCGCAACTATCACAGCGAGGACGGCGGTTCGTATCAGCGTCCGTATGACGGCATCGAGTCTGATGGTTCCTACCAGCGTCCGTACGACGGCATCGAGTCCGACGGCACCTATCAGCGTCCGTACGATGGCATCGAGTCTGACGGAACTTATCAGCGTCCGTACGACGGCATCGAGTCTGACGGAACTTATCAGCGTCCGTATGACGGCATCGAGTCCGACGGCACCTATCAGCGTCCGTACGACGGCATCGAGTCCAACGGCTATTACAATAATAATGTAACGGAAGAAGACGGTGAGAAGCCGTACTACTATCGTCCGTACAAGGGATAATTATTAATTCTGTTTATTATCCCACATATGACTCAGCAGCGCTGGGGGAGTATTGTTCAGGCAGACGGAGGGTCTGCGAAAGGGCGGTGCTCCCCTATGTTTATGGGAAGAGGAAGGAAGGCCGCCGCGCGGGATGCGCGGCGGTTTTCCTATTGTCTGGCGGGATGCATGCTATGTTTAATGCATCCTGGGTGGCATTCCACACCCGGAAAGATGCACCAGGTTTGAAGGGATGCATGAGCAATGCATCCTGAAGTTCATTCCACGCCCAGAAAGATACACCCGGCTTGAGGAGATGCAAGTTCAATGCATCCTGAAGTTCACCCGCGATTCGGAAAGATGCACCTCGCTTAAGGGGATGTATGAGCAATGCATCCTGAAAGTCTTTCCAGAGTCGTAAAGATACACTCGGCTTGAAGGGATGCAAGTTCAATGCATCCTGAAGTTCACTCGCGATTCGCAAAGATGCACCCGGCTTAAAGGGATGCAAGATCAATGCATCCTGGAGGTCATTCCAGACTCACAAAGATGCAACCGACTCGAAGGGATGCAGGATGCTCGAAAAGTATTACATCTTGTCTAGTGTAAGGTATCAATCGGCACCTGATTTTGCTTGACAACTCTTCAATTTAAACATATGATGGTATCAAGTGATACTAACTGACATTGGGGGGGATGTTAGCTATGACTGATACAAGGACGAGAATCGAGACTGAACTCGAAGTAGAATCCTATTTGCAGAAACTTCGATACGCATTAAAACACAATGCAAAAGTCATATTTCAGATAGAGCGACAGGTTGACCAAAAGCGAGCTCAACAGTTTACGAATCATTTTACTGTCGCAGACTTATTTCCGGATGAGGACCCAGTGACTGCATTAAAGCGGGAACTGCAGACATTGACAGTAGAAGAGTACATGCAAACCGTCAAAGACTTGCGTTTTCCCAATAGAAGTGAGATGCGTGAGTTCGGAAAAGTGTACGATGGACGGGGAGATGTTTACATTAAGATTCGGGTTGAACTGCTCTCTGCATATGGGGACCATACAACGTTTGTGATGTCTTTTCACTATGCTGAGATTCCTTTTGCACCTGATATGTTTCCCTACAGAAAACAGTAAGGAGATGCCGAATGATGAAGGTTTTGATGAAAAAAGATATGCTTTGCCCTTGTTGTATGGAGGAACATACGGTACAAGTCATCAGCGTTTCAGAGCACAATGTTTTTAAAAACGTGCCGGTTCATTATATTGCTGAATACTTCTATTGCGACAATGCAAAGGAAACCTACGCAGATGAACAGCAGATTTCTTCTAACGATATTTCCATGAAAAATGCATATCGTGAGAAAATGGGTTTGCTTACATCGCATCAGATTGCAGCGATTCGTGCCAGATACGGTATTAGTCAAAGCGATTTATGTCTCTTGCTTGGATGGGGCGCAAAAACTATCACTCGCTACGAAAGCCATCAAGTGCAGGATATTGCCCACGATACAATCCTGCGCAAGCTGGATTGCGATCCGGAGTGGTTTTTGCAATTGCTTCGCGCCGAGAAGGGCTCTTTTTCTCCGGCATCTTATTCGAAATATATGGAGACCGGAACTATACTTTTCGAGCAAGAACATGACCTGTATCTGAAAAGCGCCATTATGTCTAAATATGCTCGCCTCCTCCATAATCCGGAGGCGACGGGCGGTAAGGCATTATCGCTTGATGTGGTTGCAGATATGATTCGTTACTATGCTAATTCTTCAATGGTAACAAGTTTGTTCCGGGTCAAACTTATGAAGCTGCTGTGGTATGCAGATGCGCTCTCATATAAGCGCAGAGGTCATTCTATTTCTGGCCTTGTGTATCGTGCTTTGCCTATGGGGGCTGTTCCCATAGCATATGAATCGATTGTTGACCTGGGTACGATTCGTTGTGAGGAAATTGATATGGGCGATGGGACAGGATATAGATTTCTGCCCACAGAGAATAAAGAATATCTTCACTTAACAACAGAGGATAAAGATATCCTTGATGCAGTCATTGAGCGATTTGGTATGCTTTCAAAAGCAAGAATCGTTGAAACGATGCATCAGGAAGATGCCTATACCGAAACTGCGCCGAACGATATCATCCAGTTCAAATATGCTAAAACACTAAGCATATCTTAATCGGTAATTAAAATCCAAAGCCGCGCAGGATGCGCGGCGGACTTTTCCTTCTTGCTGGATACATGCTCAATGCATCCTGATGGTCCTTCCGGACTCGTAAAGATGCACCTGGCTTGTGAGGAGATGCATGAGCAATGCATCCTGGAGATCATCCGCGATTCGCAAAGATGCACCCGGCTTAAGGGGATGTATGAGCAATGCATTCTGGAAGTCTTTCCAGAGTCGTAAAGATACACTCGGCTTGAAGGGATGCAAGTTCAATGCATCCTGAAGTTCACTCGCGATTCGCAAAGATGCACCCGGCTTAAAGGGATGCAAGTTCAATGCATCCTGGAGG
>Ga0256405_10006331_pt1 | contig 19081 bp, 8 predicted proteins | sample RumenRJG_02DNA_FD_189096 | JGI IMG/M metagenome (GOLD analysis project Ga0256405, IMG submission 189096) | Bovine rumen microbial communities from Lethbridge, Alberta, Canada - RJG_02 | ecosystem: Host-associated > Mammals > Digestive system > Stomach > Rumen | place: Canada: Alberta | collected... | reverse complement strand
TTTCATTGTTGTTAGTAATTGATTGGTTGTTATTATTTATTTGTTTGCAAAGATACTCATAATATATGTAATAGCGAGCCCCAAATGTCACATAATCTTTTCCTAATGTATCAATTCATCATTATAGTATAATGAAAAGCCGCAATTCATTTTGTCCTATACCTATTTTTTCGTAACTTTGCGCCCAGAAAACCAAAGAGAAGATACTAACAACTATTTAATACATTATTATCAATGAAAAGAATTTTACTTTCTCTTGTTGTACTCTTGGGTGTTACTGCCGTTCAGGCAGCCCCTCCCCGTACATCTTTAAAAGTGTATTCCACCAAGAAGCAGACTGTCACGGGCTTCGGTGGTGCCTGCTGTGACGGTGCCATGAAACCGTTTGGTACAGACAACGCTTGTGTGAGCAAGCTCTATGGTCACAAGTCAAAGATTGGACTGAACATCATGCGTATGGAAATCTCACCAAGTTTCACTGGCGACAACTGGGGCGACTACGACTGGAATGGCTCGCTGCCTTCGGTTAAGATTTGCAAAAACCGTGGCGGCATTGTTTTCGGTACGCCTTGGTCTCCTCCTGGTGAATACAAGACCAACGGCACTGCCCAGGGTGGTAATGCTGAAGACCAGGGCTATCAGAAAGGTAAGCTGCGCGAGGACTGTTACGACAAGTTCTTCCCTTGGTTCAACACCTTCCTGAAGTGGATGCATGACCATGGTGTTGATGTTGACGCCGTATCTATTCAAAACGAGCCTGACTGGTGGGTCAACTATTCCGGCTGTCTCTATGAACCAGAGGAGCAGGTCAATCTGATTAAGAATTATGCCCACATGCTTGACCGTGAGACATACGGCGGTGTGCGTATCATCAGTGCCGAGCCATTGGGATATAGGAAAGATTATTTCGATGCGCTGATGAACGACCAGACCTGTCGCGAGCAGGTTGACATCTTTGCCGGACACATTTATGGACACATGCCTCTCCAATACATCAAACCCGTTGCTCAAATGGGCCTACCCCAAGGCAAGGAGATTTGGATGACCGAGCACTCTGTAACCGACAATATCGACCACATGCCCACATGGCGAGAAAACCTCATCTTTGCTGAGGAGGTGAATGAATGTATGCTGGCTGGTTGCACTGGTTATATCTACTGGTATCTTCGTGCCCATTGGGCTTTCGCTGGTACAGGTCAGCCTTGGACCTATAATAACGAGAGCTACAACTTCCCCGAAAACAAAAAGGACGAGTTGCTGCCTCGCGCTTACGTGATGTCTCACTTCTCAAAGAATGTGACGGGCGCAACCCGCTTAGAGACCAGTCAAGATGCAAACGCAGGACGCACAAATGAGGGAGAGCCACAGAACTTCCAGTTCTCTGCCTACCAGAAGGGCGACTCCATCATCGTGATGTGCATTAATGCATCGGAGAAAGTCCGCAACGTGAAGATTACCCTGCCTAATAATGTGAAGAGTGGTATGTTATGGCAATCAACGGGCAACGAGAAGGAAAAACTCTGCCAGAAGTCAAACCTCGACATTGAAGAACCAACCGACGAGTACCTTTATGAGATGCCCGCTGAAAGTTTGAACACCTTTATCTTCATGTCAGACAACGGCAGTACTGCTATTCAGAATGTCATGCAGGAAGACAGCGATGGTCCTAAGACCTATTACGACCTCAATGGCCGACTGCTGAGTGAACCTCACGGGCTCTGCATTGAGCGAAGTGCCGACGGTACTTCCAGAAAAGTCTTTATGAATCGTTAATCATACGAAGTCATACAAAACAAAACATCCTGTCACGCTTCTCTGTGACAGGATGTTTTTTATGATTATTTGTTTGATAGCGTCTTGCGACTATGCTTCACACCGTTCTCATCGGTATATTGCTCAATAACGATACCGCGGTTTTGCTGGGTATCTGACAACTTGCGACCCAACAAATCGAAACGCTGACGAGAGGTCTTGGTGTTGCTTTCCATCTCCTCAATGCCGCTGGAATTTGCATCAGCAAACTTCCAAGCATCAACATAGAAGTCTGTAGCTGCAGTAACGACGATATAGAGGTTATTCTTCACACCTTTCATTTTACCAGCAGGAATATCAATGGTCTGCTCTTCCATCTCAGCGGATGAGAACTCAATGGTAGCAACGGTCGTTTTGGTCGACATGCCATTGCGTAACTGCACCGTACCCGTTCCTTTGGCGAGCAACGTAAATTTCGTAGCACCGTCCGTGCCGTAGTCTACATTACGAACATTAATCCATGAGCCTTCTCTCATCTTTACCTGCAGATTCGCAGAAGCCTCGTTACCCAAAGTATTAATCTTGGTATTCTTCTTGATGTTGATCATGTCCTCGTAATCCACTCCGCCACAGTTGGCCATCGTCTCAGCCTGCTGCCACTCATAAGGGTTCAGGTTCTTGATTTGTGTAACACCCTCAAGATTCGTTGTGACCTGATTGATTGTTGCCGACTCCTCGCTTACCGTTGCCTTATTGACACAGAGAGAACGGAAAACACCACAGTCATTCTCAATAACATTGTCATTTTTCCAGCTCTCCATCAAGGCTCCATTGTGATAGATATGGTAGTACTTACCCTGGAATTTCTGCAAATGCGAATGGTTATTGTTCGTTCCATTGCCGGGATGAGGGCCATAGACTCCTTTATATACCCATGAGTCAGGATTCATCGGATCGTCACTGACCATATAGCACATGGTACAGGTGTTTGGTGCAGAAACATTAATGCCGTGCTCAGCCTTATAGGCGTTCCAGTCGGCCTCCGTACGCTGTGCCCAGTTAGAACAAAACGTATAGACATACTTACCACCAATCACGTTCAACTCGTTAGCCTCAAAGTGATAGGGTGCAGGAATAATCTCAGCCGAACCATCTACTTCGGTCATTGAAGGCTTTAGCTTTATAATACGGGCAGCATTAGGCATAATCTCACTGGGGCCAAGGCCACCGAAAGTGATCCAGCCCACACCGTTGTCGTCAATGGTCACACCTGGATCGAAATTGGCATTAGTACCTTGCTTGTTTGCGCCTGGTGTATCGTAAGTAATCATCAACTTCTTATTAGGCGACTTCCATGGGCCAATAGGTGATTCTGCTGTCAGCACACCCACGCCATGACTGCTATTACAGAAGTAGAGGAAGAACTCGTCTTTGTCGGTCTCCTCGTTATGACGCCAGGTAACAGATGGTGCCCACGACACGCCATAACCTACATACCATGGGTTACTGGTCCAACTGCCACATAGCCTCTTTGTATCAATTGTACCATGGAAAGTCCAGTTGACCATATCGTCTGTGGAGAAGATGACGATAGACTTAATATCACCATAGGTATTCTCTCCCTTCTTATCATTCGCAATGAACTGCTGATGGTCGTTCGAGCCGTAGACATACAGACGACCATTGTATTCTAATGCCGTAGGGTCAGCACAGAATACGTTGGCACTGATGGGATTGTTATTACCTGAACCTTTGTAGTCTTTAGCTAATGTCTGCGCATTCATCTGAATGCTTGCCGCCATCATAGCAGCAGTTAAAAATAGTGTCTTGTACATATTAGTAATAATTAGTTTTTCTTTTTTCAGTGTGCAAAGGTAAAAAAAAGAAGCCACATAAGCGACTTCTTAATGTCTCATATTGTTTTCCTGATGTATCATGAAATACTTTCAAACCATTCAAGAAAAAAGTAATCGGGAGCCCGAGGGTTCCCGATTACCATTAGGATATGTAATTACAAGGAATTACTTCACAAACTTCTTACCGTCCTTAATAACGATACCCTTGAAGCTGTCAGATACACGCTGACCAGCGAGGTTATAAGTAGCGGTAGAAACATTCTTCTTAGCAGCAACTTCCTTGATGCCAGTGATAATCTCACCACCAACAACCTTCCAAGCGAAGTTCTGCATACCAGTAGCGTTGATCAGGTTCTCACGAGTCTTACCTTCCTCGCCGCTCTTCAGATACCACTGGAAATCCTTGAAGCTATAATCGTTAGCAGCCTTAATCTCAGCCAAGTTGAAGGCGATAGACTTCATGCCCTTACCAGCGCACTCGCTAGGAATAGTGAATGCAGCGTTGAACTCCTGCCAATCAGCAGTGAAGCTCAGGTTACCAATAGCTGCCCAGTGGATGTAAGCACCAGGAGCGCCATGAGACTGTGTAGAAGATGTAGCCTCGGTAGTAGCCTTATACTTGAAAGAAACTACAGTTTCCTCACCAGCCTCAAGCTCGCGGTTAGCAACAATCCAGAACTGGTTGTCCCATGCCTGACCATTATGGCCCTCACCACCGACATTTACACCTGCAGGATCATCTGCCTCTTCATTTACTGTAATTACGCCTTCATTATTCTTGCTATCAATTAGATCTTCACGCTCCAAAGCATTTACAACAACCTCAGAAGTATTGGTAACAACGTCCTTAAGAACGATTTCCTCACCCTCAGTCATCTCAACAGCGATAGTCTTAGTGTTTGTGTCCAGATATATCTTCCAGATACCAGAACCTGGGAGAGCAATCTTAGAGTTAGCAGCCTCTGTGTAGTCCTTCCAATCCTCGGGATCTGTAGTAAGATCCTCTGACACCTTAATTGTAGCACCCTTGAAGGCAGCATCGTTACCACGAACGGTAGAGATCATGATCTCATCAACATAAGCATTCTTTTCACCTACGGTAGCAACCAGGCAAGGCTCACCAGCAGTGTCTACACCATCAACAAACTGAGTAGCTGTATCAAATTCGTAAGCAAGACCAGTACCCTTGTTACAGCCAGCTACGAAGTAACCCTCGTCCAGTACCATGCTCTGCCAAGAGAGATCGTCGAAGTAGAAGTTTGCTGCATCCTTAACTTTGGGGTTCAGGTTGAATGCGATAGACCAACCAGTAGCCATATCGTCAGCGATAGACATAGTACCATCGAACTCCTTCCACTCGTTGGTGAAGGTAATATCACCAATAGCATGCCAAATCAGATAGTCAGAAGGATTCTGCTTGTGAATCTGGGTATTGGTTGTAATATCACCACCAGTATAGTCAGTCTTATAGCGGAAGTGAATCTTCAGCTGATCGCCAGACTTCCAAGCCTTAGGAGACTGAATCCAGAACTGGTTGTCCCATGCAGAAGCATCACCATCAGTAGTAGCGGGCTGGCCATGGCAAACGAATACGTGGTTGTTAGTTCCCTCTTCCAGCTCGATGTCAGCGGGGAATGGATCCCAACCATCTTTTTCATTCATGTTGCGACCCTTCTCCTTTGACCATGCGCAAATCAGGTAGTTCTTTTCCTGATCGTTGAACTTAACGGTAGCATCAGCCCAAGGAGTCTCAGCATTACCCATATAGGTAGCAATTGCTTCTGGTGTGCTCTCAACTACAACGGGCTTACCGTCGCTGGTGAGCCACTCCTGCCATACAGTAGGACGAGTCTCCTTCTGCATGAAACCTACAACGAGTGACTTCCACTCGATAATAGCTGTTGCAGTACCAGGCTGAGCAACGAGGTTACAAGAAGGACCACCGATACCGCTGTACTCCCACTCTACCTCAACAAAATCATCACTTGCGGGAATGGCTACAGAAGCTTTAGCCTGCTGGCCTTCACCCCAACCCCAACCCATGTTGACGTCGATTGTAACAGCTGCAGAAGCCTTAACCAGAGCCTTAACGGTGTAAACATCGGCCATATCACCAGTGTTGATACCGTCAGCAATGAAATACTGGTGCCAATATGGGCCTGCACCTGTTACCTTCTGATACTCTGTAGTTCCGGCCATTACTGGTCCAACAATAGTCTCTCCATCTGCCAATTTGCCATTACCATTATTATCTCCGTTGTCAAGGACATCCTGTGTTGCATACCTGAAGTCTGCACCGTAGTCGGTCATTACACCACCGACCCACTCAGGTACGTAACCCATCACGAAGAATGGGAAATTGTTGGAAGTGGAATAGTCTATCTTATAGACCTCTTTCCACTCTGCAGCGTTAGCTCCCAAGAACATTGCCAAGAGAGCAACAAGTGTAAATAATTTCTTCATAATAGAAATAATTTAGATTAATAATAAAATGAGTTAGATTAATAAATAAAAAAGTTAAAACTATGTTATTTAGAGGTTTTTGAAAGATAGCCGCCAGGAAAACAGCAGTTTCCTTTTGTTCACTGGCAGCTATCAGTCAGTTAGTTCATTCTTTGCCACTCAAAGCATCACAGAAAGCCTTATAGGTTGCTGTGCGTACCCAGTCTTTCTTGCTGTTGGTAGTCCACAGACCTACAGGATCGTTAGAGTCTACCATATTGCTCTTACAGATACCAGCCTGCTTCTCATTAGGAATCGTATTCATATATTCCTTAAGGAGTTCAGCATTGTAGTTTGCCAGCAACTGACGCTGTTCAGCAGTGATAGCTGTTGCTGTCACAGGAACACCTTCTGCATCCTGATATTTAATATCGAAGTTCGACAGACGAATCATCTTGCCAGTTTCCTTCAGACTCTTGAGGAGGGCAATAAACTTCTCCTTATTAGCTTTCTGTACGGCAGCATCCTCGCTGAAGGTCAGACTCAGTTCGGCATTGATACCGTCAATCTTGGCACCCTTCTTTTCCCAGATGTCCATCCAGTACTTAAGACTCTCCATCTTCTTGGTTTCGTCAAGACCAGACTCACTGATAAAGAACTTCAACTCATCAGCGTTACCACCATACTTAACGAAAGCTTCCTGAGCAATCTTTGACACCTCTGGTGCGTAGTTCTCGCTACCCAGAATGTCCTGCCAGAAGATTTCATCTTTACCAGCATGCTTCAGGTCATAAACGTCAGTACCATCCAAGGTCTTGTTGTCAAGAGGCTTCCCAATGAGGTCGAATGACTTGATACGACCCTCATTGTACTTCATCAGACCATCGCACCAGGCATTGAGCGCATAACGGATAGTGTCGCTCTTCTCCTGATCTGTCTGTGGGCGATGATTGTCTGGTTCGTGAGTTACCTTTACACTCTTGATGTAGACATCGGAAGTTTTGTTACCCTCAATCATCAGATAGCCTGTAGGAGCAGTATCTTTGGGTGACAAACCCTCAAGAAATACTTTCTGCCAGCCACCAGCCTTGATCTGGTACTTCTTCTTATCTTTTGCATTCTCCATCAACGTGCTATCAGCGAAAGTACAGTTAATAGAAACATCCTTATCAACCTTAGCATAGAACGTAATGGAATATTTACCAAGCAGGTCAAGATCAAAACCTTCTACAATCCAAACTTTTGAGTTCTTGGGAACTTTCAGTGCATTAAGACCTTCCTCATAATTCTTTACAATACTAGGTTTAACACCACCAGAACCTGCCTTCTCAACAGTACCAGTGAACTCTTCCATAGTTGTGTAGTCCACATCTGCATCTTCAACTGCATCAACCTGAATCTCAATCGGAGAAGTCAGATAATTGATCCATTTGTCTGCCTGATCGGCATTGGCAACAATCGGACTGCCATACACCTCACCATTGATTTCTTGCATGTGGTTCAGAAGCTCCATCATTGACAGGAAGTTCATGATACCCCTTTCGCTAATGATAGCGCCAGACATCAAGGTTGAGCCAAAAGAGACATTGTTAAAGTTAGTGATAGCAGCGGCATGTGCCAGCTCCTGCTTATTGAAGTCAGCCACCTTCAGCATTGCGCCGAGAGACATGTTGGGATACTTGTCTCTGTTGATGTATGACTTGACAGGGTTCAAATCAGCATAGGGGATATTGTATGCAGGATCAGCATCAGCTGTGAAATCGTAGGTCTCGTTATAGTCAGCACATGAAAATGCCAACATCAAACTGCTAACAGCTAATAGTCCATTTATAATCTTTTTCATATTCTTTGTCTCCTATTATTAATTACCAGGAACGAAACTCTCATCATACTTAGGAGTGAACCAAACTCTCTTGTTTGACTCACGGTCGCGAACAACCAAGGTATCGCCAGTTGTCACATCAATGTCATTCTCAAGGAGGATATCGTTTCCTTTATCATCGGTTCCAATCACCTTACCTTTCTTAAAGGTTACATTGTATGCCAGACGGAGGATGTCACGCTGAACAGGATCTCCATTGTTACTACCCCACTGATACTCTCTGTATTCAGAGCGCTCAGTACCCTTGGCAATGAACTCACCAGAACCTGTAGTAACAACATCAGCATCGTCGGTAGAGATGGTACATGTGTTACCATTGAAGGTCAGGATGAGATTACAAGAGATAGAAGCACCACTGGCACGTTTGATAGCAACAGGGAAGATGGCCTGAGTCATATTCTTGGTGTTGATCTTGCATACCTCGTCATTCGCATTGACATAATTGATAGCATAACGATCCACATCAGTATTAACCAGTGAGAAGTCCTTGCGCACGACCTTGGTAGTAACACCATTCTCAGTGACGAGATCCTCACCACGACGGATATAGTTAGCCTGCCAAGGGTTCATGTACTTCACACAGTAAAGCACATAGTTCTTAGGAAGAACATCCCAGTCCTCAGAATTGGTAGGAGAAGGATCAAGACCCTCACGTGGAGTACCTGTAAGAATATGGTCAATACCGGTTACTCCCGTCATGCGCAGAGGAATGACATAATAGTTTTCGGTAGCATGGGGGTCATCAAAGAATTTATCATCAAACTTCACCTCCACATAGCCACGAGCATCACCATTGTAAGGAATGGTATTACCTGACAGCGTATATAAATTAGAAGGTAATGGAGTTACCGCATAAGAAGGGTTACCACCCTCATCCACGAACCAGAGGTTGTTACAAAGAGAGGGGTCAACCTCAAAAGTAACAACAGCATCACGTCCTTCGTAGGCACCACCCATAGTAGCCCAGATGCGGCATTTGTGGGCGTTGTCCAACGAGTTGTCATAGATATCATTACCCAGGATAAGGGTACGTACAGGATACTGATAGGCGAAGTAGGCAGTTGTACCTCCTTCATAGTCTGGGAATTCTCTGTCCGCATTATAGCATGAAGCATAAGTGAGAGAGAGAGCTCCCAGAGCTACACCGTATATATATTTCTTCAGTTTCATCATTGTAAAACTTTAAACTATAAACTTTAAACTATAAACTTTAAACTTTGCAATTACCATCCCTTGTTCTGCTTCAGTTCGCTCCACTTCAGAACTTCACCTCTTGGAATAGGGCCATAGCACTGGTAAGGTGCAAACACGCGATCCTCAACATGAATAACTGTGTATTTGAGGTTGTCAGCAGTAGGATCCTTAGTCTTGTCTATCAAATCAACCTGCATACCATTAACGGGCTCATTGAGTGGCAACAACCAACGACGCATATCCCAGAAGCGCTTGTTCTCAAAGCAGAGCTCAATACGGCGCTCGTTGCGAATCAGGTTGGTCATCTTCTCTTTATCGTTTGCGCAATCTTCCAGATAGGCATCTCCCTCTGGGAGAGGCATACCTACAGAATTGGTTCCGAGTCCGGCACGCTCACGAATCTTCTTAATCACATCATAAGCAGTGTAACCAATACCCTGAGGATCGCTCTTGGGACCCCAAGCATCGTTAGCAGCTTCAGCATAAGCCAGGAAGATTTCCGTATAACGGATACGAGGATAATAATGATTTTGCTCTATTCTACTACTTGCCAATGGGTTTACATCATCACGCAGCAACTTCAGCAGATAATAACCAGTGCGAGTTGATCCAGCACCATGGTTAAGATTATCATCATAATACTCATATGTCGTACTACTTTTTGTGACAATATAAGGATAAGTACCCGAGCAAACAGTTACTGATTTGAAGTTTACACCATTATAAAGGATATACTGTGCCAGACGTGGGTCACGACCAGCATAAGGATCCTGGGCGTTATAGCCTGAACCAGCGGCAGTGATAGGAAGACCATTACGCATGGGGAAAGCATCCACCAAGTTCTGCGAGGGGTTCACACGACCATTACCATCCAACATGGGTGGGAAGTTATCGAGCTCCTGTGAAGCATTCTTTGTACGGTCTGCGCGCCAGAGAATCTCGGGAATATCTGCGTTATCATCGATAGCAGTCTTATTCTTATACCAGATGTTACCAGTCATGTCGAATCCATCCAAGCCACCGATACCATCCAGCACTTCTGCACAGTATGTGGCAGCCTGTGCAGAAGTCACACCGCTTTGATCACGGAAGGCAGGACTTGCAGCAAGCAGGGCAGCCTGTGCCTTAATGGCCTGAGCCACCTTGGCACTAATCAGGTTCTTTGACTTAACGCCAAACACAGCATTATAGTGAGCCAGGATAGCACCCAATTCCTGATACTTCTCGGGGATATCACTAGCATTGGTGTATTCCTTGTACTCCATAGGAAGCAACTTGATGGCTACATCGCAGTCATCGAAAATCTGCTTGATACACTGAGCGAATGTAGCGCGTGGCTGATTGAAGTCAGAAGCACCATCCTCAGGGGTTGTCAGCAAGGGCACACCATAGAGTACGCCATCGTCTGCATAACCACCATGAGCCTGCAACAGATAGTAATAGAACAGGGCACGGAGGGCATGAGCCTCACCAGTCAGACGGTCAACGAACATCTGGTTCTTAGAAACAGCACTGGGAGCCCACTTTACCTGGTTTACGATAGTGAGGAACAGGTTGACATACTGGATACCATCTTTACAGTTATTCCACTGTGACATGGGGTCGTTGTCTGAAGCCCATGTACCTGTTGCCATGTCCAGATAGTTATTATTCTTTGTCTGGTTGCTAACAGCATCATCTGTAGCAATGTCGGTCGTCGTAGTCGTCAGATATGGAAGACGGTCGTAACCATACATCAGCAGACCATGAGCATATTTAGACTCCTCAGTCAAATCATCCAGCTGTCGATTGTTTTCGTCAGCAGGCTCGAACATATCCTGACAAGAGCAGAAAACGAGGAGACCAACCAAGTACAATATAATATTTTTTGTCTTCATAATTATCTATTGTCTTTTAGAATTAAAGAGTTATCTTCGCACCGACATTAAAGAAACGAGTCTGAGGTGCGTAACCAACACTGGTCTCCATCATCTTACGATGCTTTGAGAAAGTAAGGAGATCGTTTCCGTTCACGTAAACAGAGAGAGCCTTGATAACCGTTCCTTCGAACATTTCCTTCGGGAAATCGTAGGTCACCTGTACCTTGCGGAGATTGAAACGGTCAGTGCTGTACAACCAGTAGGTTGAAGCTTCACCGTTAGAAGTGCTCAGCGTGGTCAGACGGGGATGGCTTGGATTATCTGCATTAGTAGTTGTCCAGCGGTCTCTGACGTTGACAGAGTACTTGGCATCTCCAGCCATAAAGTAGTAACCACCATTCATCATGCCCTTAGCACCATACTGGCCATTACCCAGTACGAACAGTGTCCAGTTCTTGTACTTCAGTGTCAGGTTAAGACCGATGGTCCAAGGAGCGCCATACGTACCTGAAACACCCAAGTCAACCTGGTCCTTGTTATCAATCTTACCATCACCATTCACATCCTCATACTTGAGATCACCAGGTCTCAGGTTGGCAGCACCACTGATTGAAGACTTAGGAAGACCTTCTTTGAGGGTATACTTCAGCGAACCATCAGCATTTGTGGTGATATCAAAGTCATTAGCTGTGTAGAATCCCTGACACTTGTAACCCCACAGAACATCAAGCGCACGGCCTTCTGTTGTCTTGTGAAGAGCCAATGGGTCAATCGTTTCGTCGAACTTCTTCCACTCAGTCTTCAGATAGGTTCCAACAAGACCAAGCTCAACATGTACATCGCCAAACTGCTTCTGAGCCTTGATGCTGAAGTCCAGACCCTTGCGGTTCTGAATATCATTATTGATAGCAGGCTTGAAAGAACTGCTGGAGAGACCACCTGACAGGTATGAAGGGAACTCACTAGGATTCTTGGTAATTAAACCGTCGATATCCGTATTGAAGTAAGTCAACTCAGCACTAATCAGTCTGTTGAAGAACGAACCGCGCAGTGTAAATGACAACTCCTTACGATGAACGAAGTCAAGGTCGAGGTTGGTACCGATAGAAGAGTATGTACGGTTTGTAGAAGAACCCTCATTCCAAGTGAAGGAACCTCCTTCCTGCTTCCACTGAGCCTCATAGAGGTAGAAGTAATTATTGGTCTGATATATATCGATATCCTCATTCAGCTTGCTGTAAGAGGCACTGATCAACAGATCGTCAACGAAGCTGTCCTTCAAGAACTTCTCCTTGGCAATGTTCCAGCCGAGGGTGAAAGAATGAGAGAGAGCCTCACGATTGCCAGGAGCCAGACGAGCAGAGTGTACACCTGCCAGACCTACCTCTGCAAAGTAGCGACCCATGTAGTCGTAGTTTGCCTGCAGACCCAAGTTGGCATTAGCATAACGATGGTATGTACCGCTGGCAGTAGTGGTGTACATACTGGCGAGCAGCAGACCTGATACATGGTGCTTATCACCAAAGGTACGGTCATAGTCGAAATGTCCGTTCCATGTGATGGTCTGACGATACTTAGAGTTTGACATGGCCATGTGACCAGTCACCACCTCATCGTTCTTCTGGGTAATAGCGACAATCTTATCCTCTGCATTATAGTTACTCCATGAAGGAATAAACACAGCGTACTTATTGTCGTAAGAAAGACTATAGCTGGCAGCATAGTCAATAGAGAACAGGGTCTTGAAAGTCAAGCCTTTCAACAGATGATTCATGTCATAATTGATACCGGCATCAAACTGGAACTGACGACTTACCTGAGTAGTTTTACCTCCAAAATAGCAGTCAGCAATAGCATTTGAAGTCGTTACGTTAGAACCACCGGGGAAATACTGTCCGTCAAGCAGGTTGAGCGACTTACCCAAAGTAGCGAGTGCCTTGCTGGCATTGGGGTCAACCGCAGCAATATCAATCAGCGGAGCAGCACCCTCTGGGAAGTTAGGACGTGCAGATGAAGCATCACCCCAGAAATTACCCTTGTTGGCGTTGGCATTGTAGAAGGTAGCACTGGCGTTAGCCCAACCTGTAATGAACTTATTAACAACGAGGTCCACATTACCACGAACACTGAAACGGTCAGTATAGTTGTCCTTGGCAGGACCAAAGTTAATCAGGTCTTCCAGACGATAGTAGTTGATGTTCGTATAGAAGTGAGCACGTGTACCACCACCCTGGATTTCCAATGTACCCTCAGAACGGTTATAAGCCTTGCGGACATAGTCGTCAGAGTAGTAGTTTACATTGGGGTAACGGTAAGGATTCGCACCAATAGCATGGTTGTAGATATCCTGCTGGGTATACTTGGGAGCTAGGCCATCGTTAGCAAGAGCCTCGTTGTAGAGTGTCATATACTCTGCAGAACCCAGATACTCAGGGAACTCCTTAGCGAAGTGGAAACCCGTGTTGGCGTTGGCAGTAATCTGCAAGCCATCCACCTTACCACGCTTGGTCGTAATCAGGACAGCACCCTTGGCACCCTTGGCGCCATAGAGTACAACGGCCTGTGCACCCTTCAAGAAAGTGATTGACTCAATCTCAGAAGGCAGTACGTTGTTAGAGGGACGCTTCACACCATCGATGATAACGAGCGGCATGTTGTCGTTATCATTGGTGTCAAGGAAGTCGTACTTATTATTATTAATATAAGTAACGTTATTTTCCTGTCCCCAAAGGTGGCTGCCATTCCAACCACCAACGAGTCCATTCAGGTCCTCGAGGCTACTCATGGTATAATCCTTCTTTGACAGTTCTTCCATGTCAACATAGGAAACACCTCCGAGCAGATGACTGGCATCCACATCACGGAAAGCTACATGGACCTTCTTCTTAGCCACGGTAGAATCAGCATCGGCAGCGGTCTGAGCATTGGCCGTCATGGACGATGCAGCCAGCATGGCAAAGAGAAATATGTTTGTTTTTATCTTTTTCATAAAATTATCTTTTCTCTATTCGTTATTCACTATTCACTAGCGCAAAGCGCGTTTACCATCCTGGATTCTGTTTATATCCCTCATAAAGATAAGTATCCTTGTCAGGAAGTGGGAACCAGTAGTGCTTAGACTCCAGACGACGAGTGATAAGCTCTTTGCGGTGGAAGTTACCGACCTTAGCATCCTTTGGATCGTGGGTCTTATACCAGTCCCAAGTATATCTCAGTTCAGGATACAACTGCTTGCCCTTATCATCGTAGTTATTCTTCTCAAAGCTCAGAGACGGGTCATACTTACCCCACTCCAGACGCTCAAACTCATGAGAGTACTTCACCGTGTAAGGAGGCTCGGTCAGGAGCAGCCAACGCTGCAGGTCGTTCCAACGGAAGCCTTCGAAAGACAGCTCAACGGCACGCTCACGACGAACCTCATCCATAAAGCTCTTTGGAGAAGTCAGGAACTGAGCAGGAATATGCTCCATAGGATAATCCATAGAATTGACACGATCACGGAGAGCGTTGATAGCATCAACAGCAGACATTAAAGGACAATAGCTTGGTCTCTCCTTGAAGTCGTTGGTACTGTTGTTGGCACAAGCAATAGCTGCTCTTGCCTCAGCATACATCAGATAGACATCGGCCAGACGCATGTAAGGAATATAGGTCTGAAGTGACCAATCCCAGTCATACCACTTGTCACCGATATTACACTGGTGAGGAACCAACTTCTGAATGAAGTAACCCGTGCTACTTGCATTATCCACGGAACGCATAGCACCACCGGTATACAGGTCGCAGTACTGGAGTTTCTTCTGCTCAGCATTCAGTTTATCAAGACCTGTCTCAGTTACATATTGGAAACCATCGAATACGATATCGTGATAGAAACGTGGGTCACGATTCTTGAATGGGTGCTCGGGATCAAAGCCAGAGTTAGGATTCTCTACCAACATACCATTCTGTACCAGGTAGATAGGCTGTCCGTTAGCCATACCGTACTGGTCGACGAGGTTAGCTGTAGGCTGGTGAATAATGTTATCACGCTCCACGAGACCAGCAACCTTAGGACCAAACAGCTTAGCACAGTTCCAAGGAGCAGAGTTTACAGGAGGACAAACACCACGGAAGATAGCCTCAGAAACGCCTGGCATACTCCAGTTATTCTTAGTGGTATAGAAGATGTTAGAATAGTTATTCGTTGCATCTTCACCATCAGAAGTCTTAGCGGCAACATGGTCGTAGATGTTATCATACTTGTAATCAGCGAGTTTGTAAGGTACAGTACCCTTTACAGCCATGTCAAGTGCCTTACCAAGAGTTTCAGCAGCCAGCTTGGCATACTTCACATCGTAGTCATAGGTCTTGCCATTAGAGCTGGCATTCAAGAGCTGAGCAACACCACCATTCTTGGTCTTCTCAAACTCCTTCATCAGAGGTGAGCTTGCCCAAAGATAAACCTTACCCAGATAGCAGAGTGCCATATACTTGTTGACACGCAGCTGGTTACTACCGGAAGTCTGCATACCAGCGAGGGTAGCATCCCAATCAGAAGGCAAGTAGTTGTAAGCCAACTCAAGGTCCTGAGCACAACGGTCAGCGCACTCCTGGAACGACAGACGAGGAAGCTGTGGAATGTCTTCAGCATCCAAAGCCTTGTCAATATAAGGCAGACCGCCGAAGAAAGTCATCAGCTCGAAGTGCCACCATGCACGGAAGAAGTACATCTGTCCGAGCAGGAGTTCACGCTCTTCGTCAGTACCGACGAGCGAATTGATATTCTCAATACCCATGTTACACTTACGGATGCAATACCATGAGGCCTTCCAAAGTGAGTGTTTATGAGCCCACTTACCATCAGAACCAGAGCCGTTCAGCCACTGCTGGCTATTGCTCCAGATGTTACGATAGTTACCCAAGTCTACTTGGTGATCCATGTGTGCATAACCCTCAGGGTTGTGGACAGCATCGTCACCCCAGTTCCACGAAGTACAATAGTTAACCTTCTGTACATCGGGAATACAGTCATAAATCTCCTCTATATATCCCTGGAAATTGCGGTAGTTCTTGAATGCCTCATCCTCTGCAACAATAGACTCGGGGTCTTTGTCAAGCCAGTCTGTGCAAGACGTAAGTGAAGCACCGCCTGCCAGCAGAAGCAATGAGCCGCACAAAAGGGATTTGATGTTATTATAATATTTCATAATAGTATTCGCGATTAAATGTAAAGCTTAACACCAAAGTTATAACGTCTAACAGTTGGATATGCACCACTGCCGCCACCAAAACCACCGAGGTTACCCTCACGGTCGTCAGGCATCTTGGTGATGAGGAAGAGGTTATTACCATTGAGGTAAATCTTCAGGCTTGAGAAACCGAGTTTCTTAATCCAACCCTTTGTCCAAGTATAGGCTACCTCCACGTTCTTCAGACGGAAGTAAGAACCATCATAGTAGAACTGGGTACCATCGTTGTAAGAAACCTGAGTAGCGAAACGTGGAACAACCACATCACCGTCATTGTCTACAGGATTCCACCATGTACCATTGTCATAAACGGTCAGCATCTTCTGATTGAAAGAGGTAAGACCTACGTTACGTGTTACACCTGTTACGCCATAGAACTGAGCGAACCAAGAGAAACCTTTCCACTCCCAGCCGATAGTAGCATTGTAAGTGTGCTCAGGATTCATGGTGTAGCCGAACGGAACCTTATCGTTGGTCTCATCGACCTTACCATCACCATTGAAGTCAACGATGTAGTGGTCACCAATCAGCACCTGGTCATCGTCCTTCTCGCGCTCGGGCGTACTATATAATTCATCGTATGTGCGGATATAGCCGTTATCGATGAAGTCAACATTCTGACCCTGAGAATAGCCCTGATTCTTACGATAAGAAGGAATCAGTTCGGGGTCGTCTTTCTTGATAATCTCATTGTGTGCATAGGTATAGTTGGCATTAGCCCAGAAACGCATACCATTCTTCAGCACCTTGTTGAAACGGATTTCAAACTCGAAACCGTGGTTCTTCATCTTACCCTGGTTAACATCAGGAGTCTTGGCAGCACCGAAGTAAGAAGGTACGGTACGCTCATTACCAGAAATAAAGATGTCATAACGGTCATCACGGAAGTAGTCGAAGCTACCAGCGAACATACCGCCGAGGAAGGCGTAGTCAAAACCGAGGTTCTTCTTCAGCACGGTAGCCCAACGAAGATCGGGAACAGCAACAGCTGCCTCCTTATAACCCTGGAAGATACTGTTAGAGTTGTTCAAAGCTACTCTGAAAGGACCAGCAGCTTCCCATCTGGTCAGGTAAGCCCAGCGTTCACCGGCGTTATCATCACCGATCTCACCGATAGATCCACGAATCTTGAACATATCAACAATTCTCTTCTCCTTCAGTTTCTTCATGAAAGGCTCCTCGGAAACCATCCAACCGGCAGCTCCTGAGCAGAAGAATGCAAAACGGTTATCGGGAGAGAACTTCTGTGAACCGTTGTATGCACCGTTGAACTCAGCGAAGTACTTGCTATTATAATCATAGGTAGTACGGAATACCCAGTCCTCACGACGATTCTCCAGGTCAGCATTACCTGCAGAGATACGACGCTTCCAGTTACCCATCAGAGAAACATTATGCTTACCCAACTGGCGAGCCCAGAAGAGCTGCACGGACATTTCAGTGGCACGGCTGGTATAACTAACGCTACCAGCATTTGTGGTCCAGTCTCTGCTCTCATAGAAGTCGAAACCGGTTGTTGGGTCAGTTTCACACTTACTGTTCCAAATCATCTTACCATCCTCAGGAAGGATGTAAGCCTGCTTCACCTGGTGCTGGTCGGCAATACCACGGCTACCCTCATTGAACTGGTTGTCCCAAGAGATAGTACCACGGGCAACAAGACCCTTCGTGATGAAATCGAGGTTCTGCTCCAAAGCGAAGTCAGTGAAAATACGTGTGGTAGTGGTCAACTCATAACCGCAGGTTGACACACTCTGAGGAGAGTTCTCAACGTTAGAAGTCAATGGGTAGTAACCCCAAGAACCGTCAGAGAACTGAACGGGGAAGAGGTTAGGAGCCATACCGTAGGCACCGGCCCACTTCTGTGACTGGAAGAATACACCATCATTACCATAATAATAACGTGGAGCCTTCTTCTGGGCATTAGAACCTGCCAGGTTTACCTTGAACTGTGTGGTCTTGGTAATCTGGAAGTCCAAGTTTGAACGTACATTCAAACGGTTGTATGCGTAACCGCCCTCATAACCCTGGTGGTTATCCCACATCCTGGTCATGTCACCCTCATTCTGGTAGTCGAAAGCAACGAAGTACTTCACGAACTTGGTACCACCAGAGAAGTTAATATTAGTATTATAAGATAAAGCGGTTGTCTTGAACATCTCGTCCTGCCAGTCTACGTTAGCATAGCGCTCTGCCTGGCTGTAGTCACCAAGGTAAGAACCGTCAGCAGAGAAGTTTGGTCTAACTGTTGTATCCTGATTACGGAAGAGGTTGATGAAACTCTGGGGACGATAGTATGTCCAAGAAGCCTCACCACCGATGGCCAACTCATGCTCAATAGCCTGGTTGCGAAGCATGTAACCATCATAGGAGTCATACTTACGAGGCAACTTAGACACAGCCTTCAGCGTAGCATTGAAACCGAAGTCAATCTTCGCCTTACCTTCCTGACCACGCTTGGTGGTAATCAGAATTACACCGTTAGCTCCTTCCACACCGTAAACGGCGGTAGCAGAGGCGTCCTTCAATACAGACACGGTAGCGACTGAGGTAATGTCCACAGACTTAATCTCACGCTTTACACCATCCACGAGGATCAGTGGCTGAGCATCCTGATTCCATGCAGCGGCACCACGGATATAAATGGCAGGGTCCTCCTCACCGGGCTGACCGGTAGAAGCGATGGTTGCAACGCCAGGGAGGTTACCAGTGAGGGCAGCACCCACACTACCGATACCGGCGGCACGTTCCAGCACCTCACCCGTGGTCTGGGTGATAGCACCCACCACAGAGGCTTTCTTCTGCTGGCCGAAACCTACTACTACGACTTCCTGCAGCTGGGTGTCGTCCTGCAACGTTACCTTA
>Ga0256405_10006328_pt1 | contig 19093 bp, 19 predicted proteins | sample RumenRJG_02DNA_FD_189096 | JGI IMG/M metagenome (GOLD analysis project Ga0256405, IMG submission 189096) | Bovine rumen microbial communities from Lethbridge, Alberta, Canada - RJG_02 | ecosystem: Host-associated > Mammals > Digestive system > Stomach > Rumen | place: Canada: Alberta... | reverse complement strand
AATTAAAAAACAGGCATTGATTCAAGTTCTTTTCGATGCTCTGAATTTAAGATGACCGCATCTCAGTAAGTTTCAACGGTTCAAAAAAATACTCACTAAAAAAAGAAACCCGCTCCACGCTGATCTGATCGCATAAAAAATAATCCTTTTTACGACTTTTCGGGGTCAAATATTAGAGTTTTTTGTAACAAAAAACACCGGTTTATCGATGCTCATGTCTTATCCTCAACATTCATACGCATACTTTGGATAATTATCAAGCTCAATAGATTTGAGGATAAATCTATATGTTACAGATTCAAAATGAGTTGTCATTTCATCTGCATAATCATGGAAATTTGCGCAGACAAAAAAATTCCTCGCCGTCGGTATCAATACCAACAACGAGGAACAGTATCTATTTACAACATTTGCGGAAAACGAGAAATTGATACCGGCACGAGCTAACGACTGGCTCAAATGGATTTACAAGAAGTACCCGCAAAAGAAAATTACATTGCATGGTTTTAGACACACGCATGCATCCCTTCTATTCGAAGCAGGAGCTACCATCAAAGAAGTCCAAACTCGACTGGGACACTCCAGTTCAAAAACTACTTTGGATATCTACACTCATGTCACGCAATACAAGAAGCAGGAAGTAGCTCAAAAATTTGCCAATTATATTGACTTGTGACTGGTTGTCCCCATTTTTGTCCCCACTTTACATTTTTGATCAAATTCAAGATACAGCAACCCTTGCCATATCAAGGGTTTAGCAACCTGTATCATCCTTATCCCACAGAACCTTCCATTTGATAATTGATCAGGCGATTGAGCTCAACTGCATATTCCATCGGAAGCTCTTTCGTAAAAGGTTCAACAAATCCCATGACGATCATCTCAGTGGCCTTTTCTTCAGGAATACCGCGACTCATCAAATAATAAAGCTGTTCTTCTGAAATCTTTGAGACCTTGGCTTCATGCTCCATTGAAACGTTGCCGTTCAAAATTTCATTGTACGGAATCGTATCGCTTGCAGATTTATCATCCATGATGATCGTGTCACACTCGACATGGGCAAATGATCCGTCAGATTTGCGTCCGAAACGAACGTGTCCGCGATAATCTACGCGTCCGCCATCTTTGCAAAGCGATTTCGAAACGATTGAACTCGTCGTATTGGGCGCATTATGAATCATTCGCGCACCGGTGTCTGAATCGATGTCTTTTCCGGCAAACGCAATTGACAGCATTGTTCCGCGCGCACCTTTGCCGTCAAGGTAGACGCTCGGATATTTCATCGTGACTTTTGAACCAAGGTTTCCGTCAACCCACTCCATTGTGGCATTTTCAAGAGCTCTGGCACGTTTCGTTTCCAAACTGTAAACGTTGTCGGACCAATTTTGAATCGTCGTATAACGACAGTAAGAATCTTTCAGACAATAAACCTCAACGACCGCAGCATGAAGACTGTCTTTTGAGTAATTCGGAGCGGTGCATCCTTCAACATAGTTGATGCTTGCGCCTTCATCGACAATAATCAGCGTCCGTTCGAATTGCCCTGAATTTCCGGCATTGATTCTAAAATAACTTTGGATAGGAACGTTGACTTTAACGTTCTTCGGAACATAGATGAACGAACCGCCTGACCAGACGGCAGAATTTAAAGCAGCCATTTTGTTGTCTGACGGCGAAACCAGCTTTCCAAAGTACTTCTTCACAAGTTCTGGATATTCTTTGACGGCAGAATCGGTATCCATGAAAACAATGCCTAATTTGTCAAAATCTTCACGCATGTTGTGATAAACGACTTCTGATTCATACTGTGCGGATGAACCTGCCAAATACTTTCTTTCTGCCTGAGGCACGCCCAAACGATCAAACGTCTTCTTGATTTCTTCAGGAACTTCATCCCAATCTCTGGCGACGCCTTCTGAATCACGACGAAAATAATTGATGTGTTCAAAATCAAGCGGACTCAAATCCGGGCCAAAATCAGGCATTGAAAGATTTTTATATGTCTCATAAGCTTTCAATCTGAAATCAAGCATCCATTCCGGTTCATTTTTGGCCTCAGAAATCTTCCTGACGATTTCTTCGGTTAATCCTTCACCGGTCGTATAAATAGGCTTAATATCGTCTTTGAACCCGTATTTATATTCACCGCCAAGTTCTGGAATTTTTTCTGTCATTGCCCGTCGACCCCCTTGTTGTTTTCTCCTAAAGCTTGATAGATTGCCTTCCAAGCCAAAGTGGCACATTTAATTCGTGCAGGAAACTGTGCAACGCCTTCCAAAATTGAAGCATCGCCCAAAATTTCTTCATAATCTTCTTCAGTTTCAGCTTTTCCTGTGACCATGTCGGAAAAAGCCACAACCATCTTTTCAATCTCATTCGGAGTTTTGCCGATAACCTCATCTGTCATCATCGATGCCGAAGCTTGGGAAATCGTGCATCCTTCACCGGAAAATGCAATATCTGAAACCTTGCCGTCTTCCATCTTCAGCTGCAAAATCAAAACGTCCCCACAAGTCGGATTGCGCAATTCCAGTTGATGATCGGAATTTTCAAGCACTCCGTGGTGATGAGGATGATCCGCGTGCTCAAGGATCATCTGTCGATATAAGTTGTCCAATCTAGATAGTGCCATGTTTGAAGAACTCCTTCGTTGCTAAAATTGCTTTTATCAGTTGATCCGCATCAGCTTTAGTATTGTAAAAATAAAAACTTGCTCTGACCGTTGCCGGAATCTTCAGATACTTCATCAAAGGCTGAGCGCAATGATGCCCGGCCCTGACTGCCACGCCTTCCATATCAAGCGCGGTTGCGACGTCATGCGGGTGAATTCCGTCAAGATTGAATGAAATCACGCCGGTATGCTTATCTGGTTCCTTAGGGCCATAAACAGTCAGACCATCAATTTGAAGAAGCTTGGGCAACACGTACTCAACCAGCTCATGCTCTTTTTTTTCAATTTCCTCATACCCCACGTCTTGCAAGTAGTCGATTGCGGCACCTAACCCGATGACGCCTGCAATATTTTGGGTTCCTCCTTCAAATTTCCAAGGAACTTCTTTAAAAGTTGAATGGTCCAATTCGACAAAGTCAATCATTTCACCACCGTATTCAAGCGGACTCATTCGTTCAAGCAATTCCATTTTTCCAAAAAGAATCCCGATTCCAGTCGGACCAAGCATCTTATGACCGGAAAAAGCCAGGAAATCAACATCCAGATCTTGAACGTCAACTTTCATGTGCGGCAAGGACTGCGCACCATCGACAACCATATAAGCTCCGTTTTCATGCGCCAATTTTGCCAATTCCTTGATGGGATTGACAACTCCCATAACGTTTGACGCCTGAGCTATTGATACGATTTTTGTCTTCGCTGTAATTTTTTCCTTGGCATCTTCAAAATCAAGTTCGCCATTTTTCGTTAACTTGACATACTTTAGTTTGGCACCCGTTTTTTCGCACAAAATCTGCCAGGGAACGATGTTTGAATGATGTTCCATGTAGGAAACGACAATCTCATCGCCTGATTTGACAACTTGTGTTCCAAACGAAACAGCAACCCAGTTCAATCCTTCGGTCGTCCCTTTGGTATAGACTATTTCGCGTTCGCTTTTGGCATTAATCAAGTTCTTTACTTTAAATCTTGTCTGCTCAAATTGTTCAGTCGCGCGCTCAGCCAAAGTATGAACGCCACGGTGAACGTTTGCATTGTCTCTTAAAAAGTAATTGCTGACGGCATCGATAACCTCTTTTGGCTTTTGCGACGTTGCCGCATTGTCAAGATAAACCAGACGTTCATCATTTACAATCTGATTCAAAATCGGGAAATCTCTGCAAATTTCATTCATTTTCTTGACCATCTATCAATTTCTCCTCAATCATGTCTGAAAGTCTCTTTCTGACAGAGATGCTTGGCACCGCAGTCAAAACCGGACCTAAAAAGCCTCTGATAACCAATCTTTCAGCAAGTTTTTTCGGCAGTCCGCGACTCATCAAATAATACAATTGTTCTTCGTTCACGCGTCCAACGCTTGCGGCATGACCCGCAGAAACATCGTTATCATCAATCAAGAGGATCGGATTTGCATCTCCTCTTGCTTTGGTTGAAAGCATCAAAACGCGGCTTTCCTGTTGGGCATCTGCTCCTTTTGCTCCATGAATAATGTGACCGATGCCGTTAAAGATCAATGATGATTTAGCCAGGATAACACCGTGCTGTAAAATATGACCAATGGAATGCTTACCATAGTTCGTAACGCGCGTGTCGATTCCTTGAACTTGTTTGCCGGTCGTAATCGCAACAACCTTGACCTCTGCATGCGATCCGTTCCCAATCAAATCAGAATCAAAATCGCCAACGATATTGCCGTCGTTCATCATCCCCATTGACCAGTCGATTTTGGCGTCTTGTTCGAGATATCCGCGACGATTAAGGTACGTGGTCGTATTTTCGCCCAAACGATCAAAGCTTGCAAACTTAACGTGCGAACCAGGACGAGCGATTACTTCAACGATGATGTTCGCTGTTGTTTCGTTGTTTCCGACCGTCAACAAGTTTTCAAGATATGAAACCTCGCTGCAGGAATCAGCAATCAGCAATACATGGTGCACGTAATCCTCGGCTTTTGTCGCATCCTGAATAAAGTAGGTCGTAATCGGCTTTTCGATAATCGTGTTTTTCGGGATATAAATCAAAGCACCGCTCGTAACCTTGGCCGCGTGCTGTGCGGTTAACCGATTTTCGTCAACTTTGACCGCCTTTTGCATGTAGTATCGCTCAAAAAGATCGCGATGCTCGGTTAACGCTGCCTTTAAATCGGCAACTATCACGCCTTTTTCTTTAAGTTCTTCTGAAATTTTGATGGTATCCGTTGATTGCCCAAACTCAATCAAAAGATTTTCACTGTCGTCGATGACGGATTTTTCATTTTCGTCAAGCTCGCTCTTGCTGAAAATGAGTTCTTTTTCAAGCTGAATCGGCCAGCGATGATACTTTATTTTTTGAAATGAAGGCATGGGAAGTTCTTTTGCCTTATCAAAAGCAGCACTTCTCTTTTCAGTAAACCATCTCGGTTCGCCGGCATTTTTTGCATACGTCTCAAACTTTTCCGTTGTCATTTCGCTCATGCCAGCCCTCCTATGCGTTTTCGTCAGTCAGCTTGATATCAAGTCCAAGCTCGTCACGAAGGCCTGCGTATCCTTCATCTTCAAGCTTTTTGGCAAGTTCAGGACCGCCCGTTTTTACAATCTTGCCGCCCATCATTACGTGAACGACGTCAGGAACGATGTAATTGAGCAAACGCTGATAGTGAGTTATGATCAATGCTGAAAATTCAGAGCCGCGCATCTCGTTGACACCTTTTGAAACAACTTTCAAAGCATCGATATCAAGACCCGAATCAATTTCATCCAAAATTGCAAATTTAGGTTTGATCATCATCATCTGTAAAATCTCATTGCGCTTTTTTTCACCGCCTGAAAAGCCTTCGTTCAAGTAACGTTCAGCCATTTCATCGGTCATATCCAAAAAATTCATTATCTTTGAAAGCTCTTTTAAAAATTTGCGAATCGAAATCGGGTCCTCTTTTGGGCGACGCGCATTAATTGCTCCGCGGATAAATTCAGCATTCGTTACGCCAGGAATTTCTGCCGGATATTGCATTGCCAAAAACAACCCTAATCGTGCACGTTCGTCAACCGGCTTGTCCAACAGGCTTTCACCGTCAAGCAAAACGTCGCCCTGAGTAATCTTGTAAGCCGGATTGCCCATGATAGACTCGGATAAAGTTGATTTACCCGTTCCGTTAGGACCCATGATTGCATGGATTTCACCCGTTTTCATCGTCAGATTTACGCCCTTTAAAATTTCTTTTCCCTCAATGGTTACATGCAAATCTTTAATTTCAAGTGTTGACATTCTTTCATCCCTCCATCAAGTCGATAAATTTATTTTAAGATAATTGAGAATCATTTTCAATTATCTTAACCGGAAAGTTGTTCATAAAATTGAATTTTATTAAAAATTATGAGAACAATGTTAATTATAACATGAAAAAAAGACTGAAAAAATTCCAGTCTCTTAACGGTTTAGTTTATATTTTCAAAATCTTTTTCGTTTGAGAACATATAACTCTTATTATGATAACGCATCGACATGATCATCCCGATTCCGATCATGTTTCCGACCAAAGCGGAACCGCCTTGGCTGACGAAAGGCAACGGAATCCCGGTCAACGGAAGCAAGCCGATATTCATCCCGATGTTTTCAAATACGTGGAACAAAATCATCATGATGACGCCAGTTGAGATATACGCATAAAATTCATTCTTAGTATCAAAAGTTATCTGAATCATTTGGAATATCAAAAGCATATAAATGAAAATCAGCAGGCAGCAGCCGATAAACCCAAAATTCTCGCCAATTACCGAGAAAATCATGTCGGATTCACGAACCGGAACATAAACGTGCGAAACGTTGAATCCTTTCCCTAAAAGCTGACCGGATCCGATTGCCTTCATGCTTCGCCATAATTGATAACTGTCAGAACCGGAAGCAGCCGAAGGATTCAGCCATGAATCGATTCGACTAAACTGATAAGCTTTAAAGCCAATTTTCGTCAAAATATCACGATTATAAATTACCAGAAAAATTGCCGTACCGCCGACAACAGTGGCTGCAATGCCCAGGGGCACGATTATTCTCCATAAAATGCCGGAAACCAAAACAACGCCGGCAAGAATCGCAAAGAAAACAAGCATTGTTCCGAAGTCGTTTTGAAGCTTTAACAAAACAGCCACGGGAATCGTCCAAGCAAACATTTTCCCAAGCAAAATCGCATCGTTTTGAAGCGTGTGCGTCGCATATTCCGAATTGTGCGTCGAAACGACTCTCCCAAGCATCAAAATATACGCCGGTTTCATGACCTCAGACGGCTGAAACGTCAAAGGCCCGAATGCAAACCAGCTTTTGGCCCCGCTATGATTATAATAGGTCTTGCTGTACATGAACAAAACCAAAATCAGCAGCACTATTCCGATTCCATATGCAACTGGTGCTATCTTCCACAACTGTTCGGCATCAAACTGCATAATAAACCGGACGGCACCGATGCCGATAAAATACCAGATAGCCTGACTAAGTAAAACTTTTGTCGGATTAGCAATATTATCATGACTGAGAGCCACATAAAGCGCGGTCATCCCGATAACTGCCAAAACGAGCACACAGAAGATGATGCCCCAGTCAATTCTTGCATCATCATCCGTATCAGATCTTTTTAAATACTCTTTGCTCTCCATAATATTAAAAAACCTTCCTTCCAAACAAGCATTAAAACAATGGGAGTGAGACTGCATATACATTGTCCCACTCCCTCATTTTATCAATCAAAGCACGTCTAAGATAAGCGTTCAAATTATCCGTGATGAAGATGATATTCGCGCAAAATGCAGCCATATGCTTCTTCTCTGGTTGGCAACACGAAATCTTCACCCTCAGGAAGAACTGCTTTAAAACGAGCTTCATTCTCCAACACTGTCCCGATGACATCTCCACGAGCCGTGACAAGCTCTGATATAAGCTTTCCGTCAACCATTTTTTCGCGTTCGGTAATCTGAATATTTTTATCTTTTTTTGACATTATTTTTTCAACTCCTGCTGTTCGTATGAGCTCTCGTCTTTTGGATTTCGGTTTCGTCTGAGCGTAAAATGATCCGGCACCGGGTCATATCCTCCGCGAATAAACGGATTACACCTTAAAATACGACTGCATCCCATTATCAGGCCTAAAAAAGCACCATGCTTCTTGATGGCCTCAATCATATAAGTCGAACATGTCGGATAATACCGACAACTCGGAGGTAGAAGCGGTGAGATACACTTTTTATAAAACAAGATGGGTGCAATCAAAATTCTTTTGAGCATTATTTTTCCTTTGACAACTCTTCAATATGCTCAAGGAGTTTGCCTGAACCGATAGCCACGTCATCAAGCGGTGTTTCCGCAACCATTACGGGGACAGTCAAAACTTCTGAGAATCGCTGGCTTATTCCGTCAAGCAATGAACCGCCACCTGTGATGACGATTCCGCGATCAATGATATCTGATGCAAGTTCCGGAGGCGTTTCGCTCAAAACGTCATGCGCAGATGCAATCATCGAATCAATCGTATCCTTCATGGCTTCAGCAGTTTCGTCAGACGTCAGCGTGATGGTTTTCGGCAAACCGGTAACAACGTCACGACCTCTGACCTGAGTTTCCTTTTGACGATTTCCAACAACGCTGCTGCCGATTTCAATTTTGACCGTTTCAGCAGTGTGTTCGCCAATCAGCAAGCCGTATTTTTTCTTAACGTATGACGCAATATCCTGGTTAAGTCGATCACCGGCACTTCTGAGCGAGCTTGAAACCACGATGTCGCCCAAGGAAAGAACGGCGATGTCGCTCGTGCCGCCACCAATATCGATAACCATGCTTCCGCAAGGCTCAAAAATATCAAGACCGGCTCCGATTGCAGCAACTTTTGGCTCTTCTTCCAAATAAACGTTGCCGCCGCCTGACTTTTCTGCTGCTTGACGAATCGCTTTGCGCTCAATATCAGTCGTATTGGTCGGGGCACAAATCAAAATGTTCGGCTTTGCCATGAAACCCTTGACGTTAAGCTTTTTAATGAAATAGGAAAGCATCTGCTCAGTCATGTCAAAATCAGCAATTACTCCATCTTTCATCGGCCTGATTGCTCGAATGTTGCTTGGCGTACGTCCGACCATTTTATAGGCTTCCGATCCGACCGCTAAAACTTTGCCGGTTTGCGTATCAACCGCAACAACAGAAGGTTCGTTCAAAACGATTCCCTTCCCTTTAACATTGATCAAAACGTTTGCAGTACCCAAATCGATACCGATATCCTTAGCCATAGCCGTTCTCCTTTTATTTCAAATATTATTTCATTGTTTAAAAGTCAATATACAGTGATATTATATCACAATTGGCCATAGAAAAAACTGTGATTTCAAAAAAACTGGTCAGCACTGCAAATCATTGCTCAAGCTAAAAAGCGAGCCGAAAAAGCCCGCTTGAAACTCATACCTCTTCTGTTTCGTTCATAAAAAACTTTCCATTAGTAACATCATTTGCACGCTTAATTTCAGCACCAAGCGATGCCAGCTTTTCATGGAACCTGTAATAACCGCGATCAAGATACTTCAAATGAGTAACTTGCGTAATTCCTCTTGAAACAAGTCCTGCCAAGACAAGCGCTGCAGCTGCTCTAAGATCCGTTGCAGCAACTTCTGCTCCGCAAAAATCAGTCGGACCATACAAAATTACGGAATTTCCTTCAATTTTGAAGTCAGCATTCATTCGCCTGAGTTCTTCAAGATGCATGAATCGATTTTCAAAAACGGTTTCGGTCAAAATACTCGTCCCGTCGGCAGCTAATTGCAAAATTGACATTTGCGGCTGCATATCCGTTGGAAAACCAGGATGCGGCAACGTCTTGATCGTCGTTGGCTTTAATTTTTCGGGCCCGATAATCCTTACTCCTTTTTCTTCATCTATGACTCTAACGCCCATTTCCTCCAATTTTGAAATAAGCGGCTTGTTGTGCTCGACAATTGCATCTTTAATCAAAACGTTGCCTTTCGTCAAAGCTGCTGCCACCATGAAAGTTCCGGCCTCAATGCGATCTTGAATAATCGTATGCTCCGTTCCGTGAAGATGATCAACGCCGACGACTTTAATTGTTTCGGTACCGGCACCATAGACTTTGGCCCCCATCTTATTTAAAACATTGGCCAAATCAACAATTTCGGGTTCACGAGCAACATTTTCGATTATGGTCGTTCCCTTGGCAAGCGTTGCTGCCATCATAATGTTTTGCGTTGCTCCAACGCTTGGAAAATCCAAATAAATATTGGCACCCTTTAAGCAGTCGGTTCTTGCTTCAATATATCCGTCATGACGTTCAATCTCGACTCCCATGGCTTCTAAACCTTTAAGATGCAGATCGATCGGTCTTGAGCCGATTGCACATCCGCCCGGCATTGCAACTTTTGCATGCCCCAAACGTGCCAGCAACGGTCCAAGCACGACAATTGATGCTCTCATTTTGGAAACATATTTAAACGGGGCTTCATATGAAAGATTTCCCGTTGCATCAAGCACCATGGTCTTCGTCGATTCGTCCAAGCCGACCTGAACGTTCAAAAATCTAATTACGTTGCTCATTGTATAGACATCAGAAAGAATCGGAACGTTTGACAAAAAAGTTCTGCCCTCGCTCGCAAGGATGCTTGCAGCCAAAATCGGCAAAACCGCATTTTTTGCGCCTTCTATCTCAACAGTTCCCTCAAGTCGATGCCCACCGTGTACAATAATTTTTTCCACTAAAAACCCTCCATGAACAAATTATTTAATCAAGTAAGTCATATTTGTCAGACTGTTCAAAAAGCTCAAAAAAAATGAGCTGACTCCATATCCTACCGCTACTGAAAATAAAACCAATGCTACTTTAAACTTGTTTTGCCTTTCTTGAGTAAAATACCGATCAAGTCTCAAAGACTGAAACGCGTTAAAACTTAAGGCAATAAAAACAAAGTGACTAATGATTGTTAAAAGCGACATTACTCCGATATCTTGCATTTATCTAATTTAAACCTTTCAATCAATTCGAACTAATCATAGCATAGTTTTCTTTAATAGTCACTGAATCTAACTGAATTTTAAATAACTCGACTTGTATGCCATTTTTTTCATAATGGTTCTCCCATGACCGAAGTCACTGGATTTTCGTCCAGTAATCATTGAATCAATCTAAATCAAGGCACTGTATTTTTTGAACAAAATAAAAAAGCCAGGTTACAAACCTGACTTCTTTACCTCTTAGTGCTTTGAAATATTCAGACGGTTCATCGCACGGCGTAACGAAACTTCAGCACGACGAAGATCATCGACATTATGCGTTTCTTTAGCCGTCGCAATCCGTTTTTCAGCACGTGCACGCGCACGTTCAGCACGCGATGCATCAATATTTTCCTTTCGCTCGGCAGATGATGCCACAACGGACAAGACGTTGTTTGAAAATTCAATAAAACCGCCGCTGACGGCAATTTCATCAAAACTGTCTTCTCCAGTCTTGACGCGTACTTCATCAATTGCAAGCGAAGCGAGCAACGGAACTCGATTCGGCATGATACCTACTTCACCAAGAGTAGTCTTGCAAACTGCCAAATCTGTCGTGTTATCATACACGACGCCATCCGGAGTAACGACATTCACAGTTAATAAGGACTTATCATCCATTGGACGCTACCTCCTTACTTGCTTGTCATTTTCTTTGCTTTTTCTACAACGTCTTCAATCGGACCGCATTGACGGAACGCATCTTCAGGAAGATCGTCATATTTGCCTTCAAGGATTTCTTTAAAGCCTTTAACAGTTTCTTCAACAGGTACGTATGATCCAGGAATGCCAGTGAAACGTTCGGCAACGTGGAAGTTTTGTGACAAGAAGAATTGGATACGACGTGCACGAGCAACGATAACTTTTTCTTCATCAGACAATTCATCCATCCCCAAAATAGAGATAATGTCTTGCAATTCACGATAGCGTTGAAGCACATGTTGAACTTCCGTAGCAACCTGATAGTGTTCTTCACCAACAATTTCAGGCGAAAGAGCACTTGAAGTTGATGCCAATGGATCAACGGCCGGATAAATACCTTGCTGCGTCAAAGAACGTTCCAAGTTGGTCGTAGCATCCAAGTGAGCAAACGTTGTTGCAGGCGCAGGGTCAGTATAGTCATCGGCTGGAACATATACAGCTTGAATAGATGTTACGGACCCTTTCTTTGTCGAAGTAATTCGTTCTTGCAATTGACCCATTTCAGTAGCCAATGTTGGCTGATAACCAACAGCTGACGGAATGCGACCGAGCAAAGCGGAAACTTCGGAACCGGCTTGCGTGAAACGAAAAATATTGTCAATGAAGAGCAACACGTCCTGGCCTTCAACGTCACGGAAATATTCCGCAATCGTCAAGCCGGTCAAAGCAACGCGCATACGTGCTCCAGGCGGCTCATTCATCTGACCAAAGACCATGGCCGTTTTTTCCAAAACGCCTGACTCTTTCATTTCATAATACAAGTCATTGCCTTCACGCGTACGTTCGCCAACACCGGTGAAAACGGAAATACCATTATGTTCTTGCGCAATGTTGTGAATCAATTCCTGAATAAGAACCGTCTTGCCAACACCGGCGCCACCGAATAAACCAATCTTGCCGCCTTTGATATAAGGTGCCAAAAGATCGATAACCTTGATACCCGTTTCAAGAATTTCAGTACCCGTACTCAATTCTTCATATGAAGGTGCATCGCGGTGAATAGGATCACGACGATGATCTTCTTCAAATTCCGGCCCATTGTCGATTGGTTCCCCCAAAACGTTGAAAACACGTCCCAAAGTATCCTTACCAACGGGCACACTGATAGAGCGACCAGTATCAACAACTTCTGCGCCACGCTTCAAACCATCCGTGGAATCCATTGCAATCGTGCGCATAACTCCATCGCCAAGTTCAAGCGTAACTTCGATGATTAAATCAGTACCATCTTCGCGCTTAACTTTTAAAGCATTGTTGATATCAGGTAAAGACTCGCTCAGAGGGAATTGGACATCGACAACAGGGCCGATAACTTGAACTACTTTACCGTAACTCATTTGTTAATTCCTCCTACTATTCTAATCTAAGGCAGCCTGTGCACCTGTGATTTCCGTAATTTCAGTCGTAATTGCACTTTGACGAGCTCGATTGAACTGCAATTCAAGTGATGAAATAACGTCTTTGGCATTATCCGTTGCGGACTTCATCGCAGTCGAACTGCATGCATGTTCAGAAGTCTTGGCATCAAGAATTGCGCCGTAAACCAAACTCTCCGCATATTGAGGTAAAATAACCTCTAAGATTGCATCCTGAGACGGTTCGGTCTCATATTCGATCTGATAATCATTTTCATCTTGTTCCGTCAAATCATCAGTTCCCATGTTTTCTGCAGAAATCGGGAGCATCTGTTCAGCACGGAAAACAGAAGTCAAAGTGTTCACAAAGTGGCTATAGCAAACGACCAATTGGTCATAAGCTTCATTGTCATACATCGAAACGATTGTCTCAACGATTGGACGAATTTCCTTAAACGTCGGTACATCGCTGACGCCACGATATTCATAAACAATGTTGTATCCACGCTTGCTGAAGAAATCAGCACCTGTGCCGCCAATAGCGATAATCACAGTATCTTCTGTGTTGTGGTTGCCGTTTTTAATCAAATCCATAGTCGACTTGATGACATTGCTGTTATAGCTGCCTACCAAACCGCGATCAGACGTGATAACGACAATCCCGGTCTTTTTGACCGGTCTTTGCTTAATCATGCTTAACGTATTGACTTTGCCATCTTGGCTCTTCCCAATCTCTCCGCTGACTGCGGAAGAATCCAGCAGGTGAGATTTTGCCAAGTGGGTGATGACACTGCGAATCTTGGATGAGTAAATCTGATAGTTGGCGGCATGCTTTTGAATCTGATTAAGCTTTGCCGTTGAAACCATCTGCATCGCACCCGTGATTTGTCCCGTCTTCTTGGTCGAAACGATTCGACGTTTAACTTCTTGCATAGAAGCAGGCATCAGTTCTCACCATCCTTTCTTATTCTGCGCTTGGTTGGAAAGTTTCTGCAAATTCAGAGATAGCAGCATCAAGCTTTTCCGTATCTGGCAACTTGCCAGTTGTCTTGATTTCATCCAAAAGATCCTTGTAATTGTTATCGAAGAAATCAAACAATGAATCTTGGTAAGCCAAAATATCATCAACGGCAACGGAATCGAGATATCCGTGTGTCAATGCATACAAGATGACAACCTGTTTTTCAACGGGAAGCGGCTTGTGCAACGGCTGTTTCAATACTTCAACAGTCCGACGACCACGATTCAATTTAGCTTGCGTAGCTTCATCAAGGTCTGAACCAAATTGAGCAAACGATTCAAGTTCACGATATGATGAAAGATCCAAACGAAGCGTACCGGCAACCTTCTTCATCGCCTTGATTTGCGCATCCCCACCAACACGGGAAACAGAAGTTCCGGCATCGATCGCAGGACGAACGCCTGAATAGAAATTATCGCTATCCAAGAAAATTTGTCCGTCAGTAATCGAAATAACGTTTGTCGGAATGTATGCCGAAACGTCGCCAGCCTTTGTTTCAATGAATGGGAGAGCAGTCATCGAACCTCCGCCAAGCTCATCGCTCAACTTGGCCGCACGTTCAAGCAAACGTGAGTGCAAGTAGAAGACATCGCCAGGATAAGCTTCACGACCAGGCGGACGTCTCAAAATAAGTGAAAGTTCACGATAAGCGTCAGCCTGCTTGGACAAATCATCATAAACGATCAAAACATGCTTGCCGTTGAACATGAATTCTTCCCCCATTGCCGCACCGGCATATGGAGCAAGCCACAACAACGGAGCCGGTGAAGAAGGACCGGCAGAAACAACGATCGTGTAGTCCATTGCGCCGTACTTGCGCAAAGTTTCAACCTGCGTGCGCACGGTTGATTCCTTTTGACCAATTGCAACATAGATACAAATCATGTCCTGACCTTTTTGGTTGATGATCGTATCAATAGCAATTGAAGTCTTACCTGTCTTACGGTCACCGATAACCAATTCACGTTGGCCGCGACCGATCGGAACCAAGGCATCGATTGCTTTAATACCTGTTTGCAAAGGTTCCGTAACAGATTGACGGTCCATAACGCCGGGAGCTTTATGCTCGACTGGACGTGTCTTATCTGTCTTGATTTCTCCTAAACCGTCGATAGGTTGTCCCAATGGGTTAACAACGCGCCCGATAAGAGCATCGCCTACAGGGACTTCCATGATGCGGCCGGTACGCTTAACGGTATCGCCTTCGCGAATACCCTTGAAACTACCGAGAACAACGATACCTACATCGTTGGCTTCCAAGTTTTGAGCCATTCCGTATGTACCGTCTTCAAATTGAAGCAGTTCACCGGATAAGGCATTATCAAGCCCGTTTGCACGCGCAACACCGTCACCGACGTATGTTACGGTACCAACTTCATCAACGGTAAGCTCATCTTTGTAATTTGCTAATTGTTGCTTGATAAGAGCACTGATTTCCTCAGCCTTAATGCTCATAAAAGTCTCACCTCTTTAAAAATCACTTTAATAACAGACGCTTGATGCTTTCAATCCTTGACTTGATCGAACCATCATAAACGCAGCTTTCTGATTGCATCACCACGCCGCCGATGATATCAGGATCAATCACTGAATCAACCAGGACTTTTTCGGCACCAACAACATTAGCAAACGAAGATGCAAGTTTTTCTTTTTGATCTTCATCCAATTCGATCGCAGTCGTCACTTTTACGCGTACTGTTTTTTCGAATTCGTCGTTCAATCTGTTAAATTCATCGATGACGTCTTCAAGGTTTGCAATTCGTCCATAGTCAAACAACATGTCCAAAAGATTCGTTGTAACCTCTGAAGCCCCATCTGTAATATTCTTGATCATGGCAAGCTTTTCTTCTTGTTTAATTGAAGGACTCGTCATGAACGTGATAAATTTTGGTTCTGCGTCGATAATTTTCTTGATTTCCGCCAATTCAAGAAGAACATCCGAACGAACGTCCTTTTCCTGAACGACTTCAAACAAGGCTTTGCCATAGCGCTTAGCTACTGTTTGTCTATCTAATGCCATTTTGCTTCCCCAACCCTTCGATGTATGAGTCTACCAAGGCTTTTTGATCCTCAGCATTCAATTCTTTTTGAATGATCTTAGAAGCAATTTCAATAGATAATTCAGCTACGTCGTTTTTAATTCCGGACATAGCTTCTTGACGCTGTTGCTCAATGTCTTTTTTGGCATTGTCTTTCATCGTCATGACTTCCGATTGAGCAGAATCAACGATGCTTGCCTTTTGCTGTTCGCCGTTTTGCTTCGCACGATCGATAATCTTTGAAGCTTCAACGTGAGAATCTTTCAAAGCTTCTTCACGTTGTGCAGCCAATTCCTCAGCTTTTTTGCGCGCATCTTCCGCAGAATCGATATCGTTTGCGATTTTGTTTGCACGCTTTTCCATCATCTCAGTTACGGGACCCCAAGCAAAATGCTTAACGGCTGCAATCAAGACTACAAATGTCAGCAAATAAAAGAGAAAGTCGCCCCATTGAACACCTTCAGCAGCACCGATTAAAAATGTTGCATTCATCTATTGACACCTCCTAATCTGACAATATCTAAAAACATATTGATAGAATAGGATTACTTGTTCAACAACATGAATGAAATAACAACGGCGATGATAGGAACGGCTTCAATCAAACCAACACCGATAAACATCGTCGTACGCAATTGACCGGAAAGTTCCGGCTGACGTGCCATTGATTCAAGAGTCTTGGAAATTACAAGACCGTTACCAATACCTGTACCGATAGCAGCGAAACCTGCGGCAAGACCCGCACCAAATAAAGCTAAACCTGTTGCCATAATATAAAATCCTCCTCGATTTTCCTATGTGTTATTCTTTTTCGACCTTTTGAGACATATAAACCATTGTCAACGTTACAAAGACGTAGGCCTGGATTGAACCAATAAATACTGAGAAACCTTGCCAAACCATCTCAAGCGGAAAGGCCGGAATCAATGTCCATGGTGCAGCCGCTTTTCCCAATTGTTGATAAATTACGGTCAGCAAAACTTCACCAGAATAGATATTCCCGTAAAGACGCAAAGCCAATGTCAAGAAATTCGTAAATTGTTCGATGATATTAATCGGGAACAATGCGGGCATCGGGCTGAAATAAGAATTCTTTACATAACCCTTAAACCCGAATTTCACGACACCCATCAAGTGGGACAGCAGCAATACAGCGAAGGCAAGTGTCAAAGTTGTCGCCGTAGAAGCAGTAGGACTCTTGATGTAGGTAATGCCACCAACGTTGACCTGGAAAATTAAACCAAGCTGGTTGGAGATGAAAATGAACATAAAAAGCGTAAACGCCAAAACGCCATACTTCTTGCCCTCTTCATCAGGAATTGCACTTTTGACAATTCCGTTGGTGAAATCAATTGCCCATTCAAGAACGTTCTGTTTTCCGTTTGGTTTCATCTCCACCTTTCGAGACAGCCAAAAGACTAAGAAAAATACGATAAGTGCTGCAACGAAACCTGACAGACAGTTTCCGACATTGAAAGGAATACCAAAAAGCTTCAATACTTGAGCTTCTTCACTCACAAAGTCTCACCTCTTTTCAAATGTGATCAATACGGTCAAACATCTTGGTCGAACCATAAGGATAAAGCAAGACAAAGACACAAAAATATCTTTGAATACAACTGAAATAATACCACCATTTACGTGAAAATACAAAGCAGAAAAAACAGGTTTTTCATGGCATTTTCGCGAAAAGTTGTGAAGAAATACGTATAAAGACTGATGAAAATGTGTATTTTCAAAGGCTTATAGCGCTTCCAAGGTAATTTCAAATTTATTTCTTATTTTCAGAATTTTCTGACATTTTGTTTATTTTGTTCCAAATAAACGGTCGCCTGCATCTCCCAATCCCGGAACGATATAACCGTCTTCATTCAAATGATCGTCCAAAGAAGCAGCAAAAATATCAATGTCCGGATGCGCCTCTCGCAAAGCCTTGACACCTTCAGGAGCCGCTACCAGACAAACGAACTTGATGGACTTGGCACCGCGTTTCTTCAAAGCATCAACGGCCATGATTGCAGATCCGCCCGTCGCAAGCATCGGATCGACGATGAACATGTCTCGATCACCAAGATCACCGGGCATCTTCACGAAATATTCGTGCGGCTGAAGAGTTTCCTCATCACGGTACATCCCGATATGTCCGACTTTTGCCGCCGGAATCAAATTCAATATCCCTTCGACCATTCCAAGGCCCGCGCGAAGAATCGGAACAACGACGACTTTCTTTCCGGCAAGACGCTTCTTGACCGTCTTGCCCATCGGTGTTTCGATTTCAACGTCTTCAAGTGGCATGTCTCTTGAAACTTCATATGCCATCAGCGTTGCAATTTCATCGACGACCTGTCGAAATTCGCGCGTTCCGCAATCCTTTTTTCGAATAATCGTTAATTTGTGTTGAATCAATGGATGGTCCAAGACCTCGAATTTTCCCATGATATCCACCTGTCGTATAAAATACGGACAATCATGGCCCCGTGTGGTTATTCGGCCATGCTTGAGAAAGAAAATACGACTTTTCCTTTCCTTAATTGTTTTTGCCGCAAACATCGCATCCGATATTCCGATCGAAGTCCTTAAAAATTGGTCGGAATCCGTTTTTGCATGATTGTAACCAGCAGTAATATCCACCCCGCATTCTGCTCTTTCTGTGGATATCGACTTTTTTGACTATGACCTCTTTCCGGTCCTGCTTTTACATAATAATTTTAGCCGAAACAAAACTTTTTTTCTATAAAATTATACCAAAAGAGAGTCTCCAAATCATCAGACACTCCCCCCAAATCAAATTTTGTCAAAAAAAACGTTTCCGGCAGACTTTTTCAGTCGATTCATGTATGCTTCGCCAAGTCCTGCTTCTTTCACTCCTGCACACAAAATAAAGTCGACCTTTTCTTCTGAATCAAAATAACGCAACCCGGCAAACAGGCGACGACTGGCATCAAAAACCGTGTCCCCCAAGCTATATGACAGTTTCTTTGGAAGATCTGCATTTTTTAAAACTTCATTGAATGCCATCACGCCGACTCTTTCCTGCTTGTTTTTGCGCCACAAAAGAGCCTTGTCCCAATCCCCTGCTTTGACGATCAGAACCTGAGCATCCGGAGCATAGTGCTTATACTTCATTCCAGGGGCTTTTGGGACTTCTTTCATGCCGACCTTGTGTTTGTCTGATAAAACGGTTTCCCTGAGCACTTCTTCAAGCTGCTCAACGGTCACTGCACCAGGTCTCAAGATAACCGGATGCTCCGAACTCAGATCGATGATTGTTGATTCGACTCCGACCTGAGTCGGTCCG
>Ga0256405_10006327_pt1 | contig 19094 bp, 17 predicted proteins | sample RumenRJG_02DNA_FD_189096 | JGI IMG/M metagenome (GOLD analysis project Ga0256405, IMG submission 189096) | Bovine rumen microbial communities from Lethbridge, Alberta, Canada - RJG_02 | ecosystem: Host-associated > Mammals > Digestive system > Stomach > Rumen | place: Canada: Alberta... | reverse complement strand
TTTCAATCATTACATCTACAGTTTTTTTAGCTTCTAAATTGACACTAACCATAGTTTAACCTCAATTAAAATATATTTTAATTTATAATTAGTTTATTCAAATAAAAATAATTAAATTGATTTAAATATTGATTTAAAAATATTGATTTAAATTGAATTTACTTATTGATAATGAATAAAATATTATAATAATAATTTTAATTAACTAACTATTTAAAATTTTATAAATTTATTCAAATACAAAATGGTTATTATAAACAATATATCACAAAAATTAAAAATTAAAAGAATGATAAGAAAAAACAATTATAAATAACAATAATAGTTAAAATAAATTATAAAAATTAATTCATATAATGAACTTTTTTCAATATATGATGATTTTTTTTACAAATTTTAAAAGGAGATAAAATGGCTAAAAAAATAATAGCAGTCAATGCAGGACCTAGAAAAGGATGGAATACTGACACTTTAATTGATGAAGCGATAAAGGGAGCGGAATCTGCAGGTGCAGAAGTCCAGAAATTCAATTTGTTCCATTTGGAGAAATACACAGGATGCATTTCATGCTTTGGATGTAAAAAAAATAAATATAAAGGAAATTGCATACGCAAAGACGGTTTGACAGAGGTATTGGATGCAATTCGTGAAGCTGATGGATTGATAATAGGATCTCCAAACTACTTAGGTGAACTTACAGCATCCTTTAGAGCTCTTTATGAAAGATTGGTATTCCAGAATTTGACATACAATACCGAGACTCCATGCTGCAATGAAAATCCTATTCCAACATTGCTCATAATGACAAGCAATTCACCAGATACCATGTATGAGGAATTGCTTAAAAATTATCAAAATGTTTTTAACGGCTTTGTAGGCCCAACTGAAGTCTTTGTATCTGGAGAAACACTTCAGCTTAAGGATTATAGCAAAACAGATTGGCCATGGTTTTTCAATGCTAAAGAAAGATACGAAAGACATGAAAAGATTTTCCCTAAGGAAAGAGAAGCTGCTTTTGAAAAAGGAAAAGAATTAGTATTGTAATTAAATATTTGAATAAAAAAAATCGGATTATGATTAATTTCATATCTGATTTTAAATCAAATTTAAAAAAAAAGTAAATTTATTAGTTAAACTCTTTAGCCAAATCAGAGAGGATTCTTAGTTTTTCCTTTGCAATTGGAATATCCACTTTTCTAAGGCCACAATCAGGATCAAGGAGCATGTTTTCCTTGCCTACTGCTGCAATTCCTCTTTCAACTAAAGCTTTAACTTCTTCTTTGTCATCAACAGCATTTACAGCTGAATCGACACAACCGAATCCTAATTTTTTGCCTTTAAGCAAATCAGCATTTGCTTCCAGAATACCAATATTCACATTGTTTCCTGCAAATTCACAATCCAAGATATCAATAGGGAACTTGGCAATATCCTTGAAGCATCCATCAAGATTACCGCAGACATGCATTCCCATAGGCATTTCAATGCCATCAGTAAGGATTCCTATCGCTTCCTTTGCAACTTTCAAGTCAACCATACCAGTAGATAAGAATGGCTCATCGATTTGAACATATTTTGCTCCAGCTTTCTCTGCTGACTCCACTTCACGCCTTAATGCATAAGCGCAATCAATGATAGCTGGATTTCTCTCTTTATAAAATGATTCTAATCTTGAAGAATGGACAATAGTTGAAGGTCCTGTCAACATAAGCTTTACTCCTTTCTTGCTTGCCTCATCCTCACTCATGTTCCTATCCTTAATCTCTTTTTTAAGGACATTTAGAGCAAATTTCAAGTCCTTGATCATTATATCAACTTGAGGGGCCCTTATCTTGGATACAATAACTGAAGAATTCATTTCATATGAGAATCCTGGAATATGCTTTACAAAGGAACCTACCATATCCCCTCTTGGCTGACCATCCCCAATAATGTCTATTCCACAGTCCAATTGCAATTTGACTGCCTCTTCAATAGCTATTTTATATGGATCATACAATCCAATTGAAGACTTTATCTTTTCACCAAGAGTTTCAGGTTCCTTCAAATCAATCCCAAAACTACCTACAACAGTTGTAATCAAATAATCACCATCAATAAACTAAAATAATTAATTTAAATCGTTAATATTAATTAAACACCAATATCCATTGCTCTGACATCTGCAATTTCTTCTGGACTAATTGGAATTTTAATAGCTGCAGTTCCATGGCAAGGCTTGGTATAGGTAATCAATATTGTTCCTTCATCCTCATTGATTCCCACAGGTATTGGAGGAAGACCTATCAATCTTGCGCCTAAGACCTTATCACCCGGATTTACATGAATGATTTCCTTTGCATTCTCTTCAATGAGCTTATAGCATTGCTTTACACCAGAACGTTGCACAAGTATTTCATAATCATCATTTTGTTGCAAATATGTTTCTAAACAGAAAGACATCTAATCACCATCATTTCTTTAATAAATAGTTAAGTATAATTTATCTCCAATTAAAATTTTTCCTTATTCCTCTAAAGTTTTTAAATATTTGTCAAATCTTACCTTAATTGGATTTGGATTATGGAAAGCTCTTACAGCAATGATATCTGCATCAGTAGAGGATTCAACCATATCTGCAAATTCAGCCACTTCTTCTGCATCCCTTGAGAATACAAGAGCCAATGACTTGCATTTCAATATATGGTAATATGTTATGAAGAAAGTAGCTGCCGCATCCTTATGAACGCAACCTACCAATAAGTCATAATCTCCTTCCTCAATCTCATCCAAACATTTTTCAATATCGACTCTTTTTTTAACGTAAACCCCTTCAGGATCTGAAATATCCAATATCTTTCCTGCTGCAGGATTGCTTGATACTGTTACATCATAGCCCATTTGTCCTAACTTGTATGAAGCATACAACCCAATAGGAGTTTGTGAAGGAGCTTCAGGACATCCAAGTAAAACTAATGCTTTCATTTTATCACTTTAATAATTTTTAAATAGAAATATTTTATAAATTTTCATTATTAATTTTAGAATAATTAATCACTTTATATCTTTGTTAATTATTATAAATAAAATTAATTAATATGATAGAAAAATAGATTAAGAATTAGAAAAAGAATAATTAAAAAAATAAAAAATAGAATAGTTTAATCAATTTTTAAAAAGTTTATATCAGTCATCACTGCTACCGCCATTATAGACTGAACCAGGAGCAAAAGGATCCAATGGATGAGTTCTCATCCAATATCCACAGTTCCAGCAACGACCATCACTATCCAATGGATAACCGCAAATCGGACAAATAAGCATAATAATCACCTAAATAAATGAGCCTTCAAGGCAAGTATTCATCATTAAAATCATCATAGTCATAATCATCAGGACTTCCAAAATGGGCCATATATCCACATACCCAACAGTTTCCTTCGTCGTCTAATTCACTTCCGCAAGCAGGGCATAAACCATACATAAAATTCCCCCTATAACTTCCAAATATTATTTAAAACTATTTATTTAATAATATTTCATTTAATAATTATAATGATTATAGTTACATTTAAAGTTTTCTATATTATTTAAGAGACAATATACAACAGAATATAATAAAATAATCAATATTTACGTGCAGAATAAAGTTCATCCCTATAAAATACATGATTGTAATCCAGCTCATCATCCAGATTCACCAATTTATAAGGCATATCCCCCCTCTGATAAATCAACAGATCAGTAGCGCTGAAATCGCTTAACTCATAAATGACACCATCGATAATCATCTGTTCATCTTTAGTAAAATTAAACAATGGAATCTGTCTTAAGTAATATCTTTTGATTAGGTAATAATAGTAGATCTCTTGTCTATAATACAAATTATGAGACTTTATAAGCTGATTCATAGTGTCATTGAAATGTTTTGGAACTATTCCAATCCTTGATTTTAAATAAATTTCATTGGTCAATGATTCGCCGTATAATTCATAATAATTGAAGTCAATGAAATAAAGCAAAACCGAAATGACAGTTTTTCCAAGATTTTCCTTATGTGTGCAACGTGATATGATGTATAGTATAATTTTTATGTACTTTTCTTTTTTAAAATCCAATTTAAACACCAATCATTAATTCAATAATCAAATAAACCAAATAAAATGATTCAAATTTAATATTGTAAATTAAAAAAGAGTAACCATATGAACATTAGAATATTAGTTTCAACTTGCTATTAAAAGAAAAGAAAGAGCATATGAAAATTAATAAAAAATTGAAAATATTTATATAATATAAAATTAAAAGGTACCTATAGAAAAATAATTTAAAGGTACCTTTAGAAAAATTATAGGAATAAGATTATGGATTTTACTAAAACACTAAAAACTATAGGGAAACTTCTTAGCCCTTTAAAAAAGAGCATAATCCCACTTATTCTCATTGTTGCATTCCTACTCATTGATGTTTACTGTAACCTTACTCTGCCTAAATACACTGCAGACATTGTAGATATAGGCATACAGAACACAGACTTCAACTACATAATAAGTGTAGGAACAATGATGATGGCTATGGTATTAGTTGGGGTTTTGGCCACAATAGGACTCTCATACTTCTCAAGCAAAGTGTCAGCAGCCTATGGAAGGGATTTAAGAAAAATAAGCTATGAGAAGATATTAAAATTTTCAAACTTTGAATTGAACAAGATATCAAGAGCATCACTCATTACACGTAATACAAACGATGTATATCAAATACAGATATTCTTAGGACTGTTCTTTACAACAATACTATTTTCACCAATATTAGGTATAGGAAGCATACTTAAGGCAATGGAACTTGGAACCAACCTTTTATGGATCATTGCAGTGACATTTGCTGCGGCAATCATTCCTTTTGTCATAATATTCATCAGAACAGTTCCTTACTTCAAGGTAATGCAGGAATTGACTGATAAGATCAACCAGACTTCAAGGGAAATATTGATGGGAATACCTGTAATCAAGGCATTTGTAAGACAGGACTACGAAGAGGAAAGATTTAGAAAAACCAATGAAGACTTCAGAACAGTGAACTTGAATGTATTTAGAATTCTCTTAGTCCTATTGCCAGCGATGACTTTACTCTTGAACCTAATGATAGTCCTCATTTTATACTTTGGTGCATACGATGCTATACAAGGGGAGATATTAACTGGAACAATCATAGCATTCATCCAATACGCTACACAAATCGTTATGGCATTTTTAATGATGGGTGGATTCCTTGTCATGATTCCAAGGATTTTGGTATCTGGAAGACGTGTTGCTGAAGTGATAAACACTGAAATAACAATTAGCGATGGGCCAATCAATAAAATAGAAGATAACCCTACAATTGAGTTCAAGGATGTTCTCTACAGTTATCCTGGAAGTGAAAAGGAAACATTGAAAGACATAAACTTCAAATTGGAAAAGGGAAAAACCACTGCAATAATTGGAGGAACTGGAAGCGGTAAATCCACAATCTTGAATCTGATTCCTCGTCTTCAGGATGTAACTGGCGGTGAAATCCTAGTCAATGACAAGAATATCAAGGATTACAAATTAACAACCTTGAGAGAAAGAATCTCCTATGCTCCACAAAAGGCAATCCTTTTTGAAGGAACAATAAGGTCAAATATGCTGATAGGAAAAGAGGATGCAAGTGATGAAGAGATTGAAAAAGCATTGAAAATGGCAGAAGTTGACTTTATAGAAAGCCTAGAGGATGGAGTTTCACAAGGGGCATCCAATTACTCTGGAGGTCAAAAGCAACGTCTACAGCTTGCAAGATCCATATTGGCTGAACGTGACTTCTACCTATTTGACGACTGCTTCTCAGCACTTGACATGAACACTGAAGCAAAGGTGAAAGAGAACCTAAAAGGCTTAAAGGAAAACTCATCAATGCTTATTGTATCACAAAGGATTTCAACAATCATGGATGCTGATGAGATAATCGTTCTTGATGAGGGGGAAATAATCGATAAGGGCAGCCATGATTACTTGAATGAAAACTGCAATATCTATAGAGAAATCGTATCCTCACAAATAGACCGTTCAAAAGACTTATTGTATGAGAATGAGGAATCCTCTAATTATGTCCTAGATACAAGTTACCTTAAGAAAACAGCGGGAGGCAAATGATATGGCAAGAAAACCAAGAAGAGCACCTCCTGAAAAACCGGCAAATGCTAAGCAGTCAATAAAGAACATATTCTCTCTTTTGACTGGATATAAATTAAAATTGAGCTTGACAGTCATTTGCGGAATCATATCAACAGTGTTTTCAGTCATAAGCCCTCTTTTAATAGGATTTGCTACAACTGCAATATTTGATGGAATAAACTCTGGAAATATGGATTTGAATCATATAATCAATCTGCTCATTGCAATAGTAATCTTATATATAATAAGTGCAGTCTTTTCCTATCTACAAAGTTATCTCCTTCTGGACATAACAACAGATATCAGTTATAATCTAAGAAAGGACTTAATTGAAAAGATAACTCACTTGTCAATGGGAGATCTGGATATAAATACCAGAGGAGACATTCTATCAAGAATCACAAACGATGTAGACTCTCTCCAAACAGGAATTGTCCAAACATTCAATCAATTGTTGACTGGAGTCATTACAATTGTGGGAGTTACAGTGATGATGCTATCCATTAATCTATGGCTAACACTCACTACAATAGTATTGGTCCCAATAGCTTTCCTGATAATAACTTACATAACCAAATTCTCACAGGATTACTATCTAAAGCAATTAAGATACAGAGGAAACCTGAATGGACAAATTGAAGAATCATTTACAGGCCATGAAATCATTCGATCATTCAATCAGGAAAAAGAATCCATGAGAATCTTTGAAGAGGAAAATGAAAACTGGTATGAACAGGAATGGAAATCCAAGTTCTTCTCAAGCCTATCCGGTCCTTTCGTACACTTCATTTCCAATTTGCAATATGTGATCATATCAGTTCTTGGAGCAGTGCTCGTACTTCAAAAGGCAATAAGCGTTGGAGACATCTTGGCATTTATCCAATACTCCAAGAACTTCACAACCCCTATTGAACAGATAACAAGAATAATGAATATGATACAAACTGCAATGGCTGCAAGTGAAAGAATATTCGAATTCCTTGAAATAAAGGTTGAAGAAAACCCTTCAAAAGAGAAAATCACCGAAATTGCTGATGAAATCAGTTTTGAAAATGTCAACTTCGGTTACGGCGATGATGATTTAGTGATTAAAGACCTTTCATTCAAGGTCAAGAAGGGTGAGAAAATAGCTATTGTAGGTGAAACCGGAGCAGGAAAAACAACAATAGTGAAACTGCTCATGAGATTCTATGACTTGAATGGCGGAGAGATAAAAATTGATGGGGTCAACATCAACAATTATGACAAGCATAGCGTAAGATCTCTTGTAGGAATGGTGCTTCAAGACACTTGGCTATTCAATGACACAATATACAACAATATACGTTATGGTAAATTGGATGCCACTGAAGAGGAGGTCATAAACGCTTCAAAAGAGGCTCATGCAGACCATTTCATAAGGCAAATCCCTGAAGGATATGAAAGTGAGCTTAACGAAGATGCTGACAATATATCCCATGGTCAAAAGCAGCTCTTGACAATTGCAAGAACCATTCTCTCAAACAAGCAGATATTGATTTTGGATGAAGCGACATCTTCAGTTGATACAAGAACCGAAAAGATAATTCAGGAAGCTATGGACAAGCTGATGAAAGACAGAACAAGCTTCATCATTGCTCACAGATTGTCAACAGTCAGAAATGCAGACAAGATACTTGTAATTGAAGACGGCCATATAATCGAGCAAGGTTCACATGAAGAGCTATTGGAGCAAAAAGGATATTACTACAATACCTTGAATGCGCAAAGTAAGGAGAGTATCATATGAATAGGGAAAATAATTCAAACCATTATCTTGAGTTTGATGAGGCAAATAATCAAATATTGTTCCATAAATTCATTATGATAAATGAGATTCTGGATAGAAGAATCAAAAAGCAAAATCCAGAAATGAAAAGCATTACAAAGGGACAGGGCAGATTAATCATTCTTTTAAAGAGAAAAGACGGATTTTCTACTAAGGAATTATCTGAAATATTGAATATCAGTGTAACTTCCCTTAATGAAACCTTGAATAAACTAGAACAGCAAAATCTCATCAGAAAGGTTCCATCTCCTAAAGATAAAAGGGTTCTGCTTGTTGAATTGACAGAAGAAGGAAGAGCATTAGAATTTAAGAATCATGAAGATATTGATATCTTTGACACTTTAAGTGAAGATGAAAAGGAAAATCTGAATGAATATTTGAATCGCTTAACTGTAGCCCTTCATAAGAAATTCAAGGAAGAAAACCCTGAAAAATATGAAAAGATAATTAAAAACAGAAAGGAAATCTTTGAAAAATACTTTAAGGAAGATAATCCAAATGAAGAATGGTTGCAATTGATGAATTGCAATAAAAAAAGAAAAAAATAAAATATTGGAAAAATAATTAAGAGTGAAAACTCTTAATTTCATCCATTATAAAACTATCAGTCTCTCCTAAATAGATCTCTTGTATATACCTTATCCACAACATCACCAAGAACCTGTGAATCAAATCTATTTGCAAGAATGACATCACTTTCACTCTTGAAGCGATCCAAATCATTCACCACTTCAGACCTAAAGAATTCAGTTCCATCATCAAGTGCTGGCTCATAGATAATTATTGGAATTCCCTCTGCTTTTATACGCTTCATAACGCCTTGTATAGCAGATGCTCGGAAATTGTCACTATTGCTTTTCATGGTAAGACGATAAACTCCAACTGTTTTTGGATTTTTTGAAATAATCTGATCCGCAATGAAATCCTTACGCACTGAATTGGAATGAACAACAGCCTCTATCATAGTTTGTGGAACATCCTTATAGTTTGCCAACAACTGTTTTGTATCCTTAGGCAAACAGTATCCGCCATATCCAAATGATGGATTATTATAATGCCCACCAATACGAGGGTCCATACATACTCCATCTATAATCATCTGTGTATCAAGGCCTTTGGTCTGAGCATATGTATCAAGTTCATTAAAGTAACTTACCCTTACAGCAAGAAAAGTGTTTGCAAAAAGCTTAATGGCTTCAGCCTCTGTCAAATGTGTCAACAATACTGGAATATCCTGTTCAGGAGAATTAAATTTCTTCTCTTCTTCTCTTGCACCTTCCAAAAGAAGGTCTGCAAACATCTGCCCCTCTTCCATTTGGTCATCATCACAACCGACAACTATACGGCTTGGATGAAGATTGTCATAAAGCGCTTTTGACTCACGAAGGAATTCTGGGCTGAATATGATATTCTTAACACCATAGTTCTCACGAACAGATTCTGTATATCCGACAGGAATTGTTGACTTTATAACCATAAGCACATCAGGATTAACTTTAAGAGTCCATTCTATAGCATCCTCAACAGCAGAGGTATCAAAGAAATGAGTGACATCATCATAATTTGTGGGGGTAGCTATAATAACAAGATCTGCATTCTTATATGCAGTTTCCTTATCAGTAGTTGTATTAAGATGAAGTTCTCGTTTACCTTCACGAGCCTCTTTAAAAAATCTTTCTATCTCATCATCTTGAATAGGACTAATAAGATGATTTAGTTTTTCCGCTTTTGATTCTGTTGTTGTAATAGCAGTAACATCATGTTTTTGAGCTAGTAGAACAGCAAGGGAAAGCCCTACATATCCTACACCTGCGACTGTAATTTTCATTTTAAATGCTCCAAATTTCATCAATTTAAATTCATAAATAAAAGAAGAATAAAAAAAATATTTTTTAAAATAATCTATTAAAATAATCTATTATAATAATTTAAAATAATTTATTAAAATAAGTTTATTTTTTAGAGTTACCTAACTCATAGGTCTTGTTGACAATCAATCCAAATAAATCATCTGTTTTAAAATCAATTGGCTTATGCGGATTAACAATAAAACTAAGTGCCTGTTTAGTAATATCCTCTAAATCAGTTGTCCTATACATCAAACCATTATCTACATAAAACTGATCAACAGATAAAGTGTCTCCAGGGTAACATGAAATGACTGGAGTCTGTAGAATAGCTGCTTCCCTATTCATTGTTCCACCTGCACCAATGACAAGGTCACATGCCTTGATTATACTAGAAGTGTCAACAGGTGGCTTTAGAATGGTTACATTCTTAATTCCTTCAAAAATCTCTGCCTGCTCCTTAAATCTAGGAAGAATAAGAATATTAGCATATTCCTTTAAGACATCGACAACTGGAGATAAAACAGACTTTCTGCAATCAGTATTCAAATAAGAAGCAAGAGATGGTTCAGGCCTCATTAAAATAGTCTTTTGGAGAGGCAAATCCAATCCCAAATCCTCAAAAATATTCTCATTGAATACAAAGTTGTTAAAGTGCATCAATTCAGAAGTTCCATTATACTTGATGATGTCATTTGGATTTGCACCATATTGCAATAATTTCCACTCATCGATAATGCTTGGAACTATAATCTTGCTACATAATGGAAGAGTAAGCTTATTGGCAGCCATTGCATGTTCATTATCCAAAACAAAGAGACTTGGAATTCCAAGGCCAAATGCCACTCTTGGAAGCTCGATTGAATGTTTGGATAAAGCTACATCAAAGTTTTCACCTGAGATCAAATCAGCTAAATTGACAACTCTCTCCGCACTTTCCTTAAGCTTTTCCTCTAAGGTGACTCCATGTTTACCTACAGATACAAAATCTATGTCATACATATCCATTAATTTATGAATATCTCCAAACTTACGGGCTGTAACTAAAACATCTTCTCCTTCATTCTCAAAATACTTGATAACATCCTTAAAAAATCTTACATGAGGAGCATTTGATATATCAATCCATATTTTCATGAAATCACCTTTTATAAATATTATTTTAGTAATACTTAATAAATTTTAGTAAAAATTAAAATGAAAAAATAAAATTAAAAGAAAATAAAAAATAAAAGAAATATAAATCTAAAGAGATTTATTTAAAATAAAACATTTGAAAAAGTTAAAAAATAAAAAAATGAAAAAAGATTAATGATGATGGTCATGACTATGGCCATGCTCATGTTCATGACTGTGGTCGTGTTCATGATCATGGTCATGATGATGTTCAGCAGCGTGTGCTTTAGCATCTTTAATAGCTTCAATCACTTCATCTAATCCTTTACCTTCTTTTAAGCTGGTAGTGATGACTTTAACATCAGGATTAAGTTTTTTAGCATCAGCAACCATCTTATCAGTGCTTGCACCGACAGCATCAGCCAAATCAATCTTATTGATGATGATTAAGTCAGAATCCTTGAAAATGTAAGGGTGTTTCTCTACTGTATCGTCACCTTCAGTAACACTGACAACAACAATTCTCATATGAGAACCTAACTGGAAGTCAACAGGGCAGATTAAATTACCTACGTTTTCAATGAAAAGGTAATCGATATCATCAAGAGGCAAGTCACCTAAACCATGACTGACCAAATGTGCATCCAAGTGACATTCAGTACCAGTGTTCAATCCGACAACAGGTGCATTGTGTGATTTGATCCTATCTGCATCAAAATCACTGATGATATCTCCTGCGAGGACACCAACTTTTTCATCAAGATTATCAATTAAGTCTTCAATAAGAGCAGTTTTACCAGATCCAATAGCTCCTACGAAGTCTATACAAAATATATCGTGGTCTTCCAATAAATGTAAATTCTTATGTGCTAATCTGTCATTAGCATCCATAATATTCTTTGCTATCTCTACATCTGCAATCTTATGCATATGATTCACCTTCAAAACATATAATTTTATAATAAGTTTAATAATTTTAAAAATTTGGACAATATTTTTAATAGTTTATTAAAAAAGTATAAGAATTATCAAAAGACATATTAATTATTTCAATAGAATTTTCTATTGTCATTTTTAGCTAATTTTCATCATCCTCTTTTTCAATACTAATGCTTCTAACGGTAATGTCTTTACCATTTACAACTTGAACCCTATGACTTTCACATTCAGGGCATAAAATCATAGGAGCATAATGATCACTGTCATCAACATTACCTATACCTTCAAAGCCACAATTATGACATTTAATTTCAACATCAATGGTATTAATGATCATCTTGGCATTTTTAGTTAATTCTTCACCTTCAAGCATAACGCCAAGCATAAATTTCAATTGTTCTGGATTTAACATAGCCAACTTTCCAATCTCAATTACCATTTCAGTAACTTCAATTGCATCATTAGCTTGTGCTGTTTCTAAAACTGTGTTGAAAATCCCTTGAGCCATAGCAAATTCGTGCATTTCATATCTCCAAATAAAATTATTTAAATTATAATATAATATTTTAATTAATATAATATAAAACTATTGTTGATTAATCAAACAATTATTATTTAACTAATTCATAAGTAATACTTTTTTTAAAAAAAATAAATGAATAAAAAAATTAGTGTGAATTCCAATAAATAAACAAGAAATAAAAGAAAATAAAAGAAAATAAAAGAAAATAAAAAAGTAATTGAAAAATATTGGAATTAAAATAAAATAAAAAATATGGATTTTAATTATCTTAAAGCATCAGCGATTAACTTAGCTACTGAAATGCAGCTAACATCGGATTTCAATGTATCAGTACTTGATAAGTCACGAGCTCCTGCAGCCATGATTTTTAAAACAGCATCATTTACAAGCACAGGGTGAACACAACATACATCTACAGATTTTGCACCATGTTCCTTTAAGATGCCGATTGCATTAACAATTGTTCCACCAGTAGCAATAATGTCATCAATGATAACCGCTTCTTTTCCAGCTACAGAATCAATATTAACTTTAGAATCCTTTTTAACCTTATCAAGATCTTCTGAATCAAAATCACATTGAACATCAACGATTCTGGTTTCAACCTTATCAGGACCTAATCTGACTTTGCTCATATAGGTGCAATTGCAACCAAGAATTTCAGCAATTTCCTCTGCAAATCCTAAAGCGCCTTTATCTGGAGCAATGATTATAGGATTTTCCACTTTATCAGCAATGTATTCTGCAATTGGAGCCATAGCAGAAAGGTTTGCAGTTGGAATGTTGAAGAAGTCTCTGACACTATCTTCATGCAAGTTGATTGAAATGAATTCATCTGCACCAGATTCTTCAATAAGATTAGATACCAATTGAGCAGAAATAGCTTCTCCATCCTTAAATCTTAATTCCTGTCTACCATAACCTAAATATGGAACAACCACTTTAATATGCTCTGCCCCTAAGTCCTTAAGAGTTCTGAGTATAAATAACAATTCAATTAAATTTTCATCTTGAGGAAAACCGGTTGATTGAATAACTGTAACATTCTTTTCAACTTCCCCTTTAATCCTAACATACCTTTCTCCATCTGGGAATTTTTTAGTTTCAAGAGGACATAAGGTTTCTCCTAATTCCTTAGCAACATTTGCTGCCAATTTTTGTGATGCTGAACCACCAATTATCAAAATAATCACCAAAAATATTGTCGTTAATCTTAAAATTTTATTAATTAATCAAATTAATAATATACTAATATTTTTATAAATGTTTATAATTAAATATTACTATTTTAAGAAATGGTGAAAATAAAACAAAGAAGTGAAAATAGAAATTGATAAAAAAAGTTAAAATAAATAAAAAGTTAAAAAAATTAGAATAAATTAAAAAAAGTTAAAATAAATAAAAAGTTAAAAAAATTAGAATAAAATAAAAAAGTTAAAATGAAAAATAAAAAAAATAAAAAATAGAAAAATTATTTTTTATCTGCTTACAGCTTCATTGCTGTCTCTTCTAATGGTTACAGTATGAGCCAATACTAAAGATCCCAAGAACATGAATGTGAGTAAAGCCATACCGTTTACAGTCCTGTTGAATAAGAAAAGACCAATCACCGCTTGAGAAACAAAACCTGTAAGTGAACCTATTAAAAGGACCTCTTTACCAAGGTATTTTCTATTTTTACTTTCTCTTTTATGTCTATATTCTCTTAAAATCATTAATCCAACTATAATGGTTCCTAGAACTATTAAGAGCAATATCAAGAATGTAAGATATCCAAAGTCATAAGCATAACCAAAAATACCTGGAAGCATATAATCGATAGTATCCTTTCTGGTTACTAATAGACCGAAGAAGAGAGGGAACGGTAAACCAAACAATAAGATGAATTGCATTGGCAAACTGATATACCCATCAGCAAATCCGGAACTATTGGACCAGTAAGAGGATGAAGGGTCATGCCCAATCAACCAAGTATTTCCAACTACCAGTTTCAAACTTGACAATGAATTTGCTGCAAGTCTTGAAATCCTAAGTACAGGAGAGAAAACCTCCATACCACTGATTCTTGCAACTATCTCTAATACTCCAAAAGCAACTAATGCCGCTCCAAAGAACATACCAATTCTCCTTAGTGTAAGAATGGATTTTTGTCTAAAAGATTTTGAAATAATAGTATACCCTATGAATAAACCGACAAACCATAATAATAAGAAAGATCTATGCATTGCTCCTCCAAAGATAGTAATTGCTGCAAGAAGTATGTAAACTATCCTTTTCAGCCGCGCTACATTAACCCCCGACTCTTCCATCACCTTCAGCGAAGCTAATGCAGTCATAATAGCTAAAAGAGCAATTGGGCCGAATGGGTGAGTAAATTCATGCTGACCAAATGACAATATCAAGAACGCTAAATCCACTCCGAATAAAATTGCAAATCCTCCAGATAAGAATAGTGACAGGAAAGTGACTACACTTAATGAAAAAGGAACTAGATTTAGAACGAAAATCATGGTAGCAAGTAAAATCAAACCTACTTCGACTATAAGTTGAAAATGATTTTGAGCTATCAATAACATGAAATCACACAATAATAATTTTAATTTTTAAATTTTATATTTTATAAATTGAATAAAAATAATCTTTAAAAAGTCTAAAATAACTTTTAAGATTATATATACATCATTATTTTTATTTAATTAAGTATTTAAATATTAGTAAAAATAGGATTGATAATTAAAAATTAGGATTTAAAAATTAGAAATGAATGATTTGAAAATAGATAGAGAAAAAGATAGCAAAATAAGATAAAAATAAAAAATTAAAAAAAGAAAGAGAAAAGTTAGTTTTGAAAAAGGATTCAAAACTATTAAATTAACATGATTTTAATATTACCTAACAGGATATCCGGAATAATTGGTAATGGATTTACATGTGTAATACTCATAGCAACAGCATCTCCACGAGAGTTTCCTTCAACCCAGTCATGTTGACGAATAGTATCTAAAATATTATCCCCAAAGATGTGTGCAGCTGCTTGATCGTTAATAATCACTAAAATATGAGGGCTTACATCATATGTATATTCCATGATTTCCTTAGCATCCTGATATGGATTATCAGTCATGTAAATGTTATGAAGGGTATGACCATTTGCATTATGTGAACTTCCAGGATAAATCCAAGTGAATCCACCATTTATACTCCATAAAGCAGCCATATCTACTCCAGGAATTCCTCCTTCAGTATCATCTTGAGCTAAAATCAAAATACCAGAAAATGCAGTTATCACAAAAAACAAAACAAAGACAACCGCTATGATACCTACAGCTTTTTTTAATGTAGTTGCCATTTTATCACCACCATAATTCATCAAATTGAAAAACGTCAATTGATAAAAATGAAATTTTCTTATATATTATTATAAGATGTTTTTACATCTAATTATTATTATAATCTATTTTTAATATATAAACTTTTTGCATATATAACAATAAAAAAGTGAAAAATAGCAATGAAATAGGGGAATAACGAAATTAAAAAATTATAAAAAAATAATTATAAAAAATTATAAAAAAATAATTATAAAAAATTATAAAAAATTATAAAAAAGAAAAAAATAGAAAAATTAGAGATCAGTTATGACTTGGATTAGACAAAGCCATAGAATCAGCGGATACTTTACTGGTTACAGCACCACTGATTTCTCTCATTTTCTTGATTAATCTTTCCTTTTTGCTACCATTGATTAAGATATTTTCTAAAACATCTTCGATGGTTTCAATAGGAATGATTTCAATCATGTCTTCATACTTTTTCTCAAGCATTACATCATCCATATTGGATTTAGGAAGTAAAACTTTCTTAATGCCTGCTTCTGCTGCCGCTTCAATCTTAGCAGTAGCTCCACCAATTGGCATTACATCTCCACGAACGCTTAAGGAACCGGTAAGTGCAACAGATTGATCAATAGGAATTCCTTCAACAGCAGAGATTACAGCTGCAGTTATTGAAACACTTGCGCTGTCTCCTTCTACACCATCATAACTTTGCAAGAATTGGACGTGAATATCATGATTGGAAATGTCAACTTGAGTGTATTTTTTAATGATTGCACTTACATTCTGAACGGAATCCAATGCAATTTCTCCAAGCTTACCAGTTACAATGATTTTACCTTCATTTTTACTGTTTGCAGGAGCCATTTCAGCAGCAATTGGCATAACAATACCGCTTCTGTCACCCATAACTGCTAAACCATTGACCATACCGATTTTTCCACCAGAAGAGTGGAATACACTGTATTCTTTTCTTTGTATGATAGATCTGTCAACAATTTGCTGTTCTAAGGTTCTTGCAAATCTCTTAGCGGTTACAACATGCTCAGCAGTTACTAAGTCTGCACCTTCCTCAATAGCTACATCACCAGAGGAACGTACTAAACCACCTAACTCCCTTAATCTGAGAGTCAATGCATTTTTTCTGCCTGCTCTACGTTTAGCTTCCAATATGATTTCATCAAGTGCATCGGTTGCAAAGTGTGGAATTCTTCCATCATTCTTAACTTCCTGAGCAACAAACTGGACAAGTTTTTTTCTGTTTTCTTCAGTATCCTCCATATAGTCCTTCATGAATACTTCATAACCATATCCTCTAATTCTTGAACGCATCGCAATGTGCATACCTTCGAGAACTTGAATGTTACCGGAAGCTACAAGAACAAAATCACAAGGAACCGCTTGAGAACGAACCATTGCACCACTGCTGTTTTCACTTTGACCAGTGATTGCATATTTTTTCTCTTGCATTGCAGATAAAAGCTCTTGTTGGGTTTTCATGCTCATTGTACCTATTTCATCAATGTATAAAACCCCTTTATGTGCCTTATGGATCATACCACTTTCAACACGTTCATGTGCAGGAGTTCCAAGACCACCAGATTGGTAAGGGTCGTGTCTTACATCACCAAGCAATGCACCTGCATGAGCCCCAGTAGCATCCATGAATGGTGCGAATCTTTTATCTCCATTGTTCACTAACAATTTTGGAGCGCTATTGGATACTTTAGGCTTGATCTGCATTGAAATAAATATAACAAGAAGTGCAGCAATAATAGCCTCAAATATTCTTTGATACATTAATCCAAGAACGAAAATAGCTGCAGTGACAAACATGGTAATCATCATCTTTTTCTCATCACCGCTTTTTGCATTAGCCTTGTTTGCCTTAACTATCTTTTTACCTTGACCTGCTGGCACAGTTCTGACCAATGGATAATTGCTGTCTTCTGGATTTGGATAAACCAATACATCCTGAAGCACTTCAGGAGGCAATAATTCAGCCATTCCTTTAGCTAACATTGACTTACCTACCCCGGGGTCACCAATAAGAAGAACATTTCTTCTTTGTTTAGCTGCCTTTTTAATAGTCTCAACAGACTCTTCATGACCAATGACCTGATCAATAAGCAAAGGAGGCACTTCTATATCTGCAGTATTTGAAATTGACTCATAATCAAGCATAGGTTTGATTCTACGATTTCCACCATCATCTTCAACAAACTCGACTTCAAGGGAATCTTTTTCTTCAGCCTTAGTTTCTGCAATTTCCTCAACTGCATCAGCATCAGCAGCGTTATCAGCTTCATCAATTATATTATCTTCTACAGAAGAGTCTACGATTTCTTCTTTAGACTCTAATTCTTCTACTTCTGTAGCAATTACTTTATCTTCTTCCATATAAAACCTCCTAAATATTTTAATTTTACTTAATTTCTAGTTAATATGACGATTGTTTCATAAATTATTTTTAAATTACCTCAATTTATAATCATATATTTTCATTATTAATATTACATTATATTAATATATATTAAACTACATTCTTAATAACTTTATGATTTTAGTTATATAAAAAGGTTTGTATTTTAGTAACTTTTATTAACTAAAATAACAGAATATGAAAATTCAAAATGGTTCCAAATAATTCAAACAAAAATATCAAATCAAATAAAATTTATATTTTATAAAAAACAAATGAAACTAATATACAAGAATTTGGGTAAAATTATGACAAAATGTTTAATGATTCAAGGAACTGCTTCCAATGCAGGAAAGAGTTTAATCGTTGCAGCACTTTGTAGGATATATACAAAAAGAGGATATAAGGTTGCACCATTCAAATCACAGAATATGTCCTTAAACTCATACACTACAAAGGAAAACAAGGAAATAGCCATTGCACAGGTATTGCAGGCAAAAGCTGCAAATATAGATCCTACAGTAGACATGAACCCTATCTTATTAAAGCCAAAAGGAGAATCATGTTCACAGGTAATCATTCAAGGGGAAGCAGTTGGAAACAAGGACTTCTTTAGAAAGTATGACAAGACAAAAGCTACCCAAAAGGATATTGACAATAATCTGATGGACGATGAAGATTATAGAATCATGGCAAAAGAAGCGGTAATAGACTCATTAAACAACTTAAAGAAAGATTATGACATGATAATTATGGAAGGTGCTGGATCTCCTGCTGAAATCAACTTAAGGGAGGGAGACCTTGCAAATATGGGTGCCGCAGAAATAGCTGATGCAAATGTGCTTCTTGTTGGAGACATTGATAAGGGAGGAGTGTTTGCTTCAATAGCCGGAACCTTCCTATTGCTTGATGATGCAGACAGATCAAGATTCAAA
>Ga0256405_10006326_pt1 | contig 19095 bp, 14 predicted proteins | sample RumenRJG_02DNA_FD_189096 | JGI IMG/M metagenome (GOLD analysis project Ga0256405, IMG submission 189096) | Bovine rumen microbial communities from Lethbridge, Alberta, Canada - RJG_02 | ecosystem: Host-associated > Mammals > Digestive system > Stomach > Rumen | place: Canada: Alberta... | reverse complement strand
GAGGTGACTCAGACCACAGCTTTTCGTCTATTACTGTTAATCAGTTTGTTAACGCTTGACGTTTCTATTTACGTGATTACACAGCCGGATTCTCTGTGGAAGACAACAGCGCCAAATCTTTTTAAGGAGGTGTTTCACCATGTCTGTGTACTTTGTCGGGATCGATATCTCCAAGTACAAACACGATTGCTGCATCATCTCTGCAGCTGATCAGCAGGTCGTTTCGAAGTTCACATTCAAGAACAATAAAGATGGTTTCTCTGAACTTCTGACTGCCCTGCATTCTCTCTCCAGCCCTGAGGACATAAGAATAGGGTTTGAGTCTACCGCTCATTATGCCCTCAACCTTGAACTCTTTCTTGAGAAAGCCCACCACAGCTTTATGGAAGTTAATCCAGTTCTCATTTCTGAGTACAAGAAGTCTACTACTCTTCGCAGAACGAAGACGGACCGTGTCGATTGCGAATCGATCGCCCGTTGGCTAATGACCGTAGAGTACAAACCCCATTCAAAGGGATTTTATCACGCTTACTCTCTTAAGTCATTAACCCGTTTACGTGATAAGCTTATCCGGCAGCGTTCTTTCTATCTCGTGAAGATCACCAATGTCCTGGATCACACTTTCCCCGAGTTTAAGCCGTTTTTCAATGAGCGCTTTAGTAAAACTGCCTTGTATCTGCTGGAAAACTATGGCTCTGCTGAGAAGATGGCACGCATGAACACGGCCTCTTACGAGAAACTCCGTTCTCTTTCCCGTGGAAAGTTCTCTCCTCAACAGTTCCTTACGCTTAAGTCCCTTGCTGCCAATACTGTTGGGGTTAACAATTCCATCTTTGACACGGAACTGAACAGCCTTCTTACACTTTACAAGGCTACCGCTGAACAGATCTGCATTCTTGAGACCCAGATCACCGAATTGATCGAAGAAGTTCATCCCCACTACATGTCGATCCCCGGAATCGGTCCGATATCAGCAGCTGTCATTTACGCTGAGTATGGAGACATCTCCAACTTCTCAACGCCGTCACAAATGTTGGCATTTGCAGGTCTGGAGCCTGGAGTAAATGATTCCGGTACAGAAAGTCATGGCGGAAGAATGGTCAAGCGTGGATCTTCACAGCTTCGCTATGTGCTGATGAACTGTGCATTACCATTGATTCGTTTTGACATGACTTTTGCCGCTTACTATGCCAGGAAGCGTGCAGAAGGCAAACCCCACAGAGTAGCTCTGTCTCATGTCGTCAAGAAGCTTGTCCGAGTCATTTTTGCATTGGAGAGGCAAAACACTGACTTCGTAGCACAAGCCCTTCGCTGACAGCTGATATCATCTTTCATCCGCTGCCATCTGAAATATGATCTCTTCAGATGGCTTATTTGCTGTGCAATTTTCAAGGTTCATCAAAAAGTTACAACTTATACTTGACTATTTATAGTTTGTCACCTCCATTATCGTTCTTTTACAGAAAAAGTATCTGTATGTCTTTTATTATTCCGCTCATGTTCAGGTGGCGGAGTCATATAATCACCATACAAGTTTGTAAGGTAAGCATGAGTATCACCCACGGTTGGATATTCAGCATCTTCAAATCTAATATATCCTTTGTTATCAAGCATTGTCTGAGGAATCAATTCTTTTTCCATAGAATATATGCTGTGTAAATTGATTCTGTATGATCCCGCATGTTTTTCTGAATATCCTTCTATTTTTCTCATAATGGAATTCAACTGTTCGTATGATAATATCAATCCTATCAAAGAACTAATGGGATTCGATAGAAAACGTCTAAATTCTTTCTTCGTCTGCCAGCAATACTTCATATTAATGGCTCTATACAGAATTTTGCGAGATATCCAAACGAGCCTTTGCATAAACTTATTGTCAGGGAACTTTACCAGCCGAAAACAATCTATGCATCCATAATTATCTTTTAGTATTTTTCCGTAAAATCTCGGATAATTATCCTGTTCGTTTATCCAAGTATAAGGCTTAGGCATCTGGGTTTTAATCATGTTACTAAATTGCTGATACTGTTCATTTGGGATACCAATATCAATATCATCATCCCAAGGTATCATCCCAGAATGTCTTACCCCTCCCAGACAACTTCCTGCCAAAAGGTAGTAGTCAATCCCGTTTCGCTCGCAAATACTTGATAAGATCCTTAACGCATTAACAGTGTCTGACTGTTCCCTGTTCATTAAACTTCCCTCCGCATATATTCATTGTTCTTATTTCCAAAATGCATTAGCTATATGATGGGGTTTCTGCTTTTCTATCGGTGGAAGCTTCATATAATCCCCATAAAGGACCGTTAGAATTTCATTTGCACCTTCGGCTACATAAAAGTATTTATCTTCAAAAGGTGCTATACGTCTGTTTTCAAACCACTCTTTTTCAAATATCTTTTTATATGGGTCAACATAACAGGAAACTTTCTTAGAGTCAGAATAAGATATCTTTGTAAGTTCTGATTCAATTCTATGTACAATTTTTTCAGCTGAGAACGGTATAGAAAGAATGTGTGCGATTTTCTTCTTTGGATCTTTGCACGCCTTAAATCTAAGAATTCGTGCATACATAACATTCATAAGAAACTTTGTTTTCTTTGAACGTATTTTTTGATCCTGCGTAGATTGTGGCACACCATCAAGTGGCCAAATATCTACATTAACACCTATCTCATCGTCAAATAAATAATTAGGTTCAATTAAAACCGTACGCTGATCAATTACCTTTGTCATCGGCCTTCCAAAGTAAGGAGTTGTATGCGAATTTACCATTTTTAAACCTAATCCATTTTGTACCTTTGGAAATGACATGCAGAAACGTTCATAATCCTCGCGGGGCATGAAAATATCTATATCATCATCCCATGGTATAAATCCCTTATGTCGAACTGCGCCTATAAGAGAACCATGAGATAGAGAGTATTTGATATCATTCTCCTCGCAATATTCATGCAGTCTTTGCATAATACTAAGCTGTATTTCTTTCATCTCATCCAATTCAGTTATAGCCCGCATTTCGATATGCCTCCTAGCAGAGATCAACAATATTATGATTTATTTGCTACTAAAAGAGTTCTTCGACCTTGATATCAGCTTAATAATCGATATTATTCTTTTTCGATATGCGAAACATATACCGACTATTCCCGTAATTATTATGATTCTCAATATAGTGTTTGTATAACTCGCAAGAAGCAAAAAGCCAACAAGCAAAAAGGCCAAAGAGAAAGAAACCCATGTATGCATTGAGTAAACTATATTTCCGTCCAAGTTCATTTTACATACTTTTATCATAGCTAAATAATGAACTATAGCTATAAATATGTAGCAGAAGAGCGTTGTGTATCCAGCGGCATAATATCCAAAAAAATTGATAAATATGTAATTCAATACGACATTTAAAATTGCGCCCAAAGATGTTGAAAAAGCGATTAGCTTTGTTCTTTCAAAATAAAGTTCAATATCAACAAACAACAGATAAGAAAACTGGAAGAATACACTCATAGCTATGGGTGATACTATCCATATTGCTTCATGGTATTGAGTCGGTGCAAAAACACAAACAAGTTCCGGCGCAAAGGCGATAAACAACAGATTTATTGCAGCTATTATGATCAAAGCTGTAAATCCAACCTTTTGAATATCATTCTCATTCCGATCTTTTAGTTTTCTATAAGTCCACGGACTCATAGCCTGGAGCATCGCATTATTAAGAAAAACTGTAATCACAGAAATAGAGTAGGCCAAACTGTAAATGCCCGCTGAGCTGGAATCAACCATTCTCTCTATCATGATCCTATCTGCACTATTTAAGATTGTCTGTGATAAAAAATGGGGAATCAATGGAATATTTATTGTGAGAGCGTATATCCAATATTTTTTTGAATATAACCTCTTTCCTCGATACAGAGATAATACAAACAATCCAATATAGGCCGCAAAATCCACGGCGGTCATTTCGATTATTCGCGCTACTGCTTTATCTTCTGCATGTTTGACAACAATAATTCCGATTATAGGTCGTATTACAGCTACAATAATTGTTATCAGTACCAGTGCTCGATATCGAAATAGCACGCGTTGTTCCTTTGCCCATATCTCCCAAACCGCCTGGGTCCACACATGAACCAGCATAACAAACAATATAAGGCTTGATAGTTCTGTGATGCTTTGAAGCTGCTTATTGAATATGAAAAAGAGAAAACCCCAAATTAATACAAGAACCGTTGTTAATGTGTACATACACGAGGAGAACGCTGCTCTGTCATCCTCGTTTTTTACTAATCCAGGTCCAACAACACCATGCGATAATCGAAGCGTACATAATATTAAGACTATTTCTTTCCATGAAGAGTAAACATTAAACTCACCATATTGAGCCGTGTTCATTAGCCGCGTGAAAATTGGTGTTGTAATTATAGCAATTCCCTTTTGTGTTAGAGAACATACAAGATACCAAAATGCTGCCTTTACTTGTATGGACATTGAATTGTATTTCTCTTTCAATTTGCCCATAGTCCTCTCCTCGAATACGATCTGATTATTGCCATATATTCTAATTTCACAATAATATCATACTGGTGACAGGTTCACTCTTTACTCGTTTAAATATAGGCATGTGTGAAAATTTTTGTTATATTAACCTTTAAACTACTCTATTTCAGGATTACCTATTTTTTTCAGAATTAGTGCAAAAATACCAAATATGGCAATCCCACAATCAGTTGACCACCTATAATAATTCATCAATAAAAAGCCAATGAGAAGTAATTTAAACGCAATACTATAGTCACTTTTCTTTACAGTCCTATTGATGGTTCTCCAAATTCTCACGATAATGGCTGCAAACACTAATAATCCAACAATGCCCATATTGCAAAGAATGTTCATGTACAGATTGTGAAACAGAGCGCCGCTGTCATTCAAATAATGTGACTGATTCCACATTCCCAGAGAAAACTGTTTGTATATTGCTCTTTGAAATACTGAGTAACTTCCTAATCGACCACCTAAACCTACCCCAAAGAGCTTAACTCTGGCTGGAGCATTTAGAAAGAATTCAATTGCAGCTTTATTTTCATATGTTCTTATACCAATAGACCTTTTATTCAATCTCATTAAAGAAAATACTCTTTCCGCATATTGTGGCATGATGAACAAAAGTCCTATCACTAAAGCTGCTAAAACACTAAATAGAATAAATCTGTTAACCGAATGACGCCGTCCAGATTGCTTGAATATATATAGCCAGATCATCCATACAAGCATTATTCCATATATCAATTCATATCCACGAGTTCCTGAAAGTGCGACAAAAAGCGCCATTATGAATGAGATAACAATTAGCCTTGTTTGATCTTTTGTTTCATCACTTTTCAAAAAGCAATAGATAATTATTGGCAAAACAACAACGGCTGTGTTTCCTGTTATTGGCTGCGCACCTGCCGTAAGTCTGACAACGGCATATAGGCTTCGCTTTGTAAAAAACAAATACGCTGCTAATACCAGTTCAGCAATCACGGAAAAATAAAGTATTTTAATGTAGTTTATTTCCTGTCTGATATCCTTGTCGTCATTCAATGCAACGAAGAAAAACAAAAATTGCCAGCACCTTGATATAAACATCGTTATTGCTCTCTGCGTATTCTGAAAACACATGCCGACAACCAAGTACGCACCTAAAATACAGATAGTTAAGAATGTCCGAACGTCTATCCGTCTCAGCCTTCCAATGAATGGTATTAATGAAAATACAAAATATAAAGGCAACGCTATATCAAGCCCTTGATAATAGGTAACGCTCACTATATAAACAAAATAGAGCATTAACTGCTGAACTATAATATTTCTTCTTAAAACAATCAGTATTATCAAATAAGCAATTATGGATACTGCAAGTACAAATAGGTTCACTTTGCCCTCCCTTTCGGAAGTGGCATGGGTTGAATCTTATATCAAAAAGCAGTATCCGTAACTCAGGCATTCTATGACCAGAAGAACAAATAAAGCATTGTCGAGCCATTATTGTTTATCTTTAGCCTTATGATATACCCAACGCCTGTAAGAATCATCGTAATGGCGATAGCGTTCAATCTCTTGGAATCTGGTTTAATACCCTTGCCTAGCAAGTTTGGAATTAAGATAATCAGATATGGGCCAAATAGTACCGCTATTCTTGCAGTATAAAGAACATCATAGCCTAAACAAAAGAAGAAAATGTTTGCTACAAACATCCAGATTCCCAGCGTTATGTTCAGCCATATACTCAGGAAAAGGTACATGGACTGCTTTTTGATCAGCATAACCAGTAGAGAAAGCACCAGTATGCTGTTTGCTACGGTTATCGCCTATCCATTGGTGCTGATATAACTCACCAACTTATTGAACAGTCTATAACCGTATTCACAACTCAGCTCATACCCCCCTCATTCCGTAGACTCTGGCCTTAAATACATCAAGGAGACGTATATTGCTAATTTGTTTGAAAACGTACACATATCGCTTAGTGTCCGCTTCAACATTAATAGCTCTACAGCTCATAAAGAACGATAGAACCATGGACGCGATTGGGATAACTAGCTTATATGTATTGATCTTCCTGGAATACCCTACATAGGCAAATGATAAGGGCAATGCCATAAAAAGAAATATAGCTATATACCATCCCATATCTAAGTACCTCTCACTTTTTCTCATATATTTCCAAAAAACTTATCCTCTAGCATCAAACACCAACAGTGATAAATGGGCAGATGATATTCCTGAATCATGTAGGTTTCATCTGACGGGGCTTTAACGCATACATCTGCTACTGTTGCAAGCTCTCCACCTTTTGAACCGGTCAGCCCAATCGTTCTTATTCCCAAGGCTCTCGCGACTACCGTTGCAGACATGATATTCTTGCTGTTGCCACTTGTGCTTATTCCAAGGAACACATCACCCGGTCGTCCGAAACCGTAGAGCTGCTGAGCGAAAACACCAAGGCCATCTACATCATTAATGTATGCAGTGGTCATTGCCTCATGAGCAACCAACGGAATTGCCATCAACGCACGTTCAAGATTCTGCGCCAGGTTCTCTCCACGTACAGAGTCAATGGACTTCAGCTTTTCTGCAAATTCAGCTGGGACTGGCCTCGGAGTCTTAAATCGTTTCATCAGCTCGCCAGCGATATGCTCACTATCAGCCGCTGACCCACCATTTCCGGCAATCAAAAGCTTTCCATCATGCTCATAGCACTCTTCCATGATCAGATACGCATCGATAATCTGCTGTCTGCAAACTTCAAGTGCCGGATACCGTTTAATCAGTAAATCAATGTGTTTTTCGAGTTCCTTTTTTAACGTCTTCATATACTTTCTCTTTCCACAGCTACGCTGTCCTCTTACCAGCATTACGTCCGCATCGCTCCTCCAATAATGAGGAAAGGAGTAGCCATTAGAACTTCTCTACAAAATCAAGTAGAGACGATACGGTCATGTCTTGACCGTAATCTTCTGTGCCAATCAACGCAGTCATGCATCCGGCTGCTTTCCCGGCCATGATGTCATTCTCACCATCACCAATCATCCAGGAGTTTTCAAGATCGATATTGAAGTCATCAGCTGCTTTCACCATCATCCCTGGCTTAGGTTTTCGGCAATCACACTCGATCTTTAATTCCGGAACCTCACCTTCATATCCCTTGTGCGGATGATGAGGGCAATAGTAGATTGCATCGAGATAAGCGCCTTCTGCCCCAAGTAACGTCTCCATCTTGTTATGGATCTCTTGCAACTGAGGCACCGTAAGTTCTCCTCTCGCTATCACTGGTTGATTTGTTGTAACGATGGCAAGGTAACCCGATACGTTGATCCTTTTAATCGCCTCCGCCACACCGGGCAGCAGCTCAAAGTCATCTATATTCCGCAGGAACCCGACATATTTATTGATCGTTCCATCCCGGTCAAGGAATATCGCTTTTTGCTTCTGTTTCAGATTCTTTGCTTTCACACGACCAGCTGCAAAGTCTTTGCACACTGCCTCATACCGATCAGGAGTCCCCATGTCCTTGACATATTCCGGGCTGTCATAGCAGAACATCTTCTCAGTTCCACATAGGGGTTTCAGAATTTGACGATCCAAGTCAGCCTTGACAGGCTTACCGTCAACCATTGTTCCAACAGTCTTCGGATCAATCTCGGTCATATCCAGGACAGCAGGATTGATGACATGGAGACCCGCATTTACGCGATTCCGATACCACTGAGGACGAGTATCTTCTTTTGTGAGCCAGCGTTCCGCGCATCCATCCACATCAGCAATCAATACGCCACTATCATATGGATGGCTGTTCGGATGCGTGAAGAGTGTCACTAAGCCACCTTTAGCTTTGTGATAATCCACAAACCGATTGAAATCCACATCAAAGACAGCATCAGCGTTCAAAAGCAGGAAATCATCTGTCAGCCAATCCCTCATTTTAAACAACGCGCCGGCATTTCCGAGTGGAGTTTCCTCATTGAAGTATTTGATCTGAACCCCAAACTTGCTGCCATCTCCGAAGTATTCCATAATCTGATCCGCCATGTGGCTGACCGTTAAGATGATGTCGGTAAAGCCCTGTTCCCTTAGAGAATCAATCTCCCATTCCAGAACCGGCTTTCCTTCTATTTTGATCATTGGCTTTGGGATGTCAGAGGCGACGGAACTGATCCTCGTCCCTTTACCTCCTGCCATGATTACTGTTTTCATTCTTCCTCTTCCTTCGGGGTATAACTTTCTGGAGTGTAGTGGATCACTCTGGTACCGCCGTCTTCAAATTCAAACGGCACGTACAGCAGATCCTTCATTGCTTCTTTTACTGCAGCCTGCCTATCTGGTTGTACGTAGAACACAAGGAACCCACCACCGCCAGCACCAAGAAGTTTTCCGCCAAGAGCGCCAGCTTTTATTCCGGCTTCATACAGCGCATCTATATTGTATGTGGTTATCGCTCCGCCAGTCTGCCGCTTCAGCCGCCACGTTTTATCCAGCAGCCTTCCGAATTCATCCATGTCGCTATGCTTATCAGTCAAGACTTTCTCTGCCTCATCCACAAGCGCAAGCATCTCTTTCAACTGGGCAATTTTCTCCTTATATCCAGTCGCATTCGCCTTCTGTGTTTCAGAAGAAAGCCTTGTGAACCCCGTAAAAAACATCTGCAGGTTATCGTTTAGCAGTTTCTTTCGCTCTGGATGGATAACTACAGGGAGGACATCGTATGTTCCATCTGTATTGAAATTGATCCTATTAAAGCCGCCATAAGATGCTGCGATCTGATCCTGCCAACCACCAGCCTCATTGCAAAGGACACGTTCCAGGTAAATTGCCTCATTCGCCAGTCTTTTCTTGTCTGCATACTTACCCTTCAATGCGTAGAATGCGTTCAGCATGCCCACAGCAAAAGACGAGCTAGTTCCAAGCCCGCTCCGTGCAGGAAGATCTGCTTCATAGGTAAGGCGAATCTCGTGCATGTCCAGCATTTTCATAGCATTACGAACAGCGGGATGCTGAATATCTTCAACATCTGTAACCCTCTCAATCTTCGCATAAGACAGCTCCGTACTGTAATCGAAGAAACGGGGAAGGTGTCGGACATTCACGTAGCAATATTTATCAAAAGTTGTGGAAAGCACCGCCCCTCCGTATTCGCGGAAAAAATTCTCCATATCGGTGCCACCACCGAAGAAAGACATTCTAAAAGGGGTTTTAGTGATGATCATTCAGGGATCCTCCGTTACTTTATTTCGTATACTTCCTTTGCTCTATCTATAGCGGATCTATAAAAGTAATTCTTCAGAAAACATCTACGTGCATTGTTTGTAAAACCTTCCAAGTTATCTTGGATGACACGATATGCTGTCAGAATCTCTTCGTTCTTGTGAGGGATTGAAATATAGCAACCCTCTATCTTGTCTTTAATAACTTCTTCAGCCACACCACGATTCCCAACTATGACAGGTGCTCCCTGCATAAGAGCGTTGGGAAGGACACCACTCTGCGTACTACTGATATATGCATTCCAAACGCAGGTCGCTTCTCTATAGTGATGATTTATTTCCTCCGTGGTCATTGGCTTGCCATCTTGTACGACTAAAACCCCGCTCTTTATCGCTTTCTGAAGACTATCACTCTTTAAATAACTGAAAATATCTGTTCTTGTGGCTATCTTGAAACTGATATCCAGATTATTTTCCAGGGCAAAATCTATAAAACCAAGAAATGCAAGACATCCTCTATTCTCTGTGAAACCGCCAATATAGGAGAAGTACTTCCGTTCAATCCGGGAAGAAGCATCATATTCATCACAGAACAAGAGCGGAAACACCGTGTAGTTCTTATTACACCCCTTCATGTAGGTTTCGTATTTTACCTTTCCATTCTGAGAGGCGAGAATTACCTTATACGCATTTTTACAGGTAAGATAATTCACAATATTCGCGGCTATTCTCCGGGGAACTCTATCCTTTAAAGTCATCAGCTCTTTGAAGCTATCCCAAGGCTCATGAAGCACATAGTAAAATGAGATGCCCTTTTTCTTACAGATCTTCCCAAGCTTTATATTCTCGTTTGCAATGTTATATGAGAAAACTGTCTCCGGATTCCAATCCAATACCGCCTGATAGGATTCAATAAAAACGATGCTTTCATCTGCCTCAATAAAATCCTTATACGACTTTTCCAGAAACAGCTTCACATCGCAGTTCAGTTCCTTAAATAACTCCCTGTAGGCGCGCAGATGGGCGATATGTCCTGCCGCGAATCTTAGGGATACTACAGCAACTCTCATCTCTTTATTTCTCCACGCAGTAATATTGGCCTTTATACTCTGTATAAGGCATATTTAAATCTATCTTCACAGTGTTGTGCAGGGTTGTCCGCTTATCCTCCGGGGGCAACTGCATATAGTTCCCATAAACTAATGTGAGGTACTTGTCATAATCCGCCGGCACGCACATCGTTGTGTCCTCAAACGGTACCCTTACGGGTTTAAACCAATTACTCTGCATCGGCTTGAAAAGCAACTTGAAATAATTATTGAAATCAAGGCACTGCACAGCTGTCCGACTGTCATATCTAGTTAACTTTTTCTCTGCCTTCTTCCATAGCTTATAACGGCGTTCGGGATTCTTGACGGCTTTCAGCAAAAAACGTGTTCCAACTTCCATCATCTTGTTTCCGTGGAATTCTGGTTCCACCTGAATGTTGTATACGGAATAGATGATTGCATGGTAAGCTTGAACAAGTTGGCCCAGTTTATCCGGAGCTGCTCCATCCATAGGCATGATGTCGATGTAGACGCCATGCTCTATATCATCGTCTGCACACCGGCGATTAATAAAGGTGGTTGTCGTGTCAACAACTTGCATAACTCTGTGGTGATAATTCTTATCGTGGCCTGTTCGACACAGCTTATATTTAGGATCATCCGATACCTCATTCCAAATTGACCAAAGCTTTTCGTAATCATGCCTCGGCATATAAACATCCAGGTCATCATCCCATGGGATGAATCCTTTATGTCTGATTGCTCCGAGGCACGTTCCAAATGCTGCCCAATATGTGAGATTTGTCTTTCCACAAATAGTATCGAGATATTTAAAAATGTCGAGCATTTTGTCCTGCAAGTCGGCAATTCCAAATGAGTTATCACGTACAGCCATTTATACAAATCCTTTCAGAAACCTAATCTCATTTTTTCCATAAACAACACGAAACGCTCAGAGGGCAGTCAGCCCTAAGAGCCTCACACCATCTCAAACACAGCCTTCTGTATTTCTCCCCATATTCATGAAGCAAACCGCCGTAGTTCCCACATAGCCTCACGTATTCACGAAGCAGACCGCCGAAAGACAGCCGGATCCACTCTCTCCGGCCAATGTGTTTTGTATATAACCTTCATATCTTGAAGAAGCAGAGCACTGAAGGGAAGTGTGGGCAAAAGCCAAGGGGAATTTGCATAATATGCACTAATTTCTTCTCGCATTTTCTTTTATTTCTGTCATATCTGCACTATATTTTCCATCCATTGCCGTTATTTGTCCTGCCTCGACACCCTCGGTGCTTTCAGGCATGAAGAGAATCTTAATGGTCGCAAATATTATCTTCAAGTCCTCTGCCAAGCTGGGCTTTGCAATATACTGTAGATCCATCAAAAGTTTATCTCGGGGAGTGGTATTGTACTTCCCGTAAACCTGAGCATAGCCAGTTAGTCCGGCTTTAGCCTGTAGCCGAAGAGAAAACTCAGGAAGTTCCTTCTCATACTGTGCAGCTATCTCCGGTCTTTCCGGTCGAGGGCCTACGACGCTCATTTCTCCCTTGAGAATATTAATCAGCTGCGGCAGTTCGTCAATTCTCACAGCACGAATAAAATGACCGATTGGGGTAATTCGATCATCTTTATCTCCACTGGATAATCTAGCGACACCGTCTTTCTCTGCATCCATCCGCATGCTGCGGAACTTCAGAACGTAAAACTCTCTGCCGTTTTTAGTCAGGCGTTTCTGTCTATAAAAAGCTGTCCCTCCGTCTCTCCGGATCAAAATAGCTATAACAATCATTAGCGGAGAAAGGATTATAAGCGCAATACTGGACGACACTATGTCAAAAACACGTTTGATAAATAGAAACTCCGGTGTTGGATTATATCTTTCTAGCATCAGAATCGGCAGATGGAACATGTGCATGGGGTGGGCACTTTCCATTATCAGGTCACCAATTCTGGGAATGACATACGCACGTATATTCTTTTCTATACATTTTTTGATGATCTGATTTCTCTCGTGGCTGTGAATTCCACAAAGAAAGACAGCACCAACATCATCTAAATATTTATCAGGCTCTTTAAATACTTCCCACACATTCGGTGTCGATACGATGTTGAAGCGTTTATCTAATCCGTAAGACTCGATCAGGTCTTTCATTCCCCTTCGCATATCCCAAATTACAGCTGTCCTGATAGGTTCGTATCTGTAAAAATACAGGTTATGTGCCGCTATAGACCAGATTGTCGACAGTATCCCTTCAACAACAACGGTGATAAGTAAAGGAATAGGATTCGGCAAAAAACGTGTAAGAAGCCAGGTAATAATGTAAATAATGGCATTGGTAAACAGAATTGCAAGGACTTGACTGTACACTATCTCTGATATTCGATTGATTGAAATCGTAAATCCTGAATAGATTCTTCCAAAGCTGATGTAAAGAATCATAAATAGGAGGACTACCAGCATATCCCCTTTTGCATAGTAAGGATGATACAGACGATCTGCATAATACTGATACCAGCAAAAGGCAAAAGGTGCTGTAATCATAATTGCATTAATAAATTTAATAGATCGAAGAAAGAGTCTATGCCAGGTATTTGCTCTGTTTCTGATTTGGTTTTCCTGCGCCGATTTCATTAACAATTATCTCCACATTAATATTTCTACAACAATTTATGCTTAAAATATGATGTAGAAGATAACACAACTACAAGAGTCAATAGGTTTTCTCTTTCCCATCGACTATGTTTCTTTATATGTGGTTTCTTCCGTCATTGTGCCCATAATGTATTGTCGTAATAGACATTATCAAGCTAACCTATTATTGTATTCTTTACTTAACTGGATTAAGATTCTTGTCATATTTGTGATCTATAATGAGTTTTCCCTCGGCATCATAAGATCCCTTCCATCCAGCAATTCCGTCTGCATTATTGGTGAGCTTATTATAATGATCCAGATACCGTTCTGAAATCACCCTATTCTCCGTGTCATACTCACGCTCAACTGTAGCGTAGCCCTCCGGCCCTTCAGTTCTTGCTCCACTCGCGTCAAAATAGCTTTCACGGGTTATATTGCCGTCATCATCCTGCTCAGTCTTGTAAAGCGAGAATCCCACTGTTGCATTCACATCTTCTCCGTCAGCTCCCAGATACCTTGTCTCACATACATGGGTATTCAGATAGCGTATGATGCATATGCCGTAGGATCCATCAGAAGCTTCAACAGGGTTTCCATATGAGTCCTGATAATATCTATACTCTTTTTCAATAGATTCAGATTCATTCAATTCATAATCATATTGGAGAACGGCGTATCCATCCTGATTTATAGCCGGTTTACCCTTTTTTCCAAGCCATGCTTCTCTATCCAGCCTTCCATTTGCTGTATATTCGCGCTGTATCCCGTAGACACCTTTCACTGCAATTTGCTGCTCACTGCTGTCAAAATAGAAAATACGCTCCAAATCATCATTCATACTGTAGGAGCTTATTGTCATAAAGCAGCCATCCGGTCCCTTCGCAGGCTGATCATTCTCTGTAAAATAACGATGCTCTATGGCACGATCCTGATCATCATATTTGATAAGAGTATACTCGTAATCCTGCTTATCATTATCAGATTCATCAGTCACACGCATCTCATAGGTACCTTCTATCGTATTCTCAGATACGAGCGTACGGCGACTGTAACCCTCTTTTGTAACAGCAGGTTTCCCTTCCTGATCCTGATAATACTCCTCGGAAACACGTCCGCTTGGTGTATAGGACACATGATAGGAGGCATATCCTTCACTGCCGTTTACAAGCTCTCCCGAATCATCATAGTATTCTAAACTGGTAAGTCGTCCTTCTTCATCCCGTTCTATATCATAGTAAGCATAGGAATTATCTTCGGAAAGAATACTCTTATGATCTGCATCATAGTAATGCACGGACAAAAGATTTTCACTCTCATCGTATTTATACGAAACGGACGCATATCCCATGCTTGTATTAACAGGATTTCCTTCCTTGTCTAGATAAGCTTCTTCCGTGATATTTCCCTGATCATTGTAGGTAGTCAGCTTTTTTGCATACCCGCCTCTGCAGTGAGCAGGATTGCCGTCAAGCCCCGTATAGGACACTTCTGTCTCAAGACCGTTCTCGTCATACCTGTGATGTTCCTCAGCATAACAGCCCTGATACAAGCCGGGTTCTCCGGTAATCCCGTAATATTTGACCGAACGTACTTTCCCGGCCTGATTGTATTTCCGGACCAGTGATGAGTACATCCCCCGTGAGTGAACAGCGGGTTCGTTATAGATGTTGTAAAGATGTTCTTCCGTACAGTGACCATGTTCGTCATAGGTAAATGTAATCTTGTGGTATCCATAGTTGCACCAGGTGGGATTTCCATCTGTATCAAAATAGGACTCACATTCCTTGTTTCCTTCGTCATCATAGATGTAGGAGACACTGGCATAACCGTTCGCCGTTTTTACCGGTTTTTCATTTTCATCTAGATAATCGGATCGGATTACTTTCCCGCGATTATTTAGGGTATTCATTTGATACGCATATCCCTGCGTACACAGAACAGGCTTCTGTCGGCTGTTAAGGTAAATCTCTCTTATTGTTCTCCCTTTTTTGTCCTGGTCCCTGCGTATGACATAATAATCCGCACCGGAAGATACACTAGCGGAAGTCAACTCTAAACCGGAAATCTGTGACGTATTCCGGCCCTCGCTGTATTCAAAGGTAATCATAGCAGTCCCGGCATTCTGCTCGAGAAGGTTTTCTTCCTGATCAAAGTACTCTGCTTTTGTCACCCTGCCGGATTCATCATATGTATAAACAACGGAAGCATACCCGTCAGAACAAAGAACAGTCTGCCGTTCAGAATCCAGATAATCGGTATGCAGAAGTTCTCCATCACTTCCAATAGTATTCTGGACTATATGCCATCCTCCGGCACCTTCAACGCGCTCATACTCTGTTCCGTAAATGGTCTGTCTGATGAGCCTGTGCGCAGTATAGGATTCGGTGTCCAGGATATCGTCAATCGAGGCATCTGTGGCCGACCAGGCATTACTGTCATCTTCCATCTCCTCAGCCGGCAGATCATCTCTTGTGATTTCATCAAACATGCCCGAAGATGCGTTTACAGGATATGTGTTACTGGTATATTCGGACACAACAAAGGCTCCCCCCTCGGGTCCGATAAGGGAAGATCCTTCCTCGTCGTAATATTTTTTCGTTATAATAATGGAGGAATAGTTATTCTGGTATTCATAGAGCAGCTGTGCAAATCCGTCTTTTGGGCAGGTGAGCTGATCATCCGCCCCATAAAAGCTGGTAGAGAGAATCCGGTTTCCGTCCCATTCATCTCTTCGATAGCTGTAGTCGCCCGGAATATCCGCGCGAGATCCATCTGCAGAAAATCGGTCTTCCTTTAGTATATGATACTGACCACTCCCGTCCCGGTGGTAGGCATAAACAGCGCGTGCGTATCCGGCACTTGTATTCACAAGTGCCTCATCGGTATCATAATACGCTTCGGTAAGAAGATTTCCGTCGGTGTCGTATGTATAGAGTCCCTTGTAAAAGCCGCGGTCATTGAGAACGGGGCTTCCATCCTGCTCGCGTGTGATTTCACTGATTATATTGCCTGAGGAATCCCGAATATATTCAACTCCGTCTTCAGTAGAGGAATCACTGCTCCCTGTTTCTGCAGAGTACCCGGTTTTTCCGGATACATCAGAAGCCGCTGTTGTTGAAACAGCGGCGGGGTCCGGCTGATTCTCTCCTTTGGCGCCGCAGGCTGAAATGATCAGCGCGGCACCAAAAAGGAAGACTGTGATTGGATACTTGCTCAATTGGCGGCTTCTCTCAAATCGCATCAATAAATCGTAACCTCTAAATCTGACACAGAAACACTTATATCGTCCACATGTATATATACCGGTTCACACCCAGCTTCCATGATGCGGTATCATACATGTTTGCGAGAACCTGCCCATGGCCACATATAAACTTAATCCATGTACTATTCAGCGTAAAATGTGCTCTTACAATGCCGTTTATCCATTTTTATTTTGTGAGACAGGATTGACTGACTGGTTTACTCCTGTCGAAGCGGAAACAGGAACATTCTGCTGCCCGGCATTCTTGGAGCGGTTGTCGTACTTGCTATAATAGTTCTTGTAGTATTTCCGGTAATATCTCTTGCTGTAGTAGCCGTAATGTCCTCCTCCGGCAAGTTCTTCACCGTAGAATACAAAGCCCAGAACATTCATGCCGGTCATTTCAGCTTCTATGAGCGACCTGCGCAGGTCGCGGTGGTCTGTGTAGTTCTGTCTGACGACAAAGAGACAGCCTGCTACTATGGAAGATACCGCAAGCGGATCTGCAACAACATTGACAGGAGGCATATCCAGAATGACCAGGTCATATGCCTGTTCCAGTTCTGCGAGCAGCTCCTGCATATGCCGGGAACCCAGAAGTTCCGCCGGGTTGGGGGGAAACTGTCCCGCGGGAAGAATGTGAAGATTCTCATACTGGGTGCTGAGGATTGCCTGACGCCAGCTGATATTTCCAATCAGAACTTCGGAAACACCCGGGTATTTGCTGTCATAGAGAAATATATCCCGTACACAGGCACGGCGAAGATCTCCGTCAATCAGGAGAACTTTCTTTCCGCCCATTGCACAGGAGACAGCCAGATTTGCCGCGATGGTTGTCTTACCTTCACCGGAGATTGAACTTGTGACCACTACGGAATGATGTTCCTTGTCTACCAGGGTATACAGCATATTCATTCTGAGTTTGGCATACCCCTCTACCTTTTCCATAGGGCTCCGATTTGTCAGGAGGAAACTTGCCTGAGTCTTCTCACCCTTCTTGTCATCGGACTTTTCACGCTGAATGGAGGCGAGAACAGGAAGTGTATAGCTCTCGGTAAGTTCCGACGCGTCCGATACACGGCGGTCGAGCAGGAACAGGATGAGCAATACACCACATGCCAGCACAATGCAGACCAAAGCACCCATCATGCTTCGGCGTAAGGGATTGCGGTGATCGGGAAGCAGGGGTACAGAAGCATAGTCAATAACCTCGCAGCTGCCGGCATTGACTACGCGGATAATCTCCTCCGGCGCCACATCCAGTACGGCATTGGCAATGTCTGTCGAAAGCTGCGGGTTTCCTGTAGTACAGCGGATCTGCAGCACACTCGTCTCGGAAACATTTCCCGCCGATAGAGATTTTGCGATGAAATCGGGCGTGATATCCGGATACTTAGGTGCCAGCTTTTCAGTGATGGCATCCAACACCTTATTGCTCTTGATGACTACCATATAGGTGTCGATCAGCTGTACCGCGGAATCCAGGTCATTGGTGTTGGTATACTGGTAGTTTACCGCATTGGGATTCCCGTTATAGACATACATAGTGCCTGCCGCTGTGTATGTATCCGGCAGCATCTTTGCGGTGTAAAGGTACATGGCGGCAAAGCCGATCACAGCACAGAGTGCTATAATCCATATACGCTTTACATAATAGAAGAACAGTTTGAGAAGATCGATTTCCATACTTCCGTTTTCCACTTGTCAATACCCTACTTTCATGATTCTGGTTTATGTAGCTCTCCTGCTCTTATGAGCTGTGCGTTGCCGTGCCCGAAGATATTGAGCTTTCTTCGGGTACGCAAAGAAGAGGTAATGTCACTGTCATTACCTCCGGATGTATCAATGTGATCTGCCTGAACAGATGGATCGTTCATTCGATCGATTTGCTTGTTACCCATATATATTGTGTCTCCGACAAATGTAATAACATCATACACGCTTGTGGGCAGCTGCCCATGGCCGTATGCATGAAATATATTAGATACTCGCTGCAACAATTCTTAAAAACAAACGCCAGTCTCATCTAATACGCCCTATCATTATATAATAAAAACATAATAATGCAAGACAAATAATTAGTAATGTGTTGGTTTTAGTGCTAACAAAGTACACGTTTTTCCAAAAAAAAGAAGGAACCCGGCAGGCGCCGAATCCGTCTTTTCAACGCTTGATGAAATTTCAATCATGATATTATTATACCACTTTTATCATTCATACATCTTTCTCTTTCTGTCTTCTATTTTTCGAAGCACTTTACGGGCACAGAAGCAAATGCGCATCACTGCATGATTTCTTTTCTGAGAGAGGATGCAGGTGATCTTAATGATTCCCGGGAAATCACCTCTTATGATCTCACGAAAATGTTTCCTGGAAAAAGACTCCATTTCCAGGACAGTTGCTTCAGCCCTGGCC
>Ga0256405_10006325_pt1 | contig 19099 bp, 17 predicted proteins | sample RumenRJG_02DNA_FD_189096 | JGI IMG/M metagenome (GOLD analysis project Ga0256405, IMG submission 189096) | Bovine rumen microbial communities from Lethbridge, Alberta, Canada - RJG_02 | ecosystem: Host-associated > Mammals > Digestive system > Stomach > Rumen | place: Canada: Alberta... | reverse complement strand
CAACGAGGGTCTGGCTTACGCCAAGGAGCGTCAGCAGTTCGGTGATAAGATCATCAACTTCCCCGCAGTCTATGACATGCTGTCTCGCATGAAGGCTAAGCTCGATGCAGGTCGTTCACTCCTTTATGAAACTGCATGTTATGTAGACATTTATAAATGTTTGGAGGATATCGAGCGCGACCGCAAACTCACACCAGAGGAGAAGCAGGAACTGAAGAAGTACCAGCGCTTGGCTGATGCCTTCACCCCGCTGGCCAAGGGTATGAACTCTGAGTACGCCAACCAGAACGCTTACGATGCTATCAGTATCCACGGTGGTTCAGGTTTCATCATGGAGTACAAGAGCCAGCGCTTGTTCCGCGATGCTCGTATCTTCTCTATCTACGAGGGTACTACTCAGCTGCAGGTTGTTGCTGCTATCCGCTACATCACCAACGGCACCATGCTGGCAAACATCAAGGATATGCTCGCTGGTCTCGAGGTTAGCGATAGCCTGAAGAACCTGAAGGCCCGTGTTGAGAAGCTCATCCCCGTTTACGAGGAGGCTCTCGCTAATGTCAAGGCTCTGGAGAATCAGGATGCACAGGACTTCCTGGCTCGCCGTCTGTACGACATGACTGCCGAGCTCGTGATGTCTATCCTCATCCTCCGCGATGCCACCAAGGCTCCTGAGCTCTTCGAGAAGAGTGCCAATGTTTACGTTCGCATGGCCGAGGAGAACGTACTCGGTAAGAGCGCTTACATCAAGGCATTCCAGGTAGAGGATCTTGAGAGTTTCAAGGCTACTCAGACAGAGGAAGCATAAAAATGACTGAACTTGAGATTGACGAGCGTGTTAATCGCGCAGTAGATAATTTCATGGCCGGATATGGCTGCTGCCAAAGTGTGGTGGCAGCCTTTTCCGACCTTTATGGTTTAGACGATACCCTTGCCAAGAAGATTGCCGCTGGTTTTGGCGGTGGTGTTGGCAGACTTCGTATGATGTGCGGAGCCGTATCAGGCATAGTGATGCTTGTTGGTTTGGACTGTGGTCAAACCGAAGGTTCCGATCGTGAAGGCAAATCGGCCTGTTATAAAGTTGTACAGGATTTGCTGACTAAATCCAAGGATGAGAATGGCAGTTTGATTTGTGCAGAGATACTTGGTATCAAAGGCTACGAGAAAGCGCAGAACAGCTACGTCGCCTCTGCCCGTACCGCGGAGTACTACAAGTCGCGCCCCTGCGTAGCCAAGGTAGAAAGTGCCGCCCGCATCTTCGCTAATTATCTGAAAGACAAAGAAAAGCCCGTTCAATGTTGAGCGGGCTTTTCTTTGTCTTTAATGAATCCTATTTAAGGTTGGCCTTGAAAGTCTTCTGCCAGAATATCTCTTTCTTCCCTTCAGGAATCGTAGTTTTGGTTGCATTGAAATAACAATCTACAAGAAGAGAATCGTTGTTATGAGCAGAAGCGATGGAATCCAACAAGTCCTTATAACCATCCAGTTCACTTGCTTTCATATATTTATTCATTATTCCCTTGAGCTGAGGATCATTACTGAATGCCACTTGCATATTCCACATCGAATTGTTTGAAGCATCCAAATAAGTATCCCATTTAAGGCTGTCTTCAGGAGTTTTCAAAGCAAGGAGAGAATCGCCAATAGCCTTTAATGCCTCTTTATCGTATTTGAAATCCATTGTAAATTTAGCATAAGGAGTCTTTACGCACTTACCAAGCACAAATGTTCCAAGCTCCTCATCACCACCTTGAACGGTGTTTATGCGAAAAAGCGTGTACATCATATAGAGGCTCCGGATATCCTGACGATTGTTGAATTGATCTTGTATTTCCTTACATTTGTTAATCATCAACTCATCTTGCTTGTCTGAATAGACTGGATACATACCGTTGGCAAAGCCCATAGCCGACTTAAATTGTGCTTCCAAAGAGTTTTCCTCAGAAAGGTCTGTACTAATTCCACTATAGTATTTGACATAATACGAATAGCCGGAAGAGACTGTTACCTCGTCATCGCCGCAAGCGGTAAACACTGATGTTGCTGTCATGGCGCACATCACAGCCAGTGCTGCCAATAAGATTTTCTTTGTTTTCATTGTTGTTTATGAATTAATAAATAGTTAATTTTATCGGTTGCAAAGTTACGACAAATCAGGGAAGCAATAGTCTCACTGTAGGAAAAAAAAGTCTCAAAACAAGAAAGTTGTTTTCTATTTGTCTCATTTTGAAGCTCTACGGTATTCTGCAGGCGACATACCATAGGAATCTACAAAAGTACGGAAGAAAGAACTGCGTGCAAAACCCGAGAGTTCTGCAATGACAGACACAGACTCGTCGGTAGTGGACAAAAGATGGGCTGCATAGCGCAAGCGGTACTCGTTAAGGAAGGCATTCAAAGTCTTACCATTACAACAGGTACTGATGGCATCCGTAATATAGTGTTCGTTGGTACCAAGCATCTGAGACAGTTGTGTACGACTTAGCGCGGCATCGGTATAGATATTCAGGACCGTCCATGAGGTCACAGATACGCCTGAGTAGCTGCTGTTCTCCTGTTAAGGTCTCTTCCGGTTCTGCCTTCAGTTGTTCAACGGCCTGTTTTTCTTCGCGCTCACGCAGTTCGATGTCTGCCAACAACCGGCGGTTCTTAGATGCCAGAATCTTATTGTATCTATAGGAGCGCCAAAGCAGATAGCCAATCAGTAGGATAATCAAAACGGCTGCAATGACAATTATGCGATGCAAGGAGACAGTGAAGCGCAGATCCTTCAGTTGCAAATCGCGCTCGTGTGTCTGATAGATAACGGCCAGTTCAGCAGCATCGTTCTTCTTCTGCCAAACAAGAGCCGAATCGACAGCTGCACTGATACTGTCGGCAATGGCAAGTGCATCGGCGTTACGCCCAGCCTTACGATAAGCCAAGTAGCGGGGAGAGAGACGTTCTGCGATATTGTCGAAAGTCATCTGTGCACCATCGGTAGCCATATAGGTACTGTCCAGCTGCTCATACCAATATGCCGCCTCGTCGTAACGTCCTGCTGCCATCAGATATTCGGCGGCTTCCGTATAGGCCCTCGGTTCGAAGATACGGCTTTTGGGAACGGCAGCAAAGACAGCGGCGGCCTCGGAAGCATGGCCTGATGCCTGCAAATACAAGGCCTGTTTCAAAGCTATATGACCTTTCCATTCCTCTATCAGCAGAGAATCGCCCTGCTTTTCATACAGTTCAAACTCCCGCGAACAGCATTCCATCCACTTCTGAGCACCTTGGATATCGCCGATGGAATAGAGGTTGATAGATATGCTCATAGGAACAAAGGGAAGTCCAACTTTTTGTTTTTTCCCCTTTTTGAGCAGCTCCTGTTGCACCTCGTAAGCCTTCTGCCAATTGTGTTGCGCATCATTGACCTGATGCAGATTCAATTGACAGTCAGCCATCAGCATCAACAGGGCCACCTCTACTTTCTTTGGAAAGGCCTCATTCTCCTTGGTCTGAGCCAGCAAGTCAGAAACAACGCTCAGTGCACCCTCAGTGTCACCACGTGCATAACGCAGATAGGCCCAGCGGTATCCGGCATCAGCATATTCAAACTGATCCTGTGCAGATGCTGCGCCAAAGCCTTCGTATGCTTTCCTGTAGCAGTGTTCGGCTATTCGCATCTGCCAGTTTTTGTCATAGTCGCGACCTTTAAGATACTCAGCCTTCGCCGTAGCAAGTGCTTTTTCATCACCGCCACCAGCACTATTGCCATGCCCCATGCAACCCCAAAAGGTCAGCACGCCACACAGCATCAAGACCACAATCTTAGTACCCCTTATTGTCCTCATTCTGAAGCCGTTTTTGTGTTTCGCGGCAAAGGTACGAAAAAACTCTCAGATTTTTTATATTTATCTTCAAGTTTTTATCTTCCAAACATTTTTATTTCATAATTATTTCGTAACTTTGCCAAATAGTTGGCGAGAGTTACTCTGTAACGACATATACATAACATAAATATACTACTATGGAACAAGGAATCGTTTTTGAAATCTGTGGCTACGTAGCCACCATCGGCATGATACTGGGTTATCTGCCCCAAGCTATCGCCACCATCCGCACACGCAATACCGACGGCATCGCCCTACCCACCTTCCTGATGATGGGTATCGGTAGCCTCGCCTTTATGCTGCAAGGACTGCTTCATAAGCCTGAAATTATCTGGTCGCTGTTCCTCACCAATCTGGTGACGGCTACATGCAGTGCCATCGTGTTCAGCATCAAGATATACAACGACTATTTCAAAAAGAAGTAAACTATGAACATCATCAAGGGACATATCGTTGACGTGGTTCGTCGGGAGATATTCGACGGTGTATTGAAACCAGCGGTGCCGTGATCAATGCCGAGGATACGGCAGAGCTCATGGCTCGCGAGGATATTGGTTTCCTCGCAGAGATGATGAACTACCCTGGTGTGCTGGCTGGCGACAAGGAAGTGATGAAGAAGATCAAGGCTGCGCAGCGTAACGGAAAGCCCGTTGACGGTCACGCACCAGGACTCACGGGACGCCAACGCGACCAGTATGCCGGGGCAGGCATCACCACCGATCATGAATGCTCTACGCTGGAAGAAGGACGCTCGTGTATCAATGCAGGCATGAAGGTCATCATTCGCGAAGGCAGTGCCGCCAAAGACTACAAGTTGCTCAGCCCGCTCATTGCCGAGAGTCCTAACATGGTGATGTTCTGCACAGACGATTGTCACCCTGATGACTTCGTACGCGGACATATCAACCTCATCGTAAAGCGCGCCTTGGCCGATGGCTATAACCTATGGGATGTGCTACAGGCTGCCTGCGTCAACGCTCAGAAGCACTACAAGCAGAACTGGGGATTGCTGCAGACGGGCGACCCCGCCACCTTCATCACCGTAGATTGCATCACGCCCCACTTCCGTGTGGAGAGCACCGTGATACGGGGCAAGGAGGTATTCAATTATAATGCCAGCTTGCCCTCCGACCATTCTGATACGCCCGAAAGATTATTGGATTTGGAGTTCCCCAACCGTTTCGTGGCTACGCCCATCACCGCTGCCGATATCAACATCGACCTGAAGCCAGGCGATACGGTACACGTGATTCATGCCTACGACGGCAGTCTGCAAACAGACCATGATGAGATAAAGCTGACGGGCAATCCCCTGTTCGATTCTCACTACCCCTGGACGGAGGTACAGAAGATTGTAGTCTATAACAGATATATACCAGGTGCCAAACCCGTGGTTGGACTGGTGCGCGGCTTCGGCCTCAGCAATGGAGCCATAGCTGGATCGGTGGCTCACGACTGCCATAATATCGTAGCAATAGGCTCTGACGACGAGTATCTGGTCAAAGCCATCAACCGTATCGTAGAAATGCAAGGCGGACAGGTAGTCGTCAGTCCCGACGAGATGCTGGACATCCCCCTGCCCATAGCAGGTCTGATGGCTCCCATGGGAGGCCACGAAATAGCCTTCCGTACGCTGTGCATCCAAGAAAGGGTGAAAGAGATTGGCTGTCAGATGAAGTCGCCCTTTATCACGATGGCATTCATGTGTCTGCCAGTCATACCAGACATCAAGATGACAGACCGCCACCTGATGGATACAAAATCATTCTCCGTAATATATTAGGAGACAAAGGAAAGCAAAAGGTGCTGCAAGAAGTCAAGCAAACACTTCATGCAGCACCTTTTCTATTACCAGCGGGAAATACTTCATCTCCAGCACATGCTCCTTGGCAGCAATGTCATCAGGTGTATCTATGGGAGACAAAGCCACCTTATACTGGGCAATAATATCTCCCCCATCGCAGACGGGCGTGACCCAATGGACGGTCATGCCCGTCTCCGTTTCACCTGCCGCCTTCACGGCCTCGTGCACATGATGTCCCCACATACCCTTACCGCCATACTTTGGCAGCAGCGAGGGGTGGATATTGATGATACGGCGTGCATACGCCTCTACCAAGAAATCGGGCACCAATGGCAAGAACCCCGCCAGCACAATAAAATCTATGTCATACTGTTGCAGCAGCGGCATCATCACCGCCTCGTCGTTCAGTTCCGCTTTCGTCACCACCTGCGTCTTCACGTCTAACCGCTGTGCTTTCTCTAATGCCAGTGCATCCGCTTTATTGCTGATTACCAGTGACGTAGCAATTGTTTCCGACCCCTTGAAATAGCGGATGATATTCTCACAGTTAGTGCCGCCTCCCGACACAAAGATGGCTAAATTAACCTTTTTCATTGTCAATTATCCTCTAATTTGGCTGCGAAGGTACGAAATAATGCTGACGTAGCAAACAAATAATGGCCATTATTTTATAAATTCTGGCCAGAATTCATAAAATTTTGGCCAAAATTTTATTCCATCCTACTTTTAAGTAGCCGAATCGCTTGGCGGTTTGCAGATTTTTGCTTATCTTTGCCCCGTGTATTTCGATGCACATACATTTTTATTTGCTCAATCGCAGCTCGAATTAGGCCCTCGAAAGTGAACGAGCAATAACTAATCACATGAGGCTTGCGCCTAAAGTGCAGGCTTCCCATAGTGATTAGTAGGTTGGCCTAAACCTGAGCTGTGTATGGTGAAGACCTGCGCTTTTCTTATACCCATTTGATTAGTGCCGGTTTACCAAAAAAGGAAACAATTTGTACTAACCAAAATAAAAAACGTAGAATATGATGCAACTCTATAGTGTCTTTTACATAAGCATCGTAAGTATGCCACTTACGAGTGCTAAGTATGCCACTTACGAGTGCTAAGTATGCCGCTTACGAGTGCTAAGTATGCCATTTACGCTATGAAACGTGTTTACTACATCCTAATACTGCTTTTGTCGATGCACACACTTTGGGCATCAGCGCAGTATCATGCAGTAATCACACATGGCGGTAATCGGTATTCTGCCCCTGTTCATCTTATAGACTCTATCACGACAGTCAGGCCTCCCGTAATTGACGTATGCATGAAAAACAAGTCAGTCCCTTTACAGGCAGACTCCTTATTTTTTAAACGAGAAGTTCCAGACACACTTTTTGTCGATTACCAAGGGGATAGCGTCACAATCCAGAACCCAAGACTTGATTGCATCACAGTCGAGATAAACCATGCAGACGTGACAGTAATTTCCACAGGCAAACGTCCCTTTGTCTGTATGGCTACAGGAAGATGTAACGACGGACGGCTTATCATTGATAACGACACGACATGCACTTTGATACTCTCTAATCTCCATCTTGTTTCACAAAAAGCAAATGCGATTTCTTTTCCACAGAAGCAAAAGGCTAAAATCGTGTTGGCTGATGGAACGGTAAACACATTGTCTGATGCTTCAGCCTACAAAACCGACAGTACCGATACTTCGAATGGCTGCCTTTATGCTAAAGGTTCACTGACATTTACAGGCAACGGCACGTTGGGAATAACAGGCTATAACCGACATACCATCTCTTCTGGTAAAAACATCTCCCTGGAAAACGGACATCTCATCATATATAATACGGTGAAGGATGCTCTTTACTGCGACAAAATGCGGATGGATGGTGGTACCATCGAACTGAACTTGACTACCGATGCATCGAAGGGCATCAAGTGCAAAGGGGACTTCATCATGACAGGTGGAAGGATTGAGGGAGAGGCTACTGGCAATCTCGTGATAGGAAATGGGGAGACATCCTATTGCTCACTAATAAAAAGCGGGGGCGATTTCTCCATGGAGGGAGGAGAAATTATCATGCGGCATCAGGGAGAAGGTGGCCGTTGTATATCTGTTGACGGTAATATGATGATGACAGCGGGAGCATTGAATCTGGAATGTCACGGCAATGGAGGCTTTTATCTTACCGCAGACAACGATTCTGATTACTATACGCCCAAATGCATTAACGTCGATAGCATTGCTCGTATAGAGCGAGGCACGCTCAAACTGTTAGCTACAGGCAATGGTGGCAAAGGCATTGCTTGCTCAGACACACTTTTTATTGGGCGAAAAGGTGATGATTTCATTCCAGAAGACTCTCTGTCTATCTGTGTGGAGACACGTGGAACAGCTCTTGTCGACAACATCGATGAGGATTTCCGCAAAGGCTGTCCTAAAGCCATCAAGAGCGACATGGATATAGAAATCCACTCAGGCAACCTGAACATCATGACTCATGGCCAAGGTGGTGAAGGGATAGAAAGCAAACTAACGCTTCATGCCTATAAAGCAACCATTATAGCCGACACATACGATGATAGTTTTAATACTGGTGTATGTTGCCATATTGACGGGGCTCACGTCTATTGTCTTTCCCACAACAACGATGGTATTGACTCCAACGGCAGTATTGTTATTTCCGATGGCATTGTAGCATCTGTCAATCAGAGCAAGCCCAACGAGAGCTTTGATTCTGAAGATGGGCAATTCTATCTGTTGGGAGGCACTGTGTTTGGCATCGGCAGTGGAACAGTTACCGTCAAAGAGTCCGCATTCCCTTGCTATTCAACCCCATTTAAAGAATCCGACGATGGAATAATCAGTCGTGGTTTTATTCTTACAGAAGGAAAGTATGTATGCGTACAGGATGGTGAAAAAGTCATCATGGCTTTACTTAATGAGAACAAGGCATTTCGCTCGTTCATTACGGTGATGTCACCAAGTCTTTCATATCCTGGGCAATATACCTTAAACGAGGGTACCAGCCCTGAGAATCCCATGCAAACTTATTTCGGCGGTAAATTAGTTCTTGGTGGTAAGGTATCATCTACGTCAACAATTACAAATATTCAACCTACTATAATCAATTAACAGCTTATGAAGTATAAAAACTATTCTAAAGGGATCTTGCTATTGATAGCCCTTTTATGTAACACAATTTCAGTATCGGCCGGTACAGATTACTATTGTGATTTCCAGGTAAATGGTATCTTCTACAAGTTTATTACTGGTAAAACAGATGAAGTGGCAGTTTCGTATGACAATTATGAGACAGGAAGATACGGTGGCAACTATACAAATTACAGTGGAAGCATTACAGTTCCTTCAACAGTAACATATAACTCCAAGACTTATACGGTTACTGCTGTCACTGACCATGCGTTTTACGAACTTTCATCCGTGACTTATGTCAGTCTGCCAAGCACGATTACATCCATAGGCTCATACGCATTTGCAGATTGTACATCTCTTTATTCAATAAACCTTCCCAGTTCTCTGAAGACAATTGAAGCGGGAGCGTTTAACGGTTGCATAGGATTGAGCAGCATAAGCATACCAGATGGAGTAACCACTATAGGAGGATCTGCGTTTGCTGAATGCAAGAATATCAGCTCTTTCACGATTCCCAATACCGTGGAAAAGGTTGGATATGGTGCATTCTCAGGAACAGCCTGGCTTGACAAACAGCCTGATGGTCTATTGTATATTGGAAAAGCATTATACTGCTACAAAGGAACGATGCCCTCAGGAACCGCAATCAGCATAAAAGAGGGGACAACAGAAATAGCAGGCTATGCCTTCTCTGGCTGTAGTGGTTTAACCTCAATTACTATTCCCAGCAGTGTTACCTCCATCGGCAATTATGCCTTTACAAACTGTCTCGGACTGACTTCTATGATTATTCCTGACAATGTGACATCTATAGCCGATGGTCTTTTTTATAGTTGCAGCAACTTAACCACTCTAACCATCCACAGCAATGTAACTACAATCGGTAACAGTTCATTCGCATACTGTAGTGGTTTAACAGATGTGTACTGCTATGCAGAGGAACTGCCAAACACATACAGCTTGGCATTTTATAGTTCCAATATCAACAATGCCACGCTCCATGTACCATTCTCTTCATTGAGTCAGTACGAAGAGGCTTCACCTTGGAGTTCCTTCATGAGTATTGAGCCACTTCCTTATAATCTTTTATCCTGTGAAGATACAGAATGCTTTGTGGGCACGACGCATACACTGAACGTGAATCTGAAGAATGATGACGAGGCAAAGCTCTGTCAGTTTGACTTACGCTTACCTGAAGGTGTTGTTATAGCCACGAAGAGCAACGGCAAATTGGATGCTACGTTGACGGGAAGAGCCGAGAACCACACAATCTCAAGTAAGCAACTAAGCAATGGTGACTATCGATTCGTTGTCTCTTCGCTGGAAAACGATTCTTTTACCGGCAACGACGGGGTGCTGATGGTAATTACGATTGACGTTCCAGAAATGATGGAAGCTGGCGAATACACCATACAATTGCTCAATGCAGAGTTGAGTGTGCCTGAAGGTAACGACCTGAAGGTATCGAAACCTATAGATACAGAATCGAAACTGACCATTCACGACTATACACCTGGCGACGTGAACAACGACAGGTCGGTATCAGTGACCGACGTGGGCTGTGCCATAAACTATATCTTGGAACAGATTCCTTCTGTATTTATCTTCAAGGCAGCCGACATGAACAACGACAATACTGTCTCTGTAACTGACGTAGGCATGATTATCAACTTGATTCTCAATGACGGTGCTGCCAGTCGACTGTTGGAACAGCAGGAAGCTAAAGACGCACAGCTTTCTTTGCAGTCAGTCAACAATGGCTATCAATTGCATTTAGAGAACAAAGATGCCTTCATTGGATTCCAGTTTGATATGCAGCCGGCTAACGGTGCAACGATTAACGATATAAAACTGTCTGATGACAACAACCACCTGTTGACATATCGCAAGTTAGATAACGGAAAGTATCGCATAGTATGCTATTCTCTCTCAAACAGCACTTTCACTGGCAACGGCTCTGCCCTGTTGGATATCCAAACGGCAGGCGATGTAGCCATCAGCAATGCACGCTTTACTACTACTGGATTCAGCGAAGTGAGCTTTGATGATATGTCTGGAGCAACAACAGATATCTCCGAAGGCTTTGGCATTACTAGCACAACTTCAGGAATCAAAGTATTCACCCTTGACGGTCGCCAATGCCGCATCAATAAGCTGTATGATGATAATCCCCTCAATGGGTTGAAAGCAGGAATCTACATGATAGGCAACCGTAAAGTAATATTGAGATGAGACTGACAAGATTTTTCATACTTGGGCTGATGCTTGCCTATGCAGGCATCACCCATGCCGATGACATCCTGAAAGTACAGGATGTGGAGTTGATTCCTGGCGATAGTATCACCTTGAACATAGAACTCAGCAACGGGACTACCAACCTGATGGGATTTCAGTGTGACATCAACCTGCCGGAAGGACTGTCGCTGAAGCTCAAGACTAACGGGAAACCGGCAGCGACGTTGGGAGAACGATTCGCCACTACAGAGCACGCCATATCGTCGAACCTATTGACGAATGGAACCTACCGTTTCATTGCTACCTCCATGGAGGGCGAAGCAATACCTGACACAAAGGGTACGCTGTTTTCTGTCACGTTGCAGGCTGATCCTTCACTTGTACCAGGCACACAGTTACAAGGAATAGTGAAGAAAATCGAGTTTAACACACAGGACAACGAGAAGCTGACATTTGATGATGTCTCGTTCAACATAACCATCAATGAAAAGCCTCTTCCTGCCAAGTTGGGCGACGTAAACCATGACGAAGCGATTGACGTAACCGATGCCGTACTGATCATCGACCATATCCTGATGAAGACCCCGCAGGGCTTCGACGCATCGGTGGCCGACGTGAATGGTGACGGAGGTATAGATGTAACCGATGTGGTGATGGTCATTGATGTCATACTGGGGAAGATAAAGCTTTAGACTATAGGCAAAAAAAGAGCCTTTGGCTTAGTCGAAGATACTGGCACTCGGAAATGCAAAAGAAAAATGGGTTTTTCTTTTGCATTTCTCTCGTTATTTTGTACCTTTGCAAAGTTTTAATGAGCAAACAACCTAACAAATAACAAATATGGAGAATATTAAGCTTGACATCACAAAGGCTGCCTGCTTCCTGGAAGCTGGCGCTGTGAAGGCTTTCGAGCCAAAAGTTAAGGCCGCACAAGAGGCCCTGGAGAATGGTAGCTGTCCTGGAAACGACTTCCTCGGATGGTTGCATCTGCCTACGGAGATCACCCCTGCCTTCCTCGATGAGATTGAGGCCACGGCCAAGGTGCTGCGCGAGAACTGCGAAGCTGTGGTCGTAGCTGGTATCGGTGGCTCGTATCTGGGAGCCCGTGCCGTGATTGAAGCCCTAAGCAACTCGTTTGGCTGGCTGATTCAGGACGGAAAGAATCCTACGATTCTCTTTGCTGGTAACAACATCGGTGAGGATTATCTGTTTGAGATGACCGAATACCTCAAGGACAAGAAGTTTGGCGTTATCAATATTTCCAAGAGTGGTACCACCACCGAGACGGCTCTGACCTTCCGTCTGCTGAAGAAGCAGTGCGAGGCTCAGCGTGGCAAGGAAGAGGCAAAGAAGGTGATTGTGGCTGTGACCGATGCTAAGCGCGGTGCCGCACGTACCTGTGCCGACAAGGAGGGTTACAAGAGTTTCATCATCCCCGATAACGTAGGTGGTCGTTTCTCTGTGCTCACACCTGTTGGTCTGCTACCTATCGCCTGCGCAGGTTTCGACATCAAACAGTTGGTAGCTGGTGCCCAGGATATGGAGAAAGCATGTGGTAAGGATGTGCCTTTCGCAGAAAACCTCGCAGCTCAGTATGCTGCCGTACGCAACGGTCTGTATCAGAGCGGTAAGAAGATTGAGATCATGGTGAACTATCAGCCCAAGCTCCACTTCGTATCAGAGTGGTGGAAGCAGCTCTACGGAGAGTCTGAGGGTAAGGACAAGAAGGGTATCTTCCCCGCATCTGTTGACTTCACCACCGACCTGCACTCTATGGGTCAGTGGATTCAGGACGGCGAGCGCACCATCTTCGAGACGGTTATCTCTATTGAGGAGCCCGAGAAGAAGCTGCTCTTCCCCAGCGATGAGGAGAATTTGGACGGTCTGAACTTCCTCGCTGGCAAGCGCGTGGACGAGGTGAACAAGATGGCAGAGCTGGGAACTCGTTTGGCTCACGTAGATGGTGGTGTGCCCAATATCCGCATCAGCGTGCCAAAGCTCAATGAATACTACATCGGTCAGCTCATCTACTTCTTCGAGATTGGTTGCGGTATCAGTGGCAACGTGCTTGGTGTGAATCCCTTCAACCAGCCTGGTGTAGAAGCCTACAAAAAGAATATGTTTGCCCTGCTCGACAAGCCTGGATACGAGGCAGACAGTAAGGCTATCAAGGAGCGTCTGGCAAAGGAGAAGTAGTCCTATAAGTCTTATAAGACCTATATGACCTATAAAAATAATATAGACCTATACTTAGAAAAACACGGCTTTGAGGCACTCTGCCCCAAGGCCGTGCTTTTCGATATGGACGGCGTACTCTATGACTCGATGCCCCATCATGCTATTGCCTGGCAGCGGGCGATGGAGGTATTTGGCATCAAGATGACTATCGATGATGCCTACGCCACTGAGGGAGCCCGCGGTGTGGATACCATCCGCATGATGGTGAAACGCCAGCAGGGACGCGACATCGACGAGGCCGAGGCTCAACGGATGTACGACGAGAAGACACGCCAGTTCCATGCACTCCCCGAGACACGCATCATGCCTGGCATCCCTGAACTGATGGAAAAGATTCATAACGACGGGCTGACAATCGGCGTAGTAACAGGTAGCGGACAACGCCCGCTTATCAATAGGCTGATGAAAGATTTTGGAGAATATCTGACAGAAGACCATATTGTCACCGCCTACGACGTGAAGCACGGGAAACCCAATCCAGATCCTTATCTGATGGGACTTCAAAAATGCGGCAGTCTGAAACCATACGAGGCTTTTGTCGTAGAGAACGCACCATTAGGAGTCAAGGCAGGCGTAGCTGCCCAGATATTTACGATTGCAGTCAATACCGGTCCGCTTCCCAACAAAGTACTGATGGATTGTGGTGCAGACCTGATCTTCGAAAAAATGCCAGACCTTGCAGAGGCTTGGCATAGCATTATTTAAACGCCCTCTTCTTCGAACTCGTCGCGCTCATCATAGTCGAGCATATCCATATCGTCATCACGGGTGATGCTGATGCCGCCCTGATGATTGACGACCAGTTCAAGCGGTACAAAAACATCGTCGATGGCATCCGGTAGCGCGATAACCACGGAGAACTTGACACCCGAGTTTTCCACTTCATCATAACGGAAGCCCGCAAGGATGCCATTCTTTCGGAAAGACTCATCAACATAAGAGCTGAACGCAGCCTTGGAAAACAAACGCTCGAAGAACACACTTCCGTCGGAACGCACGATAGTCATCTTCACAAGGTTGTCGATATAGGGCTGACCGTTCTCGTCTTTCACCTGCGGCAAACTGTCAACAGGCACCCGGTCAACAATAATGGTATAAGGCTTTCCCTGCCATTCTATATTCTTGGTGTCCTTCTCAGCAGGCATCGCTATGGGATCCTGTATCTTCTTGGGAATATACTTCGTTGTGATAATGTCCGTAGATGGTTTCTTTTCCTTACAGGCACCCAGCACCACCAGTGCTGCCATCAATACCAGAGGTAAAATACGCTTCATTTCTATAAAATTTTCGGCAAAATTACGATTTTTTTTTGAGATGGCACAAAAAAACGCCCACTATTTTATATTAGCGGGCGTGTTGTCATCTCTGAAAAACAAGTTTACCTAATCACTATGAAAAAATCATTTATCAATTATTGTCTTTGCATTGGCGGTCTTTGTCCACGCTGCCCACCGAAACGCTGACGGCGTGCCTGCTCGTCTTTCTCGTAGGCCTGATACTGCTCCTCGGTCAGGATGGTCTTCAGTTCCTTGTTATATTCATCCTGCACCTTGCGCATCTCCTCCATGCGGCCTCTCATATCCGGACGCTGTCCTTGCTCGCGCTTCAGGCTGTCGGGCATCTGCATCCTGCGTTCACGGTTACCGCCATTAGGACGTCCCTGACGCATATTGCGCATGGGGCGCATCTTGTCCGAGAAGCGTTTGTTCAAATCCAGCAGCTTGACTGCCTGCTCCTCATTAAGCCCATATTTCTTCACAGCCTCCTCGGTACGGTTCTTTGCCATCTCCTCGGGGTTAAACTCGCGACGCTGTTCGTTCTGTGCCTGTTCCTGTGCCATGGCGTTGAAACTCATGGCTACGGCTGCAATCATTGTCAGTACAATCTTTTTCATTTGATCTTCAATTTTTAAATTAATATTTCTAGTTCTTTTAGTTTTGAGTTGCAACTGTTTTTATGACGCTCTCCGCTGATAAAAGTTTAAAAGAAATCGAAAAAAAACATCATTTTCATATTAACATTCTCATTTTTTTTGTATTTTTGCAACTGAGAAAAGCATTTTGGGTATGAAGAGACAGATTGGCTTTATGATGATTTGTCTGCTGACACTCCTCGCTGCCAGCTGTAACAATAGCGAGAAGGAGAGTACGGCAGAAGCAAGAAGCGTGGACAGCATTCCCCTGTTGGTCACGCAGATTCAGCGATGCTCGCGCCTCTACACCACGGAGTATCGCATCCATAAGTTAGTAAGTTGCGAGTCCAACCGCCAATTAAGCGGTTTAGGTCTCTCATTCAGTCTCGATGTCTTTGGCGACCGAAAAATCATCATTCCCATCGATGCAACTTTGAAGGGCTATATCGACATGAGCCAGGTTAGCACCCAGAACATTGACCGTCAGGGCGACCGCATCAGCATCACCCTACCCGACCCCGAGGTGATGCTGACCAGCACTCGTATAGACCACGAAAATATCAAGGAGTTTGTGACTGGCTTCCGTGATGACTTCAGCGACAAAGAGATGTCATCTTTCGAAAAGCAAGGTCGCAAGGCCATCATTGCCGAGATTCCCGACCTGGGTATCGAACGCACCGCACGCGAGAATGCCGTCCGCATATTAGTACCCATGATAGCCCAGATGGGGTTCCGTGAACAAAACATCATTATCAACTTCCGTCGCGACTATAACCCTCACGACCTTATACGCAGATTGGAATAGCCTATGGACAAGCAGAACAAGAAAGTACTTTTCACCTGCAGTGGCATAGCAGCCATCGTGCTCGTGTTCATCGTCGTTTTTGGCCTCATCGGACTCTTTTTCATCGACAAAGTGGCCGACCGCATTCCTGGCATGAGGTCTGGTGACACATCAGAAATCCTAATGACGCCCTCGCAGATAGATGAAATCCGACGCATTGGGCAGTGGGAGTTTATGGCTCTCAACGACGAAGAGTTGGTGGACACTATCCGCAAAGGCTTTTTCTCTGATGACCATCTGGTGCGCATCTACTACGGCACCCTGCGCTTGGGTGTCGACCTCAGTCAGTTTAACGCGCAACGTCTGTCAGCCTACGATGACTCACTCGTTATCCAACTGCCTGCCGTCACCCTGCTTGACCCTCATTTCATTGACGAAGCCCGCACACATTCGTTCCATGAGTCGGGCTCATGGTCGAACAAAGACCGCCAGGCACTCTACGAGCGAGCGCAGCAAAAGATGATTTCGCGCTGCGTTACTCCTGAGACCCTTGAAGCCACACAAAAGCTTGCCGAAGCCCATATACGCAGGCTTCTGATGGCTATGGGCTTTGAGAAAGTCAGTATCAGATTCGATTAGCTTCCACCACCACAACCACACCGTCGGTGACACGGAAGCGCACATCCCATCCGGCAAAGGGCATCCCATACACGCGCTCATCATCATCGTGATAGCGCGGACGCGGATCTTGACTCAGCACCTGCTGCAAGCCCTTCAGTTCCTCTTCTGAAAAAAGCTTGCCAATCGCTTCAGGCATCTCCACCCGCAAGGGTCTCCACTCCTTCTGATCCACGAATCCGCTGCGTGCCTCGGGATGACTATCGGCGTATGTCACGTAAGGCTTGATGTCATAGATAGGCGTACCATCCATCAGGTCTGCCCCCTTCACATGAATCACGGGGCCATTCTCTCCTATCTCCACCTTCTCCATACGTACGCACGAGAGTCCCAAGCGGTTTGGTCGGAACGGCGAGCGCGAAGCAAACACCCCTATTCGCTCGTTGCCACCCAGTCGCGGAGGCCTTACCGTCAGTCCCTGCTGCTCGTGCGGATTAGCCGAGAACTCCCATATAAGCCACAGATAATCAAACGCTTCCAGACCTCTTACAGCCTCATCGCGTCTGTACTCAGGTTCAAGGACTATAGTTCCCACCAGCTCATCCGCCACTCCGCTCTGTCGCGGAATGCCAAACTTTGATGTCAGCGGAGAATGAAAATATGCTATCGGAGTGATGTTCATACTATGTGATAAACGCTCTATACATCCTTTTTATTATATCATCAAATATAATAATAAGTGGCTTACTTATGATAATAAGTGGCTTACTTATGATAATAAGTGGCTTACTTATGATAATAAGTGGCTTACTTATGATAATAAGTGGCTTACTTATTATTGTAAATGGCATACTTAGAGGTGCTAAATAGCATAGTTAGGATTGCTTATATATACTGGGAACACTTAATAAAATGCTCCGCAAATTCTGGGAAATGCCCTGTAGAAGGGCTAAGAGCTGCGGAGCATTTTCAACTTCATATACAATGCCTTAAACAACTCTTCTCGAAAATCACAAATCCGGTGAGCCATTTATCGTGCTAAAATGCTCCGCACTTATCTATCAGACAGACAGCATTTTACCTTGTTTTGCGGAGAATTTTTTAAAAAAAATATTGGCACCAGTTAGAGTCTTAAGATGCTACTTTCGAAAAAGCAAAAGAAAAATTAATTTTCCCTTTGCATTCTGCTCGTTTATTCGTACCTTTGCCTCCATGATTTTCTATTTCTCTGGTACAGGCAATACACGATGGGCGGCAGAACGACTGGCGCAGGAAACGGGGGAACGACTGCTCTTCATCCCCGAGGAGATGAAGAAGGGCAAGTGCAGGTATGAGTTGCAGGAAGGCGAACGACTGGGTTTCTGCTTTCCCGTTCACGGTTGGCAACCGCCCCATATCGTCAGGGAGTTCATCAAACACTCAGACATCACACTTCAGCCATTTACCTTCGTTTATGCTCTCGTGACTTGCGGCGACAGCATCGGACGGACAATGGAGATGTTCGATAAGGACTTGAAAGCGAAGGGATTGCATCTGGACAGTGTCTTCTCATTGATTATGCCCGAGTCGTACGTCTGTCTGCCATTTATGTACACAGACACCCCTCAGCGCGAAAAAGAAAAGACCAGCCAGGCGAGCGAGGATTTGGGTCGCTATATAGAAATCATCAAAGAACGGAAAACGGGTGAGGTACACACCCAGCGCGGATTGACACCCTGGACGTTCAGTCACGTGATAGGTGCTTACTTCAACGCCTATATGATAACCGACAAGAAATTCACAGTGGATGCCGATCTGTGTATTCACTGCGGGAAATGCGAACAGGCCTGTCCTACGGGTGATTTAATATTGAAAGACGGTACGCCAACGTGGCAGCACGACGGTTCATGCACCAATTGCTTAGCTTGCTATCACCACTGTCCGAAGCACGCCATCAACTATGGTAGCATCACGCGCAAACGTGGACAGTACTACTTTAGAAGTGCAGAAAACGGGTAACCTTTCCTACGAGGCTTTTATCCATATTATCGATAAAGGCATCAAGGAAACGGGTACGTTGCTTCAAGGGAATGACATCATAATCGGCTAAGACGGCAGGGATGAGCACACTGCAACCCTCTCGAAGAAGCGTCATCTCACCCGTAGCACGCAAACGGATGCGGCAATCGCCCTCTATACACATCGTTATCACGAAGCTGTCGTATTTCAACAGGTTACGATGGAAGAGGTCGGCAGTCTCTGTGACGCGCACGCTGAAATAAGGTGAATCGACAATCAGGTTGGCACGGTTGATATTTCCATCATAGATGGTACGATATTCACTCTCCACATGATAGTCGAGTGCCTGAGAGGCCAGTTCGGTATGCAGCTCACGCGGTTTACCATCCATTCCTGGGCGGTTATAATCAAAAATGCGATAGGTGACATCCGATGACTGCTGTACCTCAGCCAACAGGATGCCTGCACCGATAGCGTGCACACG
>Ga0256405_10006324_pt1 | contig 19104 bp, 40 predicted proteins | sample RumenRJG_02DNA_FD_189096 | JGI IMG/M metagenome (GOLD analysis project Ga0256405, IMG submission 189096) | Bovine rumen microbial communities from Lethbridge, Alberta, Canada - RJG_02 | ecosystem: Host-associated > Mammals > Digestive system > Stomach > Rumen | place: Canada: Alberta... | reverse complement strand
AGAAGGAGAAGAGATAAATGGCAATAGTAAAGTGTGAAAATACAAAATGTAAATACTATGATGATGGGTTTTATTGTACAAAATTCATTGTTGAAATGACTGATGGTATGTGTGACTATTGGACAGAACAAAAGAAACTTACAAAAGATCAGCAAGAAATGAGACAGACTGTTGAAGAGTGGGCTCAATATGGAATACAACTTTTTGATACAGAAGGTAATCAAATTCAATCTTTTGATAATGCGGATGCTCCTGGTCGAAAGAGTGATTAATGTGTAGCTTATAAGTGTTAGTTTAATTTGTGCGGGGGCGGCTTTAGGGCTTGCCCGCTGCATTTTAGAAGGGAGAATAAAACAATGGCAATAATAACTCAAGAAGCAATAGCAAAGTTAAAAGAGGATATAAAAGAGGAAATAATATCATAGTATTATATAAAAGCAATGAAAATGTTAGTAAAAATGGCAGATAAATATGCGGAAAATGAATTAACTTTGTAGGATATAAATAAAATTTCACTATATATGAGTCAAGTTTTTTTTGATTCACTTAAAAAACTTGATAAAGTAAATATAGAATTTATAATAGGAGGAAATGAAAATGAAGGCGATGGTTCCAAAGAAGAAAGTCATATAGGGTGAAACAACAACCCCTGTTTTCAATAGAGAAGGAAAAAGAAGATTAAAAAGGGATAAAAAATATGGTATTGCGCACGCTATGTTATAGAAGGCGGCAATGGAAAAAATATTAAATGATATGGAGGCAATGGCGGCAAATGAAAATGCTGGAAATGAATCTGAATAAAATTATTAGTGAAAATGAGCTGTCGCAAGGTTCAATTATTATTTTTCGTTATACTTTTGGAGAAATGGATATAGAGGAACTCGCAAAAATTGCTGAGTATATTTCGGATTTTTTTAAAAAGAAAAATATTGATACTATATTTATTCCAGATACAATGGAAATAGAAGTAAATGATTGTAAGCAAATTATAGAACATTTATCTAAAGAACTTTATAAATATTCAGAGTTGCAAGACAAACTATTAGAGAAAAGAGAAAGATATGAATTATTTTGAAATTGGGCTACTTGTGTGGGCTATTTTTACAACATTCGCATCAGTTTATGAATCATTTATAATTATATGTAATGATATGGATAGTGATGCTATTCAAGTAAAAGATAAAAGAATAGCAGAATTAATTGAAAAATTGGAAAAAATTGAAAGTCAAAATCTTGTACTCAAGAGTTAGATAAGAGAACTAAAAGAAAGGGCAAATAAGCAACTTGTGAAAGCTAAAATTAGAAAAAGAGATATTTCTTTTCAAAAGAAGAAGGAAGTAATTAATATTATGAAAAAAGAACCTTTATTAGATGTTTTTAATTCTTCTGGTCTTTTATATAACCCATTGGAAAATTGTGCTATGAATCCACCATACAATCCATTAGAAAATTGTGCTATAAATTCACCATATAATTTAAAATAGCATAATAAAAATATAGAAATTTTAACACTGGATCCGCTACAGGAGCAAATAAGCAACCTGTGAAAGCTAAAATTAGAAAAAGAAAGGACGAGACCGCAATGATTGATTTTAATAAGATAATTGATGGCATTGAAATGATAGAGTTCTTTAATCAAAGAGCAGGTAGAGAACTATGGATGGATAAGCCAAAAGACATTCAAGATGCTGATATACAAAAGGAACAAGAGATTTTACTTGCGGCGAGGGATGCTCTTTTAATTTGTTCCTATTGTAATAAAGAAGATATAGAGTAGGCAGAAAAAAGAAGGGCAGCCGCACAAAAAAGATATGATGATGATGAATTGGAACTTAAATATACAATTAGTAGTATAAAAATGTATGATAAAGATACAAATGAAGAGATTATGACGCTGGATCCGTAGCCTGTTGAGGAGAGTAGTTTAGGATGGTAATGAATTATATTTGTATTCTATGGGGATGGATTATTTGTATTTATATTTTTATAATTATATTTCATTCGTGGGAAATTGTAAATAATGGATTTAATTTTGTTTTAACATTTGGAGTTCCATTATGTATATTATTATGTTATTATTGGAATAAAGAATGGAAAGAATGGTGGATAGAAAAATATGGTGAATGAAAAAGAACTATTAACCATAGAAGAAGTTAGTGAGATGTTTGGATATGCGGTTGGAAGTATTAAAAATCAATTCAAACGAACAGCCGCCGCAATAAATAAAAAATTTGGAGTAAATATTTTGAGAGTTAAAAAAGGCGATGGAAAAACTTATTATGCTCTTGAAAAAATAGATGAAAGGGCATTAACAATTTTTGATGAAAATAAAGATTTATATGTGCCTTTAGAAAGTTTACAATTACAAACTTATGAGTTTTATATTTTATTAGTTGTAGTTGTTTCTGAATATGGAACATATAGAGGCACATATGACCATCTTTTAAAATATATTGGTATGCCAACTACAAAAAAGAATATTAATTTAGTGGACGCCGCAATAAAATCATTAAAAGAAAAAGGTTATTTATTAAATGTAGATATTATGGATGATGGTAAATTTACTTTAATTTTAAGAACAGATGTTGAAAAGAATAATTCTGTTACTATTGAAATGCTTAAAGAAAGTAAAAAGATTATTGAGAAAAATAATAAGCCAATAAAATATTTGCCGCGTCTTGTACAAGTTTGGATGGCAATACAAGAATGTGAAAAACATCAGCCTTTTACTTATGTAGAATTACAAGAATTAACGGGGCTATCTAATTATCAAATTAGAGAATTAAAAAAATTACTTGAACATAATAATATTTTTATTAGTAATAGAGCAGGAAGTTATTGGAAATGTTTAGGTATGACAGTGGATTTAAACGCCTTTTATAATAACTAAAATTATGCTTTTTCGACAAAGAGTAGTATTTTACTTAACGATAATAATATATATATTATCGTTAAGTAAATAACAACTGTTTGTCGATTTTATTATGTTTTTAGAATGTGATAGGGTTAAAGATGGCTGACTACTACTTTTCTTTTGTTTCCCACCATAAAGTAGTATTTTTCTTTAAGATAATATATATTATTATTATCTTAAAGAAAATATCAAGAATATGGTGGCAAACAATTGATTTTTTGTCCCCACTCACTGGACATTGGTTATTTTATCGGGGCGAAGCCCCGATGGGACGTCCTCTCCCTTTGTCGGGGTGATGGAGGTGCTGATTGGAAATTAAAAAAATTTTATGTTATAATTTAAGTAATGAAAGAAGATTTAAAGGAGAAATTTAATGGAATCAAGAATAATACTTGAATAGTTTTTAAATAGGTTGACTAACTATTGTAAAGGAGAAAATATATATTGGCAAACAACTAATTCTATTGTAGTATCAATTAAAATAGACCCAGCAGATAAATTAAGAATTCTTTTATTGACAGATGGAATAAAAAATTCTTATTGTAGTTTTAATATTATGGGATTATCTTTGGTATGGTATGAAGATGAAGGTGTATGGAGAGCTTTTGAGAATATTGAAGGATAGTTTCGATTTGAGGTATAATGAAAAGAGGTTAAATTATGGAAATTTTAAGAAAGGGAAAAGAAGTATCTTCTTATGTATTCTCTTGTGAGAGATGTGGATGTATTTGGAAAGCAAAAGCGGGAGAATATGTTGAAATAAGAGGATATGATGAAGGAATATTTGTTCCTATTTATAAGGGACTATTTAATGTCTATTGTAAGTGTCCTAATTGTAGAAAAGAAGCAATGATGAGGGGTAGATATAAAGAATATGGCGGAAATGGGTTATTTGAAGAATATATAATTGATTTGGATAAGATATAATATTAAGGGGGTAGTGTTGTGAAGATTTTAAAATGGGGAGTTAAGAAAAAGGACTTAGCAAAATTTGTATGTAAGTATTGTGAATGTGAATTTTTGGCGGAAGATGATGAATATAAATATGAAAGTTATCAATTGGATGATGTTTATCAATGGGATGAGGTGTCTTGGTACAGTGTTACCTGTCCGTGTTGTAAGAAAATAGTAAAGGTGGAAAAATTGGACATTGAGACAATAATCGAAGAAATTAAAGAGCCTTCACCGCATTATTATTAAATTAATGGGGGGTATATGGGAGTGAGCTATGAACGTTTATTGGGGGTGTATTAGGGGGTATATTAAAGTATTAGGAAAAATAAATAGGGGGTACTTAAAAAGGGGCAAAATAAAAGGGGAGTAAATTAGGAACCGAGTAGAAGAGATTTAAAAAATACTTGAAATGGAACTGGAGAAAATAGAAATGAAAAAATATTTTAAGAAGAATAAGGTTTATTTTGGAGATACTGTTATAGAAATTAGGAAGCTGAAGAAAAAGGGTGATTATTTCTATATTTATGTGGATAAGGATGCTGCAAAAAATTATATAATAATAGGCGGAGAGGCAAAGAAAAAATATTACTGTTTTTATGCAAAAGAAATAGAATGGGGAAATAAGAATGGACTTGAGAGAATTGAGAAAAAGTTCTGAGGAGTTTAATTATACATCGGAATCTGCGGCAAAGGCATTAAAAACAATAGCAAGTAGGCTAAGACGTTAGATATTTGTAAGTAGGGGAAATGAGATAGGAGTAATTGATTTATATAAGAGTTATAAGAATTTTGATGAGTTTAAAGATAGTTTAATGAATATGAAATTAGAGGAGTTGGAGTATGAAGATATTGCGGGAAGGGAAAATGATAAAACCTGTTACTTTTGAATATGGTGTTTGTAAATGTAAGTTTCTTGCGGGACAGGAAGAATATAAATATAGATATATACCTTTGAATAGGCAGTAGATTTATAGATGTGAATGGTGTCCATATTGTAAAAGTTTAATATAGGAAGAATTAAGACTGGGCTAAGGCTCAGTCTTTTTAATTAGGGGAATTTAGATTGCTCTTGTGTAGAGTTGCCTGTATTGCTCTTGTAAATTGTTCAAGTTGTCTTTGAATTGTCCTCAAGTTGCCTAAATTGCCCTTAAATTGTCCTTGTGTGGTGGCCGGGACCAATCTCATATACCTCTTATTGAAATCCAATAACGCTCGTAAACAAAGACCCCTCTCATTTCTGAGAGGGGTCTTTGTTTTTATTTAAATAGATCGAAGAAAGCCTGCAAGATATCATCATCTGATTCTGTCTTTCTTAAATAAGCCACTTTATTGACTTTATTATTCGAGTTTTTCTTAGAAGAGTTCTTTTTATTATCCATCTTAACGAAATCCTTCAATATACTAAAGGTAGGATTATTAATGTCATTTTCAAATTCTTTAAGCATCACTGTGATTTCAGCAATATCAATATCTGATTCTCCAAATAGCTCTGTAGCATAATTCGCAATTGCAGTAGCAAGCCTGCGACGAGCATTGTCAAGCTTATCAGCCTTTGCTTTTTCTGCGGCGACCTCGCTCTGGGCTTTCTTAAGCTGGGTTTCATATTCTTTTAACAAAGCATCTGCACTTTTACCGCTGTTTAGTGCTTTTTTTATCTCTTCTATTGTCATATAACATTACTCCTTTTCTTTATTGTAATTATATTATAACATAAAATTTTTTAGTTGTCAAACGATGGTGCGGACAGCGGCTAAAAAAATAGTTTTTTTTATATTATAACATAAAATTTTTTAAAAATCAAATAAAGTTGCATTGAATGGTACACTCTCCCACCTATATTATAACATAAATTTTTTATTAAGTCAAGTTATTGTGGGATTAGACTGGTCCAGGTTGTGACTGAGATTCGCATATAGAAGGATTGAACTAGCCTTGTGAATCCTGGGATGCGTCCGCTGGCGCGCCGGCTTGAATTTCGGGAAAATCTGCGCGAAGCTGGTTTCATGCGTTCAGAATCCAGAAAAATGCGCCGTATGACTGGTTGTGGGAAACGGGCCTCGACCCGAAGGTCAGCGGCCCGGCGAATTGCACAAAATTTTAGTGAGATGTTAAAAAAATTTGTGCACCTTGCACAAATGTACAAAATGCACAAAAACCTGCCCAAAACCGCAAGATTTTAGGCAGGTTTGCTGATTTTTTCTCTGTTTTGCACAAATTTTAGCTTTTCTTTTGTGCCCTTTGACGAATAAGGTCAAGTTTGTAGTGATTTTCACCAATATTGAACTCAATTATCTTGCTTTTATTGGTAATTTCGACAAAAGTGTAGCCTTTTTCTGTTAAAAACTCACTTAAAGCAGCAATTATCTCTTCTTTTTCAAGGTCAGGTTTACGTTCTCTTGGTTTTCTGTCAGTTTTTGTCAGTGCTTTCTCACTTTTTGCACCTTTGTTCACTTTATTCTTTTTTGCCTTTTGAGTGAGTATCTCAACTTCTTCATTCTCATAATAATCATTGTCCTCAAGCCACATCTGAATTGCTTCATCTTTTGACAAGTCAAGCTTTGCCATACTATTAGTGATTTCAGCGTCAGGAATGTGAACAGATTTGCCATTTACCTCAATTGTCATAAAATCAACCCCTTTGCTTTACTGTAATTATTATATCATACTTGACGCTGTTTGTCAATAGGTTTTTGGTTTGGGGTGTACATTTTATTGTACACCCCTTGCCATTTTTAAATTAGGCGATAGAAAAGTAAGGAGTTTTCTTTTCATACTCTTTTGAGATTTTACCCTCAACAATCATAGCAGACAGCAAGTGTGTGATTTTCTGATTGGAAAGGTCTGCCAACTCAGGGATTGCACCCTGTATTTCCTTTATGGACTTATGACCTTCGCACTCAAGGAAATACTGATAGATGATTTCTTTGAGATGCTCATTGAGTTCCTGTATCTTTGTGGGCTTTTTTGAAGTCGCTTTTTTGTTCAGCAACTCAATTTCGTGATTGATGAACTCAACCATTTCAGGTTTATCAGCAACCTCAGCAGCGATAAGGGTGAACATCTCAACTTTTGTCATTTTCTTTGTAGCCATAGTACATACCTCTTTCTGTTTTTTAGTATTCAGTAAGCTTTCCCTTACTGTACTTATATTATATCATAAGGTTTTGGATTTGTCAAGGCTTTTTTAAATTTTTTTATTTTTTTTCGGTTAGCACCGTCAGCTTGTAGCCTTTGCGCCTCCCTCAACCTTACATATATATTATAACAAATTTTTTTAAAATCGTCAAGTAAAAGAATATTGCTTTAAAAGCAAGTTTGTTGTACATAGTGCTGTGTCAATAGTGCAACCTGCACAAAGATGTTAAAAACTTTTTGTGCAGGTTGCTGAAGTCAATAGTAATGTTGCACAAATTTTAGCTCTGGCATTTGGCGATCTTGCTAAGTCAATAGGCAGAATGATGAATTTTGGGAGTGGCGTGAGGCTGATGTTTGTGCAAAATGCCGATGTAAAAATTTGGGTTCAGTTTTTGTGCAAAATGACGGCCCCAAACCCTACCACCGCGGGCCGTCAAACTGCACAAAAGTTTTCAACTTTTCAGAAAGTTTTTGTGCAATCCGCCAAGTCAATAGGTAAATTGTACAAAATAAAAATTTCTTTTTTGGTTATTTTGTCTATTGACTTGACAGTATGCACAAAAAACGAAAGCAGTTTTTATACAAACCGCACAAAAACTGCTTTGTCAATGGGCAAAATTACTAATTTATTCTAAGTCATATTTTATTTTTTCTGCAATTTCATTAGGAGTTAAACACATTTCATTGCCACAATCATCGCAAGTTATTGTGATACACCCAAAGTATTCAGCCTGTAAATCATTCAATGCAGCAACCGCTTTGTTTATAAGCTCTTGTTTTTTCTTGTTTTCTCGCGCGTTTTGTTCTCTTTTTATTGCAGTAGCCACTTGCAGTAGCTCACTGTCGGAGAGCTCTGAAATATTTCCCATACAATATTCTATCGGTGTACAATTTAACATTTTATATTTCCTCCTTGTTTTATTGTATCTATATTATAGCATTTTTTTTGTTATTTGTCAAGGGATTTTGAAAAAATTTTTTAAGTTTTAGAATTAAGGATAAGGCGGTTTCCCGCCTCATTTTATACATCTTCATAAAGTATGTTTTCCATAAAATCATCACATTCTGTTTCGGGGTTTTTAAGCTCACAAAAACCACGCTCATCACAATAGGGACACTCATAATCATACACAGGGCATTTTTCTTTTTTCATAGTTTGCACATCCTTTCTTTATTGTATCTTTATTATAGCACAGATTTTTTAATTTGTCAATAAGTTTTTGAAAAAATTTTTTATTTTTTCAAAATCCCCTTTTGTGTTTAAGTTTTAGAATTAAATATTTCTAAAACTTTGTCAATAGCTTCCGCTGCGTTTGTGATTATTTCAGCCTCCTCCTCTGTAATATTACCTATGAGCATCCCCCACAAGGTAGTAGACGCAGCTCTTACTGCATTATAATCAACATTGTCAATCAGCAGTCTTTCGTAAAAGGCTTGAAGAGTTTCTTTCGTCATAGTTATGACCCCCTTGCTTTATTGTATCTTTATTATACGCTATTTTCTTTTATTTGTCAATAGATTTTTAAAATTTTTTTATAGTAGCTTTGTGAGATTTTTATTCCCACAAAGCACCGTTTATCTCAGGATTTTCATTCAGACAATAGGCAAAAATATCTTTTTCTATCAGAACATCATCAATTCCTTTGTGTTTTTCAATAAATTCATTGTCGCCTGTGATAAATCTATACAGAATTTCTGCGGTAAAACGTTTTTGTTTATTTTTAGTAATGTAACCATTATCTGCACAAAACTGTGAATATTCTTTATTTTCTTTGAGAACTTCTTTTGACATTTTCAAAGTATCCCAAATTTTAATTCCGCAGGGGAAGAAATATCTATTTTTTGAGCTTGTAATATATCTTTCTGTAAGATTAAGAGAGCGATAATCAAATCTTGCATTGTGAGCGACAACCACTTGAATATTGTACTGCTTACAAACATCCGCAAGTATCATTTTTACTGTTTTAAATTTGCGAAGTAATCTTTTACCATTTTGAATTTCATCCCAATATTGCGGAAGTTTCTCAGCATAGTAAGCTGTGCTCATCATTTCATTATCAAGGATAACATCTGCTATTGCGTAAGAGTGAGTTTCATACACTTTGCCTGTACGGTCAACCACTGCAAAACCTATGTCATAAACAATAGGGTCATCAATGTTGTTTGTGGTTTCTGTATCAATCATTAAAAATTTCATTTTTATCAATTCCTTTCTTTCTCTCTCTTGATTACATACTAATTATAACAAATATAAAGGGAAAATGCAATGGGAAAAATGCACAAAGATAAAATAATTTTTTGTATAAAATGCCAAAACGCGCCCGGGCCGCCGCACAAAAATGAGAGACCTCATTCTTCTGAGGTCTCACCATTTTCATTCGCATACACCGCATAGTCATCGCACTCCTCGGCAGGATTATCAAGAGTACACATACAGGTCAAGTCGTCAAAGTAGGGACAACTCATATCGAATACTAAGCACTTTGTCATTTTAATCATCCTCCTCTATCTCTGATCTATCCCAAATCCAAAACATATTCAAAAAATCATTCCAACTTACTTCTTCAAGACCTCTACCATAGTCGTAACAAATTACGTACTCTTTGTTCTGCTTTGAGAGTTTTTCAATAAATTCAGCAACCGTCATTTTTTTCATCTCCTTTACTGTACTTATATTATAACATAGCTTTTAGGATTTGTCAACCCCCCTTTTTTCGTAACTCCTCGAAAGTAGGAATTCCCATTTTTTTTCTTCTTTTTTCTTCCTCTCGTTCAATCTCAATAGAGGCTTGCATAAAATCATTAAATTCTTTTTCAGAAATTTCTTCCCAAGGATATCCATTTACTCCATCAAAGTCTCCATAGAGAAGGGGGGCTGGAATTTCCTTTGATTTACAAAATACCTCAGCTGCACGATTAATCCAAAATTTCATCATATTTATCATTTCCTTTCTTTATTGTATCTATATTATAGCATACTTTTATTTGTTTGTCAATAGGTTTTTGAAAAAAATTTTTGTGAGATTTTGGGGAAGTTAATCTTCCCCATCAGGCGGCACTCCAATCTCATATTTTTCAGTCCTCCCATCAAATTTATTCAAAAACCAATTTAAACGATCTGAAATTTCGTCGCAGAAATGATACGAAAGCTCACTTTTAATATTTCCATCGCAGTCAAGCTCACGGAAAAATCTCATCACATAAGTGAGATGCTCACGCTCTTCATTTGTCAGCTTAAAATTTTGAGTTACCATCATTTTTATTACCTCTCTTTCAGTATCTTTATTATAACACATCTGAATACATTTGTCAACAAGTTTTTGAAAAAAATTTTTGTGAGATTTTATCATACTTTAGTGCGGTGGCCCGGTCGAGATCAGCAACTTGCATAAATTTTTCTCCCCCTTTTATGCAAGTTGCTGTATGATTTGTTTATATTGAATAGATTCTAATATCACCATCAGAATCTTTGAGAAAGAAATCAATTTTATCAAAGATTCCATTATCATTTCGTACAAAAATTTCATCATTTTCATCCCATTTACCATCAGCAATTTGCATTTCAAAAATTTCCATTATTTCTTTAACTGTCATTTTTATCACCTCTCTTCAGTATCTTTATTATAGCACATTTGAGTGCATTTGTCAACCCCCTATTCTGAACAAATGTAAACATCTTTTCTGTCGGTAAAAATTATTCCCAAGAGGAGCAAAGTTTCAGACTTGTATCCATTGATATATTCCTTTATGGAATTTCTATCAAAGGATATTGCGTGAATGATTTGCTCACCATTATCATTATAGGATACAGCGCAGTAAATTTTGTTTTCCATAATTATCAGCCTCTCTTTCAGTATCTTTATTATAACATATTTCAATGTATTTGTCAATAGGTTTTTGAAAAAATTTTTTCTTGGGTGTTAAGGTAAAGCCCTTAACACCTCAAGGATATTATGAACATCATATGCTTTGCCTGTCCACTCCTCACGATTGTGAGCTTCATCGTCAAAAAGTATATCATTTTTGTCTGTCGCTACAAAATTTTTAGGAGTTCCGTAAGATACTATCTCAATGAAATCAAATTGTACACTGTGGAGATGTTTTGCAAGCCATTTTCTTTTTGCTCTTGTTACTCTTTCGTCATAATTACTATTACTGTTTTTTGCAAGCCAACTAATTATGCCGATTTCATAGCCTCTTGACTGTAATTTGTTCAGTACTCTTGCAAGGCTATTCATATTGACTAAAACCTCAGCTTTTTCATAAGGAGTTTCATCTTTGTTTGTCAGCATTTCAAGCCAATTTTCAACTCCGTACAGGTTGGCTATTGTTCCATCCATATCAAAACATATTCTCATATTTAGCTCCCCTTTCTTTACTGTATCTATATTATAGCATAGTCTAATTGATTTGTCAATAGGTTTTTGAAAAATTTTTTAAAAAATTTGATACAGCATACCTAAAAAATAACCATTTAATACCAACAGTGCGATGTGAATAAGCCATACATTTATGTGCGGGCGTGCTTTAAAGTCGCAGATAATGTCAACTATTGCCATTGTCAAGCCTATCCAGGCGGCAACTAAACCGAAAACTATAACTCCCACTACATTGAGAATTGTGAATAAGGCTCTCAGGTCAGCGCTCTCAAAACAGTAAGATTTTTCTATCCCAAAAAATTTCTTCATTTTTTATTCCCCCTTACTTCTCTTATATTATAACAAATTTTTTATAAAAAATCAATAGGCAAAATTAACAAATTAAAATTTTTATTTTTGTGCATTTTTGGGCGCCCGGGCGCCCTCAGCGCCCATTTATTTCGTGACTGTTAATAATAACCAAAATTGCTAAAAGCAGGAACAGTATTAAGCACCAGTGCATCGGTTGCATATTCAACACTCCTTTCCTTTACTGTAACTATATTATATCATATCTGCCCTGAAAGTCAATAGGCATTTTCAACAAAGATTGGGGTGGTTAGACCCCTTTCTTTTGTCGATGTTTAACAAGCTTGAGGGTGTAGGAATTTTCACCAAAAGTGAAGTCAAACTGAGCCTCATTTTTGAACATTTCGACAACAGCCCCTGCTCCCTCAAGATACATTCTGAAAGCATTGAGAAAACGCAGTTTTTCTTTATCAACTTTGCGCTCACGCTTTGCGACTTTGCGTTCTTTGGAAACATTTTGCTCATAATGCCCTTTGGCATTTATTTCCATTTCCGCCATTTTCTCAGCTTCCTCTTTTGTGACTGGTTCCCCTTCCTTTTCACATTCACGCATTATTTGAGCAACGAGCTTTTCTTTTGTTGTCATTTTTATCCCCTCCTTTACTGTACCTATATTATAACAGATGTTTAATAAAAAGTCAATAGGCAAATTTTATTAAGTGTACATTTTATTGTATAGCGACCGGGCGAGCCAAACCTCACCGAAGTGAGGTTGGCATTGTAATGAAGATAATGAGATTAAGCGATAGAGTAGTAAGGTGTCTTTTTTTCATACTCTTTTGAGAGTTTTCCTTCCACAATCATAGCAGAGAGCAGATGAGTTATCTTCTGATTGGAAAGGTCTGCCAACTCAGGGATTGCACCCTGTATTTCCTTGATAGTTTTGTGACCTTCACACTCAAGGAAGTAGTTATAGATGATTTCTTTGAGCTTTTTGTTCAGCTCCTGTATTTTTGTAGGCTTCTTAGAAGCTGCTTTCTTTGAGATAAGCTCAATTTCGTGGTCGATGAAAGCAACCATCTCAGCATTTTCAGAAACTACCTCACGAATTGCAGAGAACATCTCAACTTTTGTCATTTTTTTTGTCATAGTACATAACCTCTTTCTTTAATTTAGTTTATTCAGTTTGGGTTTTCCTTCCCTCACTGTGCTTATATTATATCATACTCTCAGCCTTTTGTCAAGGGGTTTTTGAGATTTTTTTGTGAAAGTTTTTAACTTTCAATTTTTACCAGCCCATTGGAATCATCTCCTCTCTTTACTGTACCTTTATTATAGCACATTTGATTTAGTTTGTCAAGGGTTTTTTGAAATTTTTTTTAGTGAGATTTGAACCTCAGCTCTCTCAGCCCGTCCACTCTCTCCCCTGACTGTATCTATATTATAGCACACTCCACAGTGAATTGCAATAGGCAAAATGTACAAGGATTAGCTCGTTTTTTACGTGGGTTTTGTGCAAAATGACGGGCGCCCGGTCATAATAATTTTGGGATACAGTTTTTGAGAATCTAAATCACAAAACCCAAATAAGAATCTGGATGTGACTGGCTGTCACAAAAAACGGGGGCATATCGCCCCTATTCGATAGAGATTGTGGAGGATTATTCCTCCACCCTCTCTTCTATCCACTTTATCATTTTTCCGCTTGTTTTCTTTATGCGGACTTTAATATTTTCAGAACCGCTCTCTTTTGTAAGTACTGCCCAGTTTTCAAGAAATTCACGAAATTCAGCGGCGTTCATATGATATTCATACATTGTATCTTCTATAACTACTCCATATATCCACAGTGTAGAATGAACTCTTGAAAAATATTCATTCAAGATATTCTCCATTGTATCGCCATATACACACGCAAGGCTTGCGCCCGAACTTTTTACAGAAGCATTGATTTCTTCTATATCAGAGCCATTGTCAAAGGATGTGGCGGGATTTACCATATATTCAAGACCTCTTGCAAATTTCATTATGGATTCTATCCATTCGCCCTTATTTTTATAAGTAACTCCGCCGTCCATTGAATATTTAGCACCTTTTTTCTCAGGATTGTAGCTATACGGCATTGTAATTTCATAACTCATTTTTTTCATTGTGATTACCTCTTTCATTTGTTTTATTGGGGGTGGTCTTTGTTCTTTCTGTATACTATTATACCACAATAACAGCAAATGTCAATAGATTTTTGAAAAAAATTTTTTTAGGGGTGTCAAAGATTTAATTTATTTTTTGTACATTTTAACTAAAAATAAATACATTTTCTCTGTTTTGCACAAAAATTAGAGGTCTTTTTGTGCAAGTTGCTGAAAATAAAAATTTTTATTGTCATTTTGCACAAATAATTTTTAACATTGTTGTGCAATTTGCATAAAAATTTTCAACAAAGTTTTCAACACTTTCAACAAGTTTTCAACATCTAATTTGGGGAAAACTTTCGTCATTTTGCACAAAAGTTTTCCACTTTGTGAAATGTTTTTATGCACATTGCACAAAAATTTCGGGCTACTGTCGAACATTCACGATTTTCAACATTTTTTCAACTTTTCAACATTTTTCCAATTTTTGTCAGGGGCATTGTTGAAAAGTTTTCAACTTTTCAACAAAGTTTTCAACTTTTTTAGGGGGAGTTTTCAACTTTTCAACAAAGTTTTCAACTTTTCAACTGAGGGCGGTTGAAAACTTTTGTGCATTTTGCACAAAAAACAGGGTAAATAGGGCATTTTTATTAAAAATTTTTGTAGGGATGCACAATTTTGGGAGGGCAAAGTGGAAATTTTTTGTGCAAAATGCACAAAAAAAATAGGGCTATGTAATAGGCAAGCTTAAAAGCGGCGCGCACCCGGGCGATTGCGCGCCGACAACAAACAAAAAACCTCACTTTCGTGAGGCTTTTATCTTATTCATAATCTGAGCCGCAGAACTCACTTTCGTGAGCCTCTACACACTCTTCAAGAACAGTGTCGTGAAAAAAATCATCTGGGGATTTCTCACAAAGCATTGCAAAGTTGATAGTGTGTTCATTTTCAAACCCATAGAGATGAATCATTCTGCTGAGAAGTTCGTTTCTAAATTCTGTCATTTTTATGACCGCCTTTCTTTACTGTACCTATATTATAGCATATTGGGGTTGGTTTGTCAACCCCTTTTTGCTATTTTTTTTGAAAAGTTTTTAAAATAACCCTTCAAGATACCTTCTCTGTACTGGTTCAACTGATTGATAAAATCATCCCACGCCTCATCGTCTTCTATGACAAAATTGTCAATGTTAATTTTTTCATAAGAATTTGAGATTTCGATAGGATATCTCTCATCATTTGTAACTGTAACTCTCATAGTGTTTACTTCCTTTCTTTATTGTAACTATATTATAACATATCAAGATTGATTTGTCAATAGTTTTTTAAAAAAATTTTTTTTATTTTGCAGGGCTTTATGTAAGCCCTGCAAGTGTTTTTTCATTACAGAAGGTAGCTTTCTCATATTTGATTTGATAGGCTACATTATCTATTGTTATATCGCCGTCTTTTGTGAATGGGACGTTATCTTTATTCCATTCTTGATTGTAATATTCTGTAACTAACTTCTCAAAAATTTCGCCTTTATTGTACTTCAGGCTGTTGTATTGTTCATTAAAGTAAGTTTCAGAACATATCAGGGTTGTAGGATATGCGGTCATTAAAATTTCCTTTTGCTGCTTATTAGGCTTAAATCTCACGCTATATCCGCCGCCTCTTGACGCTGTATCTTGAGTGCATACTGTCGGCACTATATCAGCGGGTGTAATAGTCATATAAATATTGCCTTTATAAGTATAGCCGAATATATAATTGTGAGCGTATGACGCTTTAATGTAGGCGGATACCATTGAATAAAAGATTGTCGCATTTTTCATTGTAAAGACCTCACTTTTTTGATTTTTGGGGGCTGGCTTATTTCATTGACTCTATTGTACTACATACGCACACAAAATTCAATAGTATTTTTGCATAAGCTTTTAGGGGTATTTTTGTATAAAATGCACAAATTTATAAAACTTTAGCATACTAAAGTATTTGCAAGAATGTAGAATGTAACTTGCAAATACTTTACTATGTTAAAGTGAAGGCGTATCACATTCACAAAAATTTGTGATTAGGGGTCACTTCACTATGCTAAAGTAAATGCAAGTTAGACACCCCTAACTTGCAAATACTTTACTATGTTAAAGTGAAGGCGTATCACATTCACAAAAATTTGTGATTAGGGGTCACTTCACTATGCTAAAGTAAATGCAAGTTAGGGGCGTTTAACTTGCAAAAACTTTATTACGCTAAAGTGCTAAAATGTGAATGCAATTCACTTTAGCCTATTAACACTTTAATATGTTAAAGTGTGAATCCATATCACATTCTCATAAAAGTGAGATGTGAATGCAGTTCACATGTGAATATAGGTCACAAAATCGGGATTGTGAATCCATATCACATTCTCATAAAAGTGAGATGTGAAAATTTTTCACACGAATGTGAAATCTGGTCACGACCCCGCGCCGGTCGACCCCGCACCGATGAATTAAAGGCATATTATATAAAATTAATAAATATTTCAGGATTTCAAAATCTAAATCCAAAATCTAAAATCATATTTTCAAAATCTGGAGAGTCGCCTGATATTATAACATCAGCTCACTCACGCCCATATGCGATAATCATTAACATAAGTAAAGCTGGCTCACTAAGCGAGCCAGCTTATTGCTCATTCAAGTTCAATTTTTTCTATGCAGTATATATAGTTGCTTTTCAAAGCGCAGTACCCATACTTGCCGCTCATTAACATCTTATTCCATTTTGTTTCATTTTCTTCTTTCCTAAGAAGTTTAGCACGCCAACCATATTCGTATAAATCGCCCTGTTTGAGGTATAGCACACCGCCATTATCTTCACAAGCGGCTAAGATTTTGTTAACAGCCTTCTTTTTAGAGGCGGTAAAGCCTATTTCTTTTGTGGAATATCCGTCAATTCGATAAATTCTGTATGCCTTTTTCATAGTAATATACCTCCATAATATAATGTTTTTTGTTATGGTGTTGAGCGTTTCCGCTCAACACCTCACTGTTTCATTATAAGTCTTCTCCCATCCCATCCTCGTAACATATCATACAAAGATAGTGTCCGTTTTTCTCATCAAATTTACAGCACCATTCTTCTAAATCCCAGTATCCAAACATTTCTCCACATTCCTCACATTTAAATATTTTTGCCGCCTCAGACCTTAAAGTTTCTTTTTTTCTATCATAGAACAATTCCTCATAGCGTGCAGTATAAATTGTATCATCATAGTTCCTTTTTAATATTTTCCCATTTCTTTTGTAATAATGTGGAACACGAATAGTCTTTTTTTCCTCTTTATGTGCTTCTGCAACCATTTCCATAACTTCTGTAAAACTAAATTTTTTCATAGTAATATACCTCCATAATATAATGTTTTTTGTTATGGTGTTGAGCGTTTCCGCTCAACACCTATTATTGACCTTATGAGTCGATTGGGTCACAGTCAATAAACTCCAATAACTCTTTAGATATGCCTGTTGCGTTATGCACTGCATTGATTATACGTTCGTCTATATCATCATCAAAGTATCCGTCATTATCAGTGGTAACGTCAACTTCCATATTAGTAATGGTGAGAAATACCTCCCACTCAGTACCAAAATCACACGTATCAATATCTATATCGCAGATGTTTAAAGGTTTAAAGCGTTTTTTGACCGCTGTCGTAGTTGGTTTTTTGCCTATGGCAAACCCACTGTACCTGATGATAATGTTATTAATTAAAGCCTTCATAATAAAACCCTCCATATAATTTTTATTTGTACCTTGCAAGCCCGCAGGCTTGCAAGGTTTATCGCTTATTACCTGATTGTGATATATCTACCGTCCGCAGATATCCTTGCAAGCCCTGTCACAAGTAGGAATTCCCTTGCGTGGTAGATATTTACCATTCCAAGCTTGCTACCCTGCATAGCCGCATATTCGTTCATATCGTCATCATCATCAAAGAAGGTTTCCGTTTCGACGTACCCCTCTGATATTACCGCAATATCATCATAGATATAAGCCGCAGTTGTAAGGTCTGCCTTTGAAAAGCGGCGAAGTTTACCTGTTAACCTATAGCCTGTATCTGTCACTGTAAGGATACCCCTTGAGCACATTTCGTCGATTCCATCTGAGAGCTCTGGGATTGTGGGTGCAAACTTATCATCATCCCACAAGTCGCTCATAAGGCTAAAGAGGTTAAAAACCAAATCGTTTGCCATTACATAGTAGTTGATAAGACCTACAAGAACCTTCGCTGCACTGTTGACTGTTGTTTTCATAAGAAAAACCACCTTTTAAAAATTTTTTTTCAGTTAAATCACACTTGATTTACTGTACTTGTATAATAGCACACTCTGAAGCGTTTGTCAACACTTTTTTTAAATTTTTTTTTGCGATTAAGTCGCTGCTTTTTGTTGTTACGCTTTTTTGCGCCCCGGTCCCCGTACCCTGGTTTCCCAGCCCCGGCTCAGTAAGTTTGTCGTGATTTACTGTACCTACATAATATCATATCTTTTTATATTTGTCAATACTTTTTTTAAAATTTTTTAAAAAAATTTTTTTGGTAAATTTTACCATATAGGGGGATATATTTTGGGATAATTCTTTTTTAGAAAAATAATATCGGCTTTTCCACCACAATTCCCCCTCCAAAAATTTTTTAAAAACAAAAAAAACGATATCTTCCCCTCCAAAAATTTTTTTAAAAATAAAAAAACAATAGCTTCTCGCCTTCAAAAATTTTTTAAAAACAAAAGAACAATAAGGATTTCGTTCGTATTTTTAAAAATAAATAAAAAGATAGAGGAAAGATTTCTCTTTCCTCTATCTTTTTAGACCCCTCAACTAATAGTATCTTCAGTATCAATATCATCCAATGCCGCAATTAAACCTTGATTAGTTTCACCAGTTTTTGTCCAATCAAAAATACTTGTAATAGTATAGCATTTTCCAGTAGGAGTCACACCTTCTTTATTGCCAGTGACAGAATTACTTGTAATAACAGTAATTCTAATACCATCGCGATTTACCAAAATATCTCCTTGTCTAAAAGTTTTTGCCTCTCTTAAAGCAATAATTTTCTTCATGGCTTGTGCTAAACTTTCAGGAGTATATTTTGCAAGTAGCTCTTCGATAGAAGCAACACTCGCAAGACTTTCACTTTTTCTCTCTGCAGTTGTGGTTCCTAAAAAATCGCCAATTAGTTCCCACACCTTTGCGGCGCCCGCATCATAATCCTCATTTGTATCTGTTGTATTATTTACAGTTCCATAAAATGCCATAACAATTCTCCTTTCATATT